>Ga0129310_1000230_pt1 | contig 76107 bp, 67 predicted proteins | sample Go1ome_2_FD_94433 | JGI IMG/M metagenome (GOLD analysis project Ga0129310, IMG submission 94433) | Western lowland gorrila individual fecal microbial communities from Wisconsin, USA - Go1022A metagenome | ecosystem: Host-associated > Mammals > Digestive system > Large intestine > Fecal | place...
CCGCTGCGTGCTGAGCCTGCGTGATCCTGCCGATAAGAAGAAGTACCACGACGATGATGCCATGTGGAACCATGCAGAGCAGGCCCTGCGCGAAGTGCTGACCGAGCTGGGCATCCACTTCACTGAGGAGATCGGCGAGGCTGCTTTCTACGGCCCCAAGCTGGACGTGAACGTCAAGCCCGCCGTGGGTGCCGAGTACACCCTGTCCACCTGCCAGCTGGACTTCTGCCTGCCCGCCAAGTTCCACCTGACCTACGTGGACAAGGACGGCACCGAAAAGACCCCCGTGGTGCTGCACCGCGCCATTCTGGGCTCTCTGGACCGCTTCATGGCCTACCTGATCGAAGAGACCAAGGGCAAGTTCCCCACCTGGCTGGCTCCCACGCAGGTCAAGGTGCTGCCCGTCTCCGAAAAGACGCTGGACTACGCCGAGGGCGTGACCGAAAAGCTGGTGGAGGCTGGCGTCCGCGTGGTGCTGGACGACGACAACCAGAAGATCGGCTACAAGATCCGCGAGGCACAGCAGGTGGACCGCGTGCCCTATATGCTGGTGCTGGGTGCCAAGGAAGCCGAGGCCGGCAACATCTCGGTGCGTGACCGCAAGGGCGAGACCACCACGATGGAACTGGATGCATTCATCGCAAAGGTGACTGCCGAGATCCGCAACCGCAGCCTGTAAGCAGACACTGCAAAACACAAAGCGCCGCTTTCCCGGCAAGGGAGAGCGGCGCTTTTTTGCATGGCAACGACGAATGTAAGGATCCGTATGGATGCCGCAAACTGAAAAAATAAAAAATACCGCTGCCTTGACTTTTTTGCAAGGATGCATATAATAAGGGTAGAGAAAGTTGATAGAGATTGAGTATTGCATCGGTCTCACACAAAAGTGAACCCCCTCGGAGTTGCCGCTCCAAGGGGGTTCTTGTGCTTACTTGCCCTTGCGGTGACTATCAAGCCACTTGCACAGATAGTTTGCCGTTACCTGCGCTGCGACAGCCACGAGAAAGTTGACTAAAATTGAGTACATCGGTCCTCATCCCCTTCTGATGCCAGAATGGGAAGGGCAGCGTGACCAGTATAGCACAAAAATCGACAGTGTGCAATTTTCGGCAAATAACAACACATAAACGGGAAGGCCCTGTTCCGATCGGAACGGGGCCTTTTCTTATGTTATATACTCCGTAAAGAGGGTTACGCGTTTTCCTTCTGGACGCTCTTGACGGCCAGAGCCTTGGCGGGCTTCATCAGCAGCACGCATACGCCATTGAAGAGGACCGAACCCACGATGAAGGTGATGAAGAACTGGGGCAGGTGGGTGGCCAGAGCGGTGGTGTCGATGCAGGCCACGGTCAGGTAGGCAAAGCCCACATTGTTCAGCACCTTGGGTGCGTAGGGGTGCAGGATGATGAGGATGAACAGCACCACGGCCAGCGGGATGAGGAAGCCGAAGAATCCGCCCAGCACCGGGGTCAGGGTCGTGATGGAAAGCAGGGCGATCACAGTGAGGATCAGGCCCACGAGACCACCCAGCTCAACGGTGACAAAGCGATCCTTCACATCGCCTTCCAGCGTGAACATCATGATATTGCTCAGGAAGATCAGCCAGCTGTACTCCATGCCGGTCACATGGATGATGGCGTTGGCAATCAGGATCCACACCAGCAGCATCAGGCGGAAATACAGCAGAAAGCGCTTGGTAACGGCTTCATTCATAATAAAATACCTCTTTCTTGGTTGGATTGGAAAGCAATGCTTTCTTTTTGAGACGCATTTTGACAGGCAAAACCTGCGGTGAATGATACCAGTATACAATATTTACATAGTAAAAACAATACTTTGCAAGCATAAATTGCATATTTTGGAAATTTTGGCTTGCGGAACGAGGAGGCGATTGAAAAATGGCTCCGCTTCGCTCTGCCATTATCAGCGGAATGAATTTTATATTTTTGAGTTTGTCGCGGCCTGCGGGCCGCGACAAACTCATTTTCACACAGAGGCCCAAACGGATAGCCGCGATTGGCGGAACCCTCTCAGGCAAAACCTGACGGTTTTGCCAGGCTCCCCCGAAAGGGGGGAGCTGGCATCGAGCAAAGCGAGATGACTGAGAGGGTCAGTCACCCGAGAGCTGGCACGGCGCTTTTGATCCGGGTCAAGCTGCAAAAATTGATTTCCGTGAAGCGGAGCCGTTTCAAATTGTTTTTTCGTCCGGAATGGAGTATAATGAGACCATGAAGATTCTGCCGCGGCTGCGGCTCAGATACGGGAGGAACCTTATATGAAAAAACCGGTACTGGTGGTCATGGCGGCTGGCATGGGCAGCCGTTACGGCGGCATGAAGCAGATCGATCCGGTGGGCCCCAATGGTCAGGTCATCGTGGACTATTCCCTTTACGATGCCCGCCGCGCAGGCTTTGAGACGGTGATCTTTGTCATCAAGCATGAGATCGAGGACGCCTTCAAAGCGGCCATCGGCGAGCGGGTGTCCAAGGCAATGCAGGTGAAATACGCCTTCCAGCAGCTGGACGAGCTGCCCGCAGGCTTTGCCGTGCCGGAGGGCCGTGTCAAGCCTTGGGGCACCTGCCACGCCGTTCTGGCTGCAAAGGACCTCATCGACGGCCCCTTTGCGGTCATCAATGCCGATGATTATTACGGCCCGGAGGCCTTCCGGGTGATGTATGATTACCTGTCCACCCACGAGGACGGCAGCTATTACGACTACTGCATGGTAAGCTATCTGCTCCGGAACACCGTCTCCGAGAACGGCAGCGTGGCCCGCGGCGTGTGTGTGACCGACCCCGACGGCACCCTGCACAGCGTGACCGAGCGCACCCGCATTGAAACGTACGAGAACGGCGTGCACTTTACCGAGGATGGCGGCGAGAGCTGGACCGACCTGCCCGGCGATACCCCGGTGAGCATGAACCTGTGGGGCTTCGGCAAAAGCTTTCTGGATGAGGCTGAGCAGCGCTTTGCAGGCTGGCTGACCGAGAATCTGCCCAAAAACCCGCTCAAGTGCGAGTATTTCCTGCCGCTGGTCGTCACAGAGCTCATCGAAGAGGGCAAAGCGAAGATCCAGGTGCTGCGCAGCACCGATAAATGGTACGGCGTCACCTATCGCGAGGACAAGCCGCTGGTGGTGGAAGCCATCGCCCGCAAAACGGCAGAGGGCCAGTACCCGGAAAATCTGTGGGCTTGACCATCTTGACCATTTAGAATGGCCTCCGCGTGCGCTCTGGCCATAATCAGTGGAATTATTATTTTTATTTTGAACTCCAGAAAAATCTGCGGAACGTGTCGGGGCGAGGCCCCGCCATCTTGCTAAAAGCAAGACCGTTCTGCCGCTTGAAAGCCCCACTGGGGCTTTCATTGCTGCGCAAACGCGGATTTTTCTGGAGTTCTTTTTCACGGGGAGGGGGTCGAAATTGGTAAATGCTGCTGCCCGGCACAACTTTTCTGTAAAAACAAAAATCGGAAACGACCGCGGTCGTTTCCGATTTTTTTAACGTTTAATCACTTATTTTGTCTGGGGGGGGGGTAAGGGATGCCCCTTCATCCGAAAAGATCCAGAGCGTTTCATCGATATGAGAGCCGCTCCTGGAGTAGGGTGTCACCTTGACGCGGAAGGTGGTGCCATCGGTCTTTTTATAGGTGTGCTCCACGATGTCGCCGGTCAGGACCTTGCTGCGGATATAGTTGTAGTCCTGCAGGTCCGCCAGACTCTCGCGGTAGGCGGGCTGCACCTGCGTATCACGGTACTGCTGCAGAACGGCGAGGAAAGAGCCGCCGGAGGTATCCAGAATTTTCTGGAAATAGTCCGGGACGATCACGCCGCGCATACGGTCGGTCTTCAGGTCCACAACGAACACGCTCTTGAACTTGGGGGCAAGGACCCGCAGGAAGTGCTCGGCATCCCGCTTTTCGGTCAGGGTCCGCTCCAGCTTTTCGTTCAGGCCGCGCAGCTGGCGTTCCTGACCGTTGCGGGCGTAATAGGCCTGCTTGTCCTGCCGCATGGCAGCTTCGGCCTGATTTATGGCGTCGTCCAGCCGGTGCAGGTCATTGGTGTTCTGGATGCCCACCGAGATCTCGTACTCCTTCTCACGCAGGAAAGCACGCATTCTGTCCACAGACACCCACACACTGTAGGGCGGCTGGTTCGGGGTGAGAATCACAAATTCGTCACCGCCGATGCGGTAGATGCGGCTGGAAGCAAAGAACTTGCGGGCCGCATTGGCAATGAAGCAGAGCATGGAGTCGCCGCTGCGGTGGCCCAGATGGTTGTTGATCTCGTGCAGGCCCACCACGTCGATGTAGGTGCACACCATGGAGTCGTATTCGCTGGACTGCAGCGTCCGCAGATCGGTCTCAAAGAGGCTGCAGTTCAGCAGGCCGGTCAGGGTGTCGTGGCTGTAGGAGAAGTCCAGCTCCTCGCTGAGCTGGTCGGCCTGTGCATCCTCACGCACCACCACGGTGGCCCAGGGGTTCTGGGCACAGCAGTTGCGGCAGGGCAGAAACTCCATGGTAATCCACATGAACTGGCCGGACACGTTTTTGCGGAAGCGGTAGGCCTCCGGCTGCTGGGTGCTGAAAACAGCGGAGCGCAGGGCCTCCAGATCGGTCTGGTCGGTGAACATCTCCGCGTCGTCCGGGTGGATCACCTTGTTCGTCACCATGCGCTCACAGTAAGCGGCAAAGTCCTCCTCGGCGTCCGAACCGATACTGGGCAGGCGCGGATCCCGCTTGATGACCCGGTATTCACCGGTGGAAAGGTTCAGCAGGGAAAGCTCCAGCACATTGTCTGCAAAGATCTGGTAGGCCTGCAGCGCCAGTGCGGTCTGCTCACTGTCGGAGACGGGGAACCGGCGGTCACGGCGCAGCAGGTCGCGGCGCATATCCCAGTAATCCTCGCTGTTGGGCTGGGCCAGCAGGGCCTCGGCGTTCTCCACCGGCATGGGCTTGTAGAAATAATAGCCCTGCGTATACAGGCAGTCGGCGGCCTGCAGCATGGAGACCTGTTCCGGCGTTTCCACGCCCTCGGCGATGATGGGCAGGTTCAGGCGGTGAGCCATATCCACCACCGATTCCACGATCTGCACGCCCTTGCTGCGGTTCTGCTGGTTCATATCGATGAGCTTCATGTCCAGCTTGATGGCGTCCACGTTGGTGTCCTTGAGCATGTTCAGCGAAGAATAGCCGCTGCCGAAGTCGTCCATCATCACAGAGAAGCCCTTGCGGTGCAGGCCCTGAATGGCGTTTTCCACCAGAGAAGCGTTCTCGGCCAGCATGGTCTCGGTGATCTCGGCCAGCAGGAGCTTGGGCTCCAGCTGATACTTTTCCACAAGGTCGGAGAAGATCTGCGGCACGTCCAGATTGACGATATCCACCACGGAAACGTTCACGGATACCGGCACAAGATTGCTGTCGCTCTCCTGCCACTTGTGCAGGGTCTTGCAGACGGATTCCCAGATGTACTGATCCAGCTGGGTCACAAGGCCGGTGCTTTCCAGCAGGGGCATGAACTCAGACGGGGGTACGCAGCCGCGGGTGGGATGGTTCCAGCGCACCAGTGCTTCCATGCCCACGATGGCGCGGGTCATGCTGTTGCACTTGGGCTGCAGAAAGAAGCAGAACTCGTGATTTTTCAGGCCATGTTCCAGCTCGCTCAGCAACTGGCGCTGCTCCTTGATCCGGCTGAGCATGACCGGAGTAAAGCGGTGCACGCCGCCCACGGCGGGGCTGGGGTCTACCGACGCGATCTGCGCATAGTTGCACAGGGTCTGCGCGTCGGCTTCCGGATGCTCGGCCACAGGGCACACACCAAAAGACAAAAAGGAGGTGACGTCCTGCCTGTGGTTGTTCACGCAGGTCTGCAGCTGGCTGATGATGGCCAGCTGCTGCTCCTTGTCGTCCGGCAGGCAGAGCACAAAATCGTCACTGCCAAAGTAGCCCACCGGAGAATCGGTCGCCTTGCCGTGCTCCAGCAGAAGGGCTGTAAGGGACAGCATCAGGCTGTGCGCCTGCTGAGCACCGTACAGCTCCGTATATAGTTTAAAATGCTCGATATCGATGGCGGCAACACACCAGTTCTCGCCTTTGTGCTGCGCCAGAAACTCCTGCAGCTGCTGCAGGAAGTCGTCTTTGCGAGCGATCCGTGCAAGCGCATCGGGCTGCGATGCGCTGACATTTTCATTCAATTTTAGTTCTTCGGACATTGTAAATCCCTCGCTGTTGGACGTTTTCGACAAAATATGTCATTCTGTAAGACAGTATAACACGATTTTAAACCTTTGGAAATAGATATTTAAAACTTTGTAACAAAAATGAACGGAACGCCGGTCATTCGGAAGGCAGGACATAAAAAGACCGCTGCACGGGATGCAGCGGTCTTTTGGGCAGTGGTCTCAGGCGTCCCTGCGGGTGTCGGAGCCGTCCTTCTTCGGTTCTTCTTTGGGGCTTTCCCGGCGGGCAAGACCAAGGCGCAGGGCCTTGAGGGTGGTCTTTTTTACGCCGTGCTTCAGGCCGGGGAAGGCGCGCAGCATACGGCGCGGGCCCACGATGCGGGGGGTGCGCAGCAGCTGGGCCTGCATTTCGTCGCTGCGGGCCTGCAGCTCCTCGGCCAGCTGTTCCAGACGCAGCAGCTCGGCAGCGCGCTCCACCGTGCCCTTGGCGGCCAGCTGCGCGGCCTTGGCGGCTTCGGCCGTGTTGAGCTTGGCGATCTCGGAAGCACGCTTTGCGGCCTCGCGGGCCTCTTCGGTCTTGGCGCGGACGGCGGCCAGCGTTTCACGCAGGGCGCGCTTTTCCGGTGCGGCCTCGCGGGCCTCGGCGGCAGCAAGCTTGAGCTGCAGGCGCTGCTCGTCCAGCTTCTGGTCGGCGTTCAGGGTGGTGGTGCCCAGCAGCTGGGTCATGGCATCGCTGACGGCATGGATGCTGTCGGCCAGCTGTTCCATGGCGTCCAGTGTCTGGGCCAGACCGGAGGCGGCAAAGGCCGTAACGACCACGTCTGCCGCGTAGACCACATAGAGCACACACATGACGATAAGGCCAATAAAGGGCGGGACCATATCCACAAGACCGGCGACGACCGGGTGGACGATGCGCATGACCACCAGCGTGCCCACGCCCCACATCAGACTGAATTGCAGGCAGATATAGCCGCCGATGTTGAAGGGAAAGTCACTGTAGTCCCACCAGCGGGTGTGATAGAGCTTATACAGTGCCCAGCCGCCCACCAGCTCCAGCGCACTGGGCAGGATGACGCCGCCGATGTACAGCAGCAGGACGCTGTCCTGCAGAGGGGTCAGGGCGAACAGCACGATGATCATGCCGAAGCCGTAAATGGGGCACACCGGGCCGTTGAGAAAGCCGCGGTTCACCAGCTTGCCGGTGGTGGCGGCGGCAAAGATGACTTCCAGACACCAGCCGGTGCAGGAATAAATGAGGAAAAAGGCCAGCACATGGTACAGCGAAAAGCCGCACACTGTGGTGGTTGTGAGAAAGTTGAGCATAAAACACCTCCCGTGAGAATCATGCTGCTGTGCAGGTCAGTTCTGCTTTTGTACGATCTTGTATTCATCGCCCGGCTCAAAGAACGGGCAGGCGGCCGTGCTGCGGGAAAGATAGCGGGCCATTTCGTCTTCGTCCAGACAGCCGCCCTGAGCACAGTACCAGCTGCCGTACTCGTCCTGCACATTGTTCAGGCAGATCTCGCAGGGGTCATTCATGGCTTTCGCCTTCCTGTGCAGCCCGGGCTTCGGCCTCGGCCGCTTCGCGGGCCTGACGCTTGAGGATCTTGGGCTCGATCCAGGTTACGCTGGCGGGGTCCGGGTTCTTGCGGGCGATCAGGGCCTTGATCTTGATGCCCATTTCGGTGAACATGCCCTCGTGCTCGGTGCGGATGTTCCACTCCGGCTCGTTCTCGTGGAGGTCGTAGGTCATCCACTCGATGTCGTAGCCGGAAGCGGGGAAGTATTCCAGACTGTCGCGGAACAGATTATCGTCGTCGGTCTTGAAGTAGATCTCGCCGCCGTCCTTGAGGAACTCGCGGTAGTTGATGAGCTGGCGCGGGTAGGTGAGACGGTGCTTGTGGGAAGAGCCGTTCTTGCTCCACGGGTTGCAGAAGTTGATGTAGATGCGGCTGACCGTGTCCTCGGCGGTAATGACCCCCTTGATGCGCTCGATGTCGGTGCTCATGATCTTCACGTTGTCGATGGGGCGGCCCGCAGCCTGATAGGCGGCTTCGATCTTGCGCTTGGCAAGGATGAGCACCTTATCGGTGATATCGATGCCCAGATAGTTGTTTTCCGGGTGGGCGCAGGCCAGCTGGGAGATGAAGCCGCCCTTGCCGCAGCCCAGTTCCAGCACAAAGGGCTGCTCCGGGCGGGCGTACAGACCGTGCCACTTGCCGCCCCAGATCAGGGGCTCGTGCACATGGAAGTCGGCGGCCATCAGCTCGTCGTGGGCATAGGGTTTGAAACGCATTCTCATAGTTTGTTGTTCTCCTTGATGTTGTATGACTCCTTCAGCCGCCTTCGGCGGCAGCTCCCTCAGCGAGGGAGCCTCTGGCGAAGAGGGAAAGCTTCCCCGTACTGCCAAAGCCTCCCTCGTTGAGGGAGGTGGCATCGCGCAGCGATGACGGAAGGAGTTATTTCGTCTTTCTCAAAAATTCCTCCACCTGTTCCGGTGCAGCGGCGCAGCTGCCCTGACAGATGCCGGGCTTGCCGCCGCCGCGTCCGTTCAGGGCGGCGTTCAGGGCTTTGGTCAGGGCGCGCACGTCGCCGTCTGCCTGCGCGATGCAGTAGCCGGTGCCCTTTTCGGTGGGGGTCAGGGCGGCGCAGAGACCGGTGGTGGCTTCGGTCAGGCGCACCGCCAGCCGGTGCAGGCCGTCCGGGTCAAGGCCGGGCACCGTGCGGATGGCGTCCTCACCGGGGTTTGCCAGCCGGGCAAGTGCATCGAACAGCTGAGAACATACGCCAAAGTGTGTAAACTTGAGCGCAGTATACTCATCGTAGACGCGATGCACCGCCACAGCAGTCTGGTCGGCCTTGGCGGAGAGCAGCGCCCCGATGTCGGCCTGCCGGGTACGCATGGCCTGCGCCGCTTCCAGCGCACGGGCTCCGCACACCACGCTCAGCCGCACACCGCCCTTGTAGTTCTCGGATGCCAGAATTTTGATCTGCCCCACCTGACCGGTGGTGCGGGTGTGGGTGCCGCAGCAGGCGCAGACGTCCGCACCCGGAATGGTCACGATGCGCACCTGCCCTTCGATCTCCTTTTTGGAGCGGTAGACAAGGGCGGCAAGCTCCTCCCGGGTGGGGTAGCTGACCAGCACCGGCACATCCTGCCACACGATGCGGTTGGCGGCAAGCTCGGCTGCCCGCAGGCCCTCGGCAGAAATGGGCACGCTGGTATCCATGCGCACGGCCTCGGAACCGATGTGGAAGCCCACGTTCTCGGCCCCGAACATCTGGTGCAGGATGCCGGAAAGGATGTGCTCACCGGTGTGCTGCTGCATTTTGTCAAAGCGCCATTCCCAGTCGATGCAGCCGGAAACGGCGGTGCCGGGAACGGCGCTTTCCGGCAGAGCGTCCACGCTGTGCCAGAGGATGCCGTCGCGCTCGTGCACATCGGTCACATTCAGCGTGGTGCCGTCCGGCAGGGTCAGGGTGCCCCGGTCGGCAGGCTGACCGCCGCCCTCCGGGTAGAACACCGTGCCGTCCAGCGCAATGCGCCCGCCGCCGGTCTTTTCGTCCGGCTCTGCGGCAAGGATGACGCTCTCGCACTGGGTGCGGAAGGCGTCCGGTTCAAAGTATTTTTCTGTGCGCTGCATGGCGCGAGTACCTCCTGTTCAGGGTGCAGTTTGACGATTTAAAATGGCCGCCGCAGGCTCTGGCCATATTCAGCGGAAAATTTATTTTTATTTCGGGATTCAGGAAAGTCTGCGGACTTTCCTGAATCCCATTTTCACGGGTGGGGTCGTAAAGAGAAACAGCTGCTGCAACCTTTAGCGTCCTCGCCCTCTCAGGCGCTCCCGCGCAAGCCGTGACGGAGAAGGCAAGGACGGTTATCCCGTAAAAATAAGTATACCACGTTTTTTGCCTGTGGAAAATAGGCGGCGGATATGTTATGATAAGAAACAACGATATTCCCATAAAATGTTAAAAATGAGGAAGGTAATAGCATGCGTGAAAGTGGAATCCTGATGCCGGTGTCCAGCCTGCCCGGCCCTTACGGTATCGGCTGTTTTGGCAAGGAAGCCTTCGAGTTCGTGGATTTTCTGGCACAAGCGGGCCAGAAGATCTGGCAGATCCTGCCCCTGAGCCCCACCGGATACGGCGACAGCCCCTATCAGAGCTGCTCGGCCTTTGCGGGCAACCCCTATTTCATCGACCTTGACACCCTGAAGGAAGAAGGGCTGCTCACTGCCGCCCAGCTCAAGGCCGAAAAATGGGGCACGGACCCCAAAGAGGTGGACTACGGCACCCTGTATGTGAGCCGCTTTAAGGTCTTGCGCACCGCCTACGCCGCATGGTGCAAGCAGTGCGCCGGGCTGCATGGCTGTGCATATTACTTCCCCGATGATTATTATGCCTTCACCCTTGCCAACGAGGAGTGGCTGGACGACTACGCCCTGTACATGGCCCTGAAGGCCGCCAACGGCATGAAGAACTGGGTGGAGTGGGACAAGCCCTACCGCCTGCGCGACAAGAAGGCCCTTGCTGCCTTTGCCGCCGAAAACGAGGAAGAGATCGGTTTCTGGAAGTTCGTGCAGTACAAGTTCGCGGCCCAGTGGCAGGCTGTGAAGGCCTACGCCAACAAAAAGGATGTGCAGATCCTGGGCGACATCCCCATCTACGTCTCCGCCGACTCGGTGGATGCATGGGTGGGCGGCGCACTGTTTGAGCTGGATTCCGACGGCGGCTTTGCCCGTGTGGCGGGCTGCCCGCCGGATTACTTCTCTGCTGACGGTCAGCTGTGGGGCAACCCGCTGTACAATTGGGAATACCACAAAAAGACCGGCTACGCGTGGTGGGTGCGCCGGGTGCGTCACGCACTGGGCATCTACGACCTGCTGCGCATCGACCACTTCCGCGGCTTCGATACCTACTGGGCCATCCCGGCAGGCAGCACCACCGCCCGCACCGGCAAGTGGGAGAACGGCCCCGGCATGGAGCTGTTCGACGCGCTGGAAGCTGCCCTTGGCAAGCTGCCCATCATTGCCGAGGATCTGGGCGAACTGTTCCCCAGCGTGCGAAAGCTGCTGGCCGACAGCACTTTCCCGGGCATGAAGGTGCTGCAGTTCGCTTTTGGCGGCGGGGACAACGAGTATCTGCCTCACAACCACGTCAAGAACAGCGTGGTGTATCCCGGCACCCACGATAACACCACCCTGACCGACTGGTGGGAGAACGGCGCATCGGAAAAAGAAAAGGCAGCTGCAGCCGCTTACCTGCACCTGACCGGTGTAAAGCCCACCGCAAAGGAGCTGGCGGCCGTTAAGACCGATGCAGTCCGCATCGCTCTGCTGCGCGCAGCGCTGGGGTCGGTAGCCGACCGTGCCATCATCCCCATGTACGACTGGCTGGGTCTGGGAGCGGAAGCACACCTGAACACGCCCGGCAAGCTGGGCGGGAACTGGGCATGGCGCGCCGCCAGCGGCTTTGCCGCCAAGGCACTGGCCAAGACCATCCACGACGAGTGCAGTGTGTACTGCCGCGTATAAACAGAAGGCACAGAGCGGCGGGTGCTTAGCAATTTGACGAAAATGTAAAAACTCCGGCAGAAAATTGTGCGTTTTGCTGGTAAAATCGGAAGCTGAATGGTATAATGTTGCTAAAGCGGCATTATGCCATTTTTCTTTGCCTGATGCGTTCCCGGTATTTCCGGAAACAGGGCGGCGGGCGCGGGATGCATAATGCGGCAGATGGTTCCTGAACGTATGGGGAACAGGTGACTGCACGCGGGATACGGGAGCGCCGCGTGCGCAGATGATGGGGAAAAATTACATGAAGAAAGAATGTACCGAGCAGGATCTGCGGGAACTTGCGCGCTCAGCGCAGGCCGTGTTTGAGGCAGTGACCCTGACCGAAGCGCCGCGTTGTGACGGCTGGCAGGACGATGGCCTGCGGGTGGATTACGAGCTGCGCAATGGCCGTGTGGATTGTGTGCTGCACCGCAGAGTGGAAGCGGACGGCAAATGCTGGGAGCTGGAAATGAGCGCACCGCTGGCAGGCAATGTGCTGCCGGAAGAGCGCATGACGCCCCGGGAGCGGGAGCTGTGCCGCGAGGATATGAGCCACGATTTCCTTACCGGCGTGTACAACCGCCGCTATCTGGAAACGGTGTTTGCCCAAAAGCTGGAACAGTGTGCAGCACAGGGCCGCAAGGCGGCTGTGGCGCTGGTGAGCATCGACAACGGCCAGAAGCTGCGGGACACCTACGGCCAGCCTGTGATGGACCAGCTGCACTGCTTTGTGGGCAACCAGTGGAAAAAGAGCTTTGATACCCCTGCGGCCCGCGTGGTCTGCCGCCTGACCGGCAGCATCTTTGCGGTGGGCTGTCTGGACGCTGACTGCAAGCAGCTGGCAGAGGAGATGCAGAACCTGTATCGGCAGATGCCCCGGGAATGCATTACCACCACCGGCATGATGCGCCGGGTGCCCTTTACCCTGAGCTGCGGCGTGGCGGGTCTTGAGGATGTGCAGGCCAAGAACTGGCAGGCACTGTACGAGCTGTGCGATGCACGCCTGCGGGAGGCACAGAACGCCGGCGGCGATCAGATGTGTGCAGAATAAAACCAGTGTATAAAATCCCCCTTTTGGCGCAGACTAAGGCCAGAAGGGGGATTTTTTTGTATGGAAAACCAGAAGAACGACAACTTGAACCTGCTGGAAGCCGTGGTGCAGAACACGGAGATGGGCAAGAACACGTTGGAACAGATCGTGCCGATGACCGACGATGTGCAGTTCAAGGCCGAGCTGCTGCGCCAGCGCAATGTGTACCACCAGCTCAATCAGGAAGCGCACACCGCCATCGAGGCCTGCGGCGGCACCGCGCAGGGGCAGAGCACCATGGCAAAGCTGAACACGAAAATGGGCATCGGCATCAAGACCCTGACGGACAAGTCCACCCGCAATCTGGCCGAAATGCTCACGCAGGGCAGCGGCATGGGGGTGGTGGACTGCGTAAAGGCCCAGAAGGATTACCCCAATGCCGCGCCCGGCGCAAAGCGTCTTGCCCAAAGGCTGCAGGAGTTTCAGGAGGACAGCCGGGTAAAGCTGGAACAGTTCTTGTAAAAGAAAACCCTCTCAGGCTCACTTTGTTCGCCAGCTCTCCCGAGGGGCGAGCCATTGGCAAAACGGAAAACGTTTCCGGAATGTCAAAAGCTCCCCCTTTCGGGGGAGCTGGCAATGCGAAGCATTGACTGAGAGGGTTCTTTTTTACAGTGCTTCCACCATTGCTGCCACGATCCTGGTGGCGGTGGCTACATATTCCGCAATGCTGAACTTTTTCACCACCAGCACCTCGTGGCCGTCCTCGTCAGCATTGTCGCTCATGGCGCGCAGGATGACGCAGGGCACACCGTTCTTGGCGGCGATCTGGCTCACAGCGGCACCCTCCATCTCCACGCAGTCGGGGGCGCATTTGGCTTCAATGGCAGCCTTGGTCTCGCTGTCGCCCACAAACAGGTCGCCGGTGGCGATCTTGCCCACCAGAGCCTTCACACCCGCTTTGGCGCAGGCTTTTTCGGCGGCAGCGATCAGCTCCGGGTCGCCGGTGTATTCCTTGAGGAACGGCGGGTTCTGGCAGATCATATCCAGCTGAGCGTCATGGTACAGCACGGTCTTGCCGATAACCACATCGCCAATGCCGATCTTCGAGGTCATATTGCCTGCGATGCCGGAGAAGATGATCTTCTCGGCGCCGAATTTTGTGATGAGCACCTGCGTGGTGGCGGCGGCATTGGCCTTGCCCATGCCGGCACAGCACACCACCACCTGTTTGCCGGCCAGCGTGCCCTTGTGGTAATCCACGCCGCCGTAGGGCTCCACGGTGACGTTTTCCAGCTTTGCACACAGCTGATCGACTTCATCGGGCATTGCGCCCATAATACCGAAAATCATAGGAAACCTCTTTTACGATTTTAAATGGCCGACGCGTGCGCTCTGGCCATATTCAGGGGAATGACTCTTTTTAATTCAGGAAGGTTGGGAACGAACCCTCTCAGTCATCGCTGCGCGATGCCAGCTCCCCCGAGGGGGGAGCTTTATTGCTGCCAACCGGGAGAGCCATAAAAGCTCCCCCTTTCGGGGGAGCTGGCAAAACCGTCAGGTTTTGACTGAGAGGGTTTCCCCTTAAACATTGAACAGGAACTCGATCACATCGCCGTCGTTGACAACGTACTCCTTGCCCTCGGTGCGCTGCAGGCCCTTGGCCTTGACGACGGCATAATCGAAGTTGTTGGCTTCCAGATCGCTGTAGCCAATGACGCTGGCGCGGATGAAGCCGCGCTCGAAATCGCTGTGGATCTTGCCGGCAGCCTGCGGTGCCTTGGTGCCCTTGCGGATGGTCCATGCGCGGCACTCCTTCTTGCCGTCGGTCAGGAAGGAGATCAGGCCCAGCAGGTCGTAGCTGGCGGTGATGAGGTTGTCCAGACCGCTGGCTTCAATGCCCATTTCAGCCAGAAAAGCCTTCTTTTCCTCGGGAGAGTAGTCGGCGATATCCTCCTCGGTCTTGGCGCAGATGGGAATGTAGCGTGCGCCCTCTTCCTTGGCGCGTGCGGCCACCAGCGGGACATACTTGTTGTTTTCGATGCCCTCCATCAGGTCGTCCTCGCCCACGTTGCAGGCGTACAGCACCGGCTTAGCGCTCAGCAGACCCATTTCATGCAGCACGGTCTGCTGCTCGGCATCGCCCTCGTCAAAATCGAAGCTGCGGGCAGGCTTGCCTGCGCTCAGGTGATCGGCCAGCTGCTGCAGCCATGCGGCTTCGGCGGCAGCACCCTTGTTGTTGCCGCTCTTGGCAGCCTTTGCCATGCGGCCTGCGCGGTTCTGCACCACCTCAAGGTCGGACAGGATCAGCTCGTAGTCGATGGCATCGATGTCGGCAATGGGGTCCACGGCCTCGGCCTTGGAAACATCCTCCACCACATGGATGATGTTGTCATCGTCAAAGCAGCGCACCACATGCACAATGGCGTCGCACTCGCGGATGTGGCCCAGGAACTTATTGCCCAGACCCGCGCCCTGACTGGCACCCTTCACAAGACCTGCGATATCCACGAATTCCACGATGGCAGGGGTCTTTTTGTTGGTCTGCCAGATCTCGGCCAGCTTGTCCAGACGCTTGTCCGGCACGGCCACGATGCCGGAGTTCGGCTCGATGGTGCAGAAGGGATAGTTTGCAGCTTCTGCATTCTTGGTGGAGGTGATGGCATTGAACAGAGTGGACTTGCCGACATTCGGGAGCCCCACGATACCTAACTTCATGATACTGTACTCCTTAAAAATATGATTCGATCCGCAGCATCGCTGCTGCGCTGAAAAAGCCTACTATAACAGAATAATTGTAGCACAATGGGTGGCTTTTCTCAATACTCACTTGCAGGAGCGGGGAAAAACACAACGCCGCCCACGGGAAATGCCCGCTTTCCCATGAGCGGCGTTGGGAGTTGAGCTTATCTGCAGATGGCAAGGGTGCCGGACGCGGTCTCTTCAAAGTGGCTGGCGTAGAATTCCTCCATCAGCCGGATGAGAGAAACGGTGTCCCGGGCACCGGCGGTCTCGTAGCAGGAGTGCATGGCCAGCTGCGGCAGGCCGATGTCCACGCAGTTCATGGATACCTGCGCCATGGCAAGGTTGCCCAGAGTGCTGCCGCCGACCTTATCGGAACGGTTGGCAAAGTACTGCAGCGGGACACCGGCGCGGGCAGCAAGTTCTTTGGCAACGGCCATGCTCATGCCGTCGCTGGTGTACTTCTGGCCGGCGTGGACCTTGACCACAACACCCTCGTTCATGTAGGTGCAGTTGTTCACATCGGTGTATTCCGGGTGGTTGGGGTGCACGGCGTGGGCGTTGTCGGCGCTGAACATGAAGCTGGACGCCACCGCACGGTGGAAGTCCTCATCGCCGGGGCAGACGTTCTGCGCGATGCGGTGCAGCACATCGTACAGGAAGGTGGAAGCTGCGCCCTGCTTGGTGCCGGAACCCACTTCTTCGTTGTCGAAAAAGGCGGCAACGTTGATGGAGCGGGCGCTGTGCGCGTTCAGGAAGCCTTTCAGGATGCCGAACACGCACTGCTGGTCGTCCAGACGGCCGGAGGAGATGAACTCCTCATTGCAGCCCCAGACGGCGGCCTTTTCGCGGATGCAGAGGAACAGGTCACTGCCAAGGAGCTGCTCTTCTGCCACCTGCAGCTCAGCGGCGATCAGCTTTTTCAGCACGCCTTCCTCGGCGGCACCGCCCAGCAAAGGCAGCATATCCACCTGCTTGTTGTAGGAAGCCCTGTCGTTGACTTCACGGTCCATGTGGATGGCTACGCTGGGGATCATCAGCAGGTCGCGGTCCAACGTGAGCAGGCGGGAAGTGATGGCATTGTTCTCCTTTATCAGCACGCGGCCTGCCACCGACAGCGGTCTGTCCATCCATGTGGAGCAGATCATGCCGCCGTAGCCCTCGGTGTTCAGCTTGGTGTACTTCCGGCCCATGTGGATCTCGGCGTTTTCCTTGATGCGGAAGCAGGGGGAATCCGTGTGGGCAGCGGCCACATTGAAGCTGTAGTTTTCCAGCTGCTCTCCCATGCGGAATGCAAGGATGCTGGAGCCGTTACGGCAGACGAAATAGCTCCTGCCGGGTTCCAGCTGCCACCGGCGGCTCTCCAGCAGCTCGGAAAAGCCTGCATTCAGCAGAATGTTCCGGACGGATGCAGTGGTGTGGTATGCGGTAGGATTGCCGTCAATGAAGGACAGCAGCTCCTGTACTTCTTTTTCGATCATTGGAAGACCCTCCATGGATTTATCGGTTTGGATGCTCCTATTCTACTTCTGCGGTCTGCGCTTTGCAATAGCCGGCCCTGCGGGCAGGAAAGAATTTGTTTTACATTGCGCGGGTTCTATAGTATACTACTCCTGTTGGTAAATATTGAATCGACAGGAAAGGCAGGGAACCGTCATGGAACGCAGTGATCCGCGCTATCAGGCGTATGTAGAAATATTAAAAGAGGAGCTCATCCCGGCAATGGGCTGCACAGAGCCCATTGCACTGGCTTATGCTGCGGCCCGGGCACGCGAGGTGCTGGGCGCACTGCCTGAGAGCGTGCAGCTGCAGGTGAGCGGCAGCATCATCAAAAATGTGAAGAGCGTCATCGTGCCCAATACCGGCCACCTGAAAGGCATGGAAGCCGCTGTGGCGGCGGGCATCATCGCCGGCTCGGCAGAAAAGGAGCTGGAAGTGATCTCGGAGGTCAGCGAGGACAAGAAGGCGGCCATCCGGGACTATCTGCAGACGGTGCCCATTTCCATCCAGCACATCGAGCAGGGGCATGTGTTCGATATCATCGTTACCGAGCGCAGCGGGGATTCCTACGCAAAGGTGCGCATTGCGGATTTTCACACCAACATCTGCCTGATCGAAAAGAACGGCCGGGTGCTCTACGAAAAGCCGCTGCTGAACGAGGAGGCCCGGCGGGACAGCCGGGCCGACCGCAGCCTGCTGAACATGAAGGACATCTGGGACTTTGCCGAGACCGCCGACCTGCAGGATGTGGCAGATCTGCTGGAACGCCAGATCCGCTACAACAACGCCATTGCAGAGGAGGGACTTCTGGGCGACTATGGCGCGAACATCGGCCAGGTGCTGCTTTCCACTTACGGCAATGATGTGTCCATCCGGGCCAAGGCCAAGGCGGCCGCCGGTTCGGACGCCCGCATGAACGGCTGCGAGCTGCCGGTCATCATCAACTCCGGCAGCGGCAATCAGGGCATCACCTGCTCGGTGCCGCTTATTGAATATGCCAAGGAACTGCACAGCGGCAAGGAAAAGCTTTACCGTGCCCTCATCATTTCCAATCTGGTGGCCATCCACGAAAAGACCGGCATCGGCACCCTGTCCGCCTACTGCGGCGCAGTCAGCGCCGGTGCGGGCGCAGGCGCGGGCATCGTATATCTGTGCGGCGACGGCTATCAGGCCGCCATCCACACGGTGGTCAATGCGCTGGCCATCGTGTCCGGCATCGTGTGCGACGGCGCAAAGGCCTCCTGCGCGGCAAAGATCGCATCCTCGGTGGACGCGGCGCTGCTGGGCTACAACATGTACAAGTGCCATCAGGAGTTCAAGGGCGGCGACGGCATCGTGATGAAGGACATCGAGACCACCATCAAGGGCATCGGACGTCTGGGCAAGGACGGCATGAAGGAGACCAACGAGGAGATCATCCGGCTGATGATCGAGTGAGAACGAACAGCAAAACGCCCCTCTGCGGAAAAGCAGAGGGGCATTTTGCATTCATGGAAGGCTTAGCAGTTTGGAAAGGGCCGCAGAGTATCGCTGACACCGGAGATGTAGTTCATGTCAACATCGTAGAATCTGGCAAGCTGGATCAGGCATTCAACGGGGATTCGGACCTTTCCTTTTTCGTAGTCGGAATAGGTGGTCTGGGCAACATGGATGGCGTTTGCGACCTGGGTCTGATTCAGGTCGTGATCGTTGCGCAGGGCTTTGATGCGTTCGGTGTATAACATAAGATCACCTCTTTGTAGAAAAGTCTACAAATAATGGCCCCGACATCTTGATTTTTAACGGATAATCCGTTAAAATGAGGAAAAAGAGGACGAAAACGAGTGGATGCGCAGAACCAGGAAAGGGAAAACGAGAATGAAAGTGAGCGCGGAAGCGGGGTTGAATGCGGCTTTGCGTCAGCTTCCGGACGGTCCGCCGGAAAGCGGCGGAATTTTGGGCGGACGAGATCAGACCGTCACAGACATCGTACTTGATAAGGGAAGAATCGGCGGGCGGCCCTGCAGTTATACGCCGGATGTTGCTTTTCTGAATCGTGAGATCAAGAGGTGGGCCGAGAAGGGGCTTCGATTCATGGGCGTGTTCCATGTGCACTTTGGCGGGGCGGAAGCATTGTCGGAAGGGGACCGGAATTATATTGCCCGAATCATGGATGCAATGCCCGAGGGGTATGATCGCTTATATTTTCCCGTTGTTATTATGCCGGAACGCAGAGTCGTTGCGTATCAGGCAGTGCGCACAAACGAGAAAATAGAGATAAAAAGGGACGAAATCGAGTATCAAGGAGGAAATTGACATGAAAAACGAAACTGTAGCGGCTGTTACGCTGCCGGAAGGCACTTTCAACGGAAACTGCTCGGACTGCGTCTATGCAGACCGCAGCGACTGGCGTGACGGCGCGGTGTACTGCCTTTGCGAAAAAGGCTGGACACATGGTTACAATCGCCCGAGCGACCGCAACGGCTGCGCATATTATGAGGAACGCTGACGGCAAAAGGGAGAATGGATATGTGGCTTTCGATCATCATGATCGCCCTGCTGGTATGGGGCACATGGCTTTCATGGAAAGATATTGAACAGGGGACCGGCTGGGTCTGCGGTTTCTTCTCAGCCAAAATGCTTAAAAGCTTGAACGACAAAAAGAACCTGTGGAAAAAGATTCTGCTGGCGGTCGTGCTGGGCTATATCACGGTGGTATTTAAGGTGACGAAGTGGATCATTCTCTTTGTGATGCACATGGTGGATGGTTCGCTGTTCCGTTAATAGAAAAAGGAGGAATGCAACAATGAAAAAGATCGCTCGACGGAGCTTTCTGAAGATCGCGGGGACAGTTGCAACAGCGTGTGTCGTGAGTGGTTTGAGCGGTTGCGGAGCAAAAGAACCACTGGGGAGCCAATCGTCAACTGCAGGAGCGTCAGAGTCTGTGACGAGTAATGAAGTTCTTGAAGTTGCCAGCGAGAGCACAGATTCGGCATATCCGACACTGACGGAAGTGATGAAAGAGTATAGCGGATGTGGCCTAAGTTATCCGAACTTTGAAGAACTTTCGGTTGGAATGCTTTATAAAGGAGAAGAACACAAGTACTGCTTGTTTGATAAAGATGGTAAAGTACATCATGTTTTTGATGAGGACACTAATGTTGTTTCCGGATTTTATAATGGCATGTGCTTGACCGGTGGACGTGTAATGTCTACAGAAGATGGAACAACTTTTCGACCGTCCTATATTCCGGCAGAAGAAGTTTTGGTTTCCTATTTTAAAAATGACAGCGGGACGATTCTTTGGTCTGTCAGGCAGGAAGATACCATTGAAGGTTCTAAAACGATATTAACGGCATGGGATACGACAGATGGTACGGTTCGTTTTCAATGTGATACAACACAGCCTGCATTTGTAAAGGTGAATAGTAATCCATCGTCGTTGTATGAAAAAATGACATGGGGATTCGACAATATCATCTACGAAAACGGCGGTACATATCTGATCCGGAGTGCGGGATATCTGGGAAACGTAGAAGTAAATATTTACGCAGGAAGTAATGAAGCTTCCGAAAAGTATAACCTTGGGATATCTGGCGGAAACGGTACGATCATGTATATTGCTGTTAGAGATGGAAATCTTGAGAGCTTTCCGGAATGGGAAAATATCGCTTCAAAGCGCTCACGCTATCCCAGCCTTTGTGAAGGGCTTATTTTTATGCAGGCGTGGAGAAATACAGGACACGGAGAAGAATATCCGGTGGGCTTTTATGATATCCACCTGAACTGTGTAATAGATCTCAGCGAGTACAATGTTCGGGCAATCAATGAAAACGATGAACCGCGATTTATGAATGGGTATGCGGTCCTCCAGCTGCAAAATCCGGATGGCGTACTTTTCTGGGGAGTTATGGACAAAAAGGGAAACTGGACGGCCCAGCCGCAGAAGGGAAAGCTTAAGTGCGTTTTTCCGACGGCGGACGGCGTTATGATTAGCGTTTGTGACGAAAGTACCAACCGATACTATGTTTACAATCAGACTGGTGCAAGGCTGGAAAATTGTGATGGAGTACAGTTCACCAGCGGATATGGCTATATTGAGGAAGGAGCAGGGGTCAACAGCGCCTGTGAGGTTTATGATGGATACCTTTATACGGGAATGTATGATGCAGCGTATGATTCACATATTGCCAAAATCAGCAGCGATGGAACATATGAACTGATGTCCTGAAAAGTGGATATGTTCCCCAAAACTGCAAAAAGAGGTAAAGTATAATGAAAAAATTGAAACTGAGCGATATCCTGCTGGCGGTGTGCGCGGTCGCTGTAGTCGTAGCAATCGGCAGTTTAACGACCCATGGAAAGAAAAAGACCGAAAAACTTGTAGTCGGAGACTGGTATAGACAATGGTCGGAAAGCCTGACTTTTACGATCTATGATGATGGCACGGTGAACATCCCAGGCTCCTATGGGCTGGGCAAGTGGTCGGTCGCAAATGAAGATCAACTGATCCTAACTGATTTTTATGGTGAAACTACGATTTTGAAAATCGTGGGGATCGATGCAGACAACATGGAAGTTCGTGAAGTGGTGAACGGACAGGAAAGCGAGCAGACGGTCACTTTTTGGCATACAGCGGAAGGCGCACAGATGGTGCGAGTGAAAGGATACCAATAAAAATATCATGAATAAGGAGACGAATTATGGCAGACAAGATGGAACGCCGCAAATTTTTAAAGCTTGCGGCAGCGGCAGCCATGGTGTGCGCAGCAGGCGGGCTGACCGGCTGCAAAAGGAATGTGAACAAGCTGGTGATCGGAGACTGGTATCTGGAAGGCTCTGACCGCCTGCGTTTTACCATTTACGATGATGGCACAGTCAATCTTCCCAGCACCTACGGAACGGGCAAATGGTCGGTCGTAAACAAGGACCAGCTGAAAATCTCGGATTTTTACGGGGAGACATTTGTTCTGAAGGTTGAGGATATCGACAAAAAGTCCATGACCGCGCGTGAAGTGATGAATGGCCAGGAAAGCACGGAAACGATCACCTATTGGCATAAAGCAGAAGACGCGGTGAAGCACTGAACATAAATGAAAGGAGGAATGCACTTGTGAAGCGCATAGGAATGATTGCGGTACTAGGCCTAATGTGCGTGCTGCTTTTGAGTGGCTGCGGCGGTGAAGAAAACAGCAGTTTTTCAGAACTGATGGCCTCTAAGAAAAATGGAGCACAACAGTCTCCTTTGACGAAAATGCCTGAACACATGAAAAGCATGTATGGGCTAGAAGAAACAAGCGAAGACGCAAAATAAAAAGCAGCGGTCCGGTACGGTGTGCAGCGGGAACGGCTGATATGAAAAAACGCAAACAGATTTTGGGGCCTGTTTGCGTTTTTTATGTTTCGAGGTCCTTGGCCGCTGTGACACGATCTTTGACGAATAAGACGAATAAAATGATTGCAAAGAACCGAAATATCATAATTGGACGATAAAAGATATAAGTATACTTTAATCTTTCTGACTCTTTTGCGCGGAAAAGGCACAGCACATGCAAAAAAATCATACAAATCCTTCTTTATTTTGTCATAACTCTTCCGTATAATAAGAAGTGGAATACTTTGCTGCTCTGCCCGCCCCGGCGGGCATCCGATAAAATGGGAGGAGATCATTATGGCCAACGAAAAGATCCTCGTTGTGGACGACGATACCAATATCTGCGAGCTGCTGCGGCTGTACCTGACCAAGGAGGGCTATCAGGTCACGGTGGCAAACGATGGCGAAGAAGGTCTGGAAAAGTTCAATCAGGTCAAGCCCGATATGGTGCTGCTGGATGTGATGATGCCCAAGATGGATGGTCTGGAAGTCTGCCGCCGCATCCGCAAGGCGGGCAACACCCCGGTGATGATGCTCACGGCCAAGGGCGAGACCTTTGATAAGGTGCTGGGCCTTGAACTGGGTGCAGACGATTACATGGTGAAGCCTTTTGACGCCAAGGAAGTGGTGGCCCGCATCAAGGCGGTGCTGCGCCGCTGCCAGACCACCACTGCCGCTGCCGAGAGCACCGAGGGCGTGATCGAATTCGACAACCTGCGTCTGGACATGAACAGCTATGAGCTGCGGGTCAAGGGCAAGGTGGTGGAGGCTCCCCCCAAGGAGCTGGAACTGCTGAACTGTCTGGCCTCCCATCCGAACCGCGTCTACACCCGCGACCAGCTGCTGGACGAGGTGTGGGGCTTTGAGTATTACGGCGACAGCCGCACCATTGATGTGCATGTCAAGCGCCTGCGCGAGAAGCTGGCCGGTGCTTCCGACAAATGGGAGCTGAAGACCGTATGGGGCGTTGGCTATAAGTTCGAGGTGCGTCAGTAATGCGCAAAAGTATCTCGGTGGCGTTCTTCTCGCTGGTGTCCACCCTGATGGTGCTGGGCATCGTGCTGATGGGAGCTTCGGAGTGGGTGCTGTTCAAAAACTACTTCGCCAAGGACCGCTACGAAACACTGGATCAGGTGGTGGGCGTCACCCAGCGCACGGCCCAGTATCTGGTCCAGCAGGCGGAGCTGCCGGAAGGTGACGAGCTGGACGCACTGAGCACCAAGCTGGAGATCATCGGCGAGAGCGCAGAGGCCTATCTGTTCTTTACCGACAACGACGGCCGGGTGATGATCGCTTCCAGCCCGGACAAGCTGGAGAGCCTGACCGTGCCGGAAGAAATGATGGAGAAAATCGGCACTGCCGATGCGGACTACTACCATGTGTTCGGCACGCTGGACGGCATGCTGAACGGGAAAAGCTACATCACGGTCAGCGAAATGCGCAATGAGCACGGCCAGCCCAGCGGCTACCTGTTCCTGTGCTCTTCCGGCGAGCAGCTGACCCAGTTCAAGCAGCAGTTCTGGTCCAACTTTCTGCTGTCGGCCTGTGTGATGCTGCTGTGCGCCAGCATCCTGACCAAGATCCTGATGCGCCAGCTCACCGACCCGCTGCAGAAGGTGACGGACGCCGCCCAGCGCTTTGGCGGCGGGGATCTTTCGGTCCGCGTGGAAGGCGTGGAGGGCGAAGGCGAGGTGGCAGACCTTGCCCGCACCTTCAACCGCATGGCGGACAACATCCAGATGAACGACAACTCCCGGGGCCAGTTCATGGGCAACATCGCCCACGAGCTGCGCACCCCCATGACCACCATCAAGGGCTTTGTGGACGGCATTCTGGACGGCACCATCCCGCCGGATATGCAGAACCACTACCTGCAGCTGGTCAGCGAGGAAACGGGCCGTCTGGCGCGGCTCATCCAGAACATGCTGGATCTCTCCAAGCTGGAAAGCGGCGAATATCAGGTGAACGCCCGGATGTTCAACATCTGGGAGACCATCACCGGTGTGGCGCTGTCGGCAGAGCAGCGCATCAACGACGGCATGATCGACATCGACGGCCTGACCATGGACGAAAAGGTGCTGGTCTACGCCGACCCCGACCTGATCCATCAGGTGGTGTATAACCTGCTGGACAACGCCATCAAGTTCACCCCGGCAGGGGGCACCATCCGCTTCAGGGTGGAAAAGCTGGGCCCGGAAGCCGAGATCTCCATCTGGAACTCCGGACAGGGCATCAGCCCGGAGGCGCTGCCCTACGTGTTCCAGCGGTTCTACAAGGAGGACCGCTCCCGCGGCCTGCACGCCCGGGGCGCGGGTCTGGGCCTGAACATCTGCAAGGTGCTGGTGAACCTTTCCGGCGGGCAGATCCGGGTGGAGAGCCAGCAGGGCGAGTGGTGCCGGTTCGTGTTCACTCTGCCCACCGTGGCGCCGAACCCCGGCGGTATGAAGCGCCTGCCGGATGAGGCCGGCGGAGAGCCCGTTGTGGAAGACCCCGCCAGCATGAAGCCCGTAGAATGAACTTCCAGCCAGACTGCCCCATGGAGCGGGGCGGTCTGGCTGTTTTGGCGTGGGGAAACTTTGCCGCTGGGGGGTGCCTTGCGCGGGACGAACCCTCTCAGTCAAAGCCTGATGGCTTTGCCAGCTCCCCCAAGGGGGGAGCTTTATTCGTGCTGACCGTGAGATGCGTGCTCATCCTTCGGGGGAGCTGGCATCGCGCAGCGGTGACTGAGAGGGTTTTCCCGGCGACTGAGGGAGTTTCTTCGCAAATGGACAGATCTTTCCAAATACGTCATTTCGGTGAAAAAGCCGTTGGCGGGTTTGATTTTTTGGGCGTTTTCATGTAAACTAAAAGATAACCATGTCTATGCTGTTTCAAAGGCCGTGGACCGGCGCAACAGCGGGACGATGGGGAATAATAAACTATAAAATAACGGAGCGTAAAGATAGAATATGGCAATCGTAAGTCCTTCGATTCTTTCTGCTGATTTTGGCAAACTGGGTGCAGACTGCCGCATGGTGCTGGACGCCGGTGCACAGATGCTGCATTATGATGTGATGGACGGCCACTTTGTGCCCAACATCAGCTTTGGCGTGCCGGTGCTCAAGAGCCTGCACAAAAACCTGCCGGATGCTTTTTATGATGTGCACCTGATGATCAGTCACCCGCTGCAGTATGCGGAAGCTTTCATCAAGGCCGGTGCCACCCTGTACAACTTCCACCTTGAGTGTGAGGACGATATTCAGGCAACCATCGATGCGGTCAGGGCGCTGGGCTGCAAGGTGGGCCTGACCATCAAGCCCGGCACCGACCCCCAGGCGCTGGCACCCTATCTTGACCAGCTGGACCTTGTGCTGGTGATGAGCGTGGAGCCCGGCTTCGGCGGGCAGAAGTTCATGCCCTCGGCGCTGGACAAGCTGCGCTGGCTCAAGGCGGAGCGCGCGGCACGCGGCGCACACTACCTGCTGGAAGTGGATGGCGGCGTGGACAGCACCACCGCACCCCAGTGCGTGGAAGCGGGTGCCGATATTCTGGTGGCGGGCAGTGCGGTGTTCGGTGCAGCAGACCCTGCTGCAGCGGTGCAGCACCTCGCCAGCCTTTGACCATTGAAAGGAAAACCATTTATGGATGAATCTTTGATTCGGGAACAGGAAGCGCAGCTCCAGAAGACCGGCCGCTACTATAAGCATATCTGCTTTATGGCGGTGCCGGTGCTGTGCATGGCCTGCTTTCTGTACGGTGTGCGCCCGCTGCTGCTGTGCGGCATCGCGGTGCTCACCGGAAATCTGTGCGACCGTCTCGTTTCGCTGCTGCGCCGCCGCGTGTATCAGGCCGGTGACTTTTCCAACGAGAGCTTTGCACTCGTCATCGCCCTGCTGATGCCGGTGACGGTGGATATCTATGTTCTGATCATCGCAGTGCTTGCCGGTGTGCTCATCGGCAAGGAGATCTTCGGCGGCTACGGCAGCTACCCCTTCAACCCCGCCGCCGTGGGCTATGTGGTGGCGGCGGTGTCTTGGCCGGAGCAGGTGTTCCGCTACCCCCAGCCCTACACCAGCATCCCCCTGTGGGACGCTTCCATGGTGCCGGTGTCCAGCACCATTGAGGACACCCTGCGCAGCGGCGGTATGCTGAACATCCGTTCGCTGGTGCTGAGTCTGGGCGAGTATGCCGCCCCCATGGGCACCGGCGCGGCGCTGGTGATCCTGGCCTGCGGCCTGTTCCTGTGGACCCAGAAGGACGCCCACATGTCTGCCTCGGTCAGCTTTCTGCTCACCTGTGCGCTGATCGCCTTCTTCTTCCCGCGGCAGGCGGGTCTGGCCGACAGTGCCGTGCTGGCAAATATCCTGCCCCGCCTGCAGTGTGTGCGGGATGAGCTGCTCACCGGCGCGATCCTGTTCAGCGCAGTGTTCCTGCTCAACGAACCCTATACCTGCGTGCACCACCGCATGGGCCGTATCCTGTACGGTGTGCTGGTGGGTGTTGTGAGCATGGGCTTCCGCTACTACGGTGTGTATGAGACCGGCGTGTGCTTTGCGCTGCTGGTGGTCAACAGTGTGTCGGCATGGATCGACCGTACCGAGGCAAAGCTGTATCGCCTGACCCATCTGCAGGCAGATGCCGGAAAGGGGGCAGCACAATGAGACGCGCAACGGCTGAACTGATCGTAAAAGACCCCGGCAAATTTGCCCACCATGACCGGGTGTTCCTGAATAACCCGGTGGTCATGCAGGGCATGGGTCTGGCCCCGCTGGTGGTGCTTGCCACCAGCGGCCAGAATGCGGTGATGCTGGCGGCGGCGGTGGCGCTGCTGCTGGTGCCCTCCCGCGTGCTGGCCTGCCTGCTGAGCCGCCTTGTGCCCCTGTACGACGAAGACCCTGCCCCGGAAACGCTGCAGAAAAAGCTGCTGCCCCGTGCACTGGTGTACGGCTTCAGCACCGCTGTGGTGTATCTGGCGGTGTACCCCATCCTGAACATGCTGTTCGGCACCAGCCTGCTGAGCCTTGGCATCTATCTGCCCATGCTCACGGTGGAGCCGCTGCTGACCTACCGCTTCGGCCGCGTGCAGGAGACGGTGCGCAAGGCCGTTTCCAAGGGCCTGCGCATCACCGTGGGCTATGCTTTGCTGCTGGTGCTGCTGGGCTGCATCCGTGAATGGCTGGCCGCAGGCACCGTGTTCGGCATGGCAGTCAGCCGCCCGGTGCTGCCCATGGCCGGCATGCCGGCGGGCGGCTTTATCGTGCTGGGCGTGCTTTGCGCGGTATGGCGTGCGCTGGCCGCAAAACGCAGGGCATATCTCACCAAAGAGGCGGGCAACCTTGTGGATGTGCATTCCCAGAAGGAGGCGGACCGCGAAGGATGAAAGATGTTGTTACGACCAGTGCAGTGTTCTTCAACTATGCACTGCTGGCGGTGTTCGCACAGAACGCCGTCTTTACCCGTGCGCTGGGCGTGTCCCGTCTGGTGCAGCTGGTGGGCGATGACCGCACCAGCAGCTGGCTGTTCGGCATGCAGCTGTGCATCACCCAGATTTTGGTAACGCCCTTTGCGTGGTATGCCGGCAGCCGGATCGCGCCGCTGGCGAACCGTGCCCAGTTGCGCCCGCTGGTCTATTTTGCCAGCATCGCCGTGGTGTGCCTGCTGGAACACGCGGTGCTGTGGATGGCAAAGGGCCTGCCGCACCGCAGTGCACTGCTGCGCATCGTGCCGCTGGCGGGCCTGAACAGCTGTGTGCTGGGCACCGTGCTGGTGGAGCGCACCCAGAGCTTTACGCTGGGCCAGTCCTTCGGGTTTGGTCTGGGCAGCGGCCTTGGCTATGTGCTGGCGGTGCTGCTGGTAACGGAAGCCCGCCACCGCCTGCGCAGCAAGGCCATCCCGGAAGCCTTCCGCGGCCTGCCCATCACGCTGGTGTATGTCGGTGTGCTGGCACTGGCGATCTATGGTTTTACCGGACATTCTGTGATCCTGTGATTTTTGCAGGGAGGAGGATCGACAATGGCAAAGTATAAACGGCAGAAGGTCAAGCGCTACCACCGCAGCTTCTACAGCCGGGGCACCCGCATCAAGCGCGGCGTCGGCATCGTGGTGCTGGTGCTGGCCGTGCTGGGCGCGGCATGGCTGGCGGCACCCCATGTGCTGGACTGGGCCACCCATACCTGGTATACCGTGGTGAAGAACCGGGATCTGGAAGCGGAATCTGCATCCCGCGCAGCGGCTTCCTCCGAAGCGGCTGCATCTGCGGCGGCAGAAGAAGCGGCCTCGTCCCAGCCGGAGCCGGAACAGCCCAAAGGGCTGGACGGCAGAGCCATCACCGGCGGCAGCTGGGCTGCGGTGGACGTGAGCGCCCTTGCCGATGACGCGGCCATCCGTGCGGCGGCACAGCAGCTCAAGGCACAGGGGGCAGATTACGGCCTTGTGACCCTGAAAACACCGGACGGCAGCATCTGCTACGCTTCGCAGGTGCCGGCTGCCGCCCAGAGCATTGCCGACACCACCGTGGACCCGGCCCGCATCGCGGCTATCTTCCGGGAAGAGGGCGTGATCCCTGTGGCCCAGCTTGCAGCTTTCAAGGACCCCATCTCCTCCCGCACTGACCGCAGCATGGCCATCCACTACGGCGACGGCCTGTGGCTGGACGCCCAGAAGGACGGCAATGCATGGCTGAACCCCTACTCCGCTGCGGCAGTGGAGTATGTGGGCGACCTTGTGGCCGAGGTGCAGGGCATGGGCTTTGAGCAGGTAGTCCTGACCAATGTCCAGTTCCCGAAGCTCAGCCGCAAACAGGACTACGGCGAGACCAGCGGCGTCTCCCGTGCGGATCAGCTTAAGGCGGACATCGCCGCCCTGCAGAGCCGCTTTGCGGGCAGCGTGACCCTGTGGTTCAGCTACACGCTGGATCAGTGCAGCACCAACAGCGTGTCGCTGGATGTGCCCGCTGTGACGCTGGGCATGGACAACCTGCTGGTGACGGCAGACAAGGCGGTGGACGCCGACAGCCGCACCGCACTGGAGCAGTCTGCCGCCGGACAGGGCGTGCAGCATCTGGTGCTGCACAGCGCCGACATTTTCCAGTAACGTCTCTGGTTTTATAAGAGGGAGGAATCTGCTATGAATACCAAATCCTGCTTTGTACCGGCCCATATCCTTCTGCCTTCGGCACAGATCCCGCTGGAAAAGTGGGGCTGCATCGCCTGCGACCAGTTCACCAGTGACCGGGAGTACTGGCAGAAGGCCGAGGCCGCTGCAGCGGGCAGTCCCAGCACCCTGAACCTGATCCTGCCGGAGGTCTATCTGGAGGACGGCGATGCGGATGCCCGCATTGAAAAGATCCATGCCGCCATGGACGATTACGCACAGAATGTGCTCACCCGCGCGGTGGACGGCTTTATCTACGTAGAGCGCACCGAGCAGAGCGGCAAGGTGCGGCAGGGCCTTGTGGGCATGGTGGATCTGGAAGCCTACAGCTACCGCCGGGGTGAGAAATGCACGGTGCGCCCCAGCGAGAGCACCGTGGAAAGCCGCATCCCGCCCCGCATGAAGGTGCGCACCGGCGCCAGTCTGGAAACGCCTCACATCATGATGCTGGCCGACGACCCGGGCTGCACCCTCATCGAGCCGGTGGCGGCACACAAACAGGAACTGCCCAAGGTATATGAGGGCGAGCTGATGCTGAACGGCGGCCACATTGCGGGCTGGGCCGTGGAGGACCCTGCCCTCATCGCGCAGATCGAGGATGCACTGGCCGTGCTGGGCAGTCAGGAAGAGTTTGACAAAAAGTATCCGGATGCCACCCGCCGTGACCCGCTGACTTTGGCCGTGGGCGACGGCAACCACTCGCTGGCCACCGCAAAGGCCTGCTGGGAGGAGCTGAAAAAGACCCTGACGCCGGAGCAGGCAGCGGTGCATCCCGCCCGCTGGTGTCTGGCCGAGGTGTGCAATGTGCACTCGCCCGCCATCGAGATCGAGCCCATCCACCGGGTGCTGTTCAATGTGGACTGCGCCACGGTGCTGCTGAGCCTGATCACATGGAGCGATTCCAATATGGTCGGCTGCAGCTTCGGCGGCAGCAAGCAGCAGCCCTTCACGCTGGCAGGGCCGCACATGTCCAATGTGCTCAGCTTCGAGAATCCCACCGAGCCGCTGACCGTGGGCACCATCGACGATTTTATTGCGGACTATATGGAACGCCACACGGAGGCACGGGTGGATTACGTCCACGACGAGCCTGCCGTCCGCGCCCTGTGCAAAAAGGGCGCTGTGGCCTTTCTGATGCCGCCGTTTGCCAAGAGCGACCTGTTCAAGGGCGTTGTGATGGGCGGTGTGCTGCCCCGCAAGACCTTCAGCATGGGCCACGCCGAAGAAAAGCGGTACTACGTGGAGTGCCGGAAAATTACGGAATAACCCTCTCAGTCAAAACCTGACGGTTTTGCCAGCTCCCCCAAAAGGGGGGAGCTCTTCGGGATGTGCACAAAAGGGATCCTTCTTGTAAAAGCTCCCCCTTCGGGGGAGCTGGCGAGCGAATGCGAGCCTGAGAGGGTTTGTGTGCCGAACGAATCACATGAGAAATAATTAGGAGAACCATGACTTTTAAAGAATTGAATCTGTCCGCCCCGCTTCTGCGCGCTGTGCAGGAAGCAGGCTATGAGACCCCGTCGCCCATTCAGGCGGCGGCGATCCCGCCGGTGCTGTCCGGCCGGGATCTGATGGGCTGCGCCCAGACCGGTACCGGCAAGACGGCTGCTTTTGCGCTGCCCATGCTGGACCGGCTCACGGCCAATGCGCCCCGCAGAAAGGGGGCCATCCGCGCCCTGATCCTGACCCCCACCCGTGAGCTTGCCCTGCAGATCGGCGAGAGCTTTGACGCCTACGGCAAGTACCTCAAGCTGCGCAGCACCGTCATTTTTGGCGGCGTGGGGCAGGCACCGCAGGTGGAAGCGCTCAAAAAGGGGGTGGACATCCTCATTGCCTGCCCGGGACGGCTCAACGACCTGATCGGGCAGGGCTTCATCGACCTGTCGGATCTTGAGATCTTTGTGCTGGACGAAGCCGACCGGATGCTGGATATGGGCTTTGTGCACGATGTGAAGAAGGTGATCGCAAAGCTGCCCGGGGAGCGCCAGAACCTGATGTTCAGTGCCACCATGCCCACCGAGATCGAGCAGCTGGCGGCCGGCATCCTGCGCAAGCCCGCCTTTGTCAAGGTGGACCCGGTGTCCAGCACCGTGGACCGCATCCAGCAGAGCCTGTATCATGTGGAAAAGGGCAACAAGAAATTCCTGCTGCCCTGGCTCATCAAGAACCTGCAGCCCCCGGTGGTGAATGCGCTGGTGTTCAGCCGCACCAAGCACGGCGCGGATAAGATCGCAAAAGACCTCACCAAGCAGGGCATCCCGGCTGCGGCGATCCATGGCAACAAGAGCCAGACCGCCCGCGTCACCGCGCTGGAAGACTTCAAGGCCGGCAAGACCAAGGTGCTGGTGGCCACCGATATCGCCGCCCGCGGCATCGATATCAGCGAGCTGTCCCATGTGTTCAACTACGACCTGCCCGAGGTGCCGGAGACCTATGTGCACCGCATCGGCCGCACGGCCCGCGCCGGTGCCGACGGTACGGCGATCAGCTTCTGTGCACCCGAGGAGCAGGAGTATCTGGCAGGCATCGAAAAGCTGAACCGCCGCAAGATCCCTGTGGTGAGCGGCCACCCATGGGACGGCGTGCCCGCGCCGGTGCGCCCGGAGCCGCCCGTGCGCGGCAAAAAGCCGAAGGCCGCTGCCGCCGAACCGGCAGAAAAGCAGGCCACAAAACAGGCAAAGCCTGCAAAGAGCGAAGCAAAGCCTGAAAAAAAGGCTGCACCCGCACCCAAAGTGCAGGCGAAGCCTGTAAAAATCGAAAAAGAGGAACCACTCATGGATGATACCAAGCGCACTTCCGGCGGACGCAGCAGCGACCGCCGTTCCAATAACAATAGCCGCCCGCGCCGGGAACAGAATGCTCCTGCCCGCGGCAGCAATGCACAGCCCAAGTTTGACCCGCACTTTGTAAGTGCGCCGGAGGCCACGCCGCTGCGCCCGGCCAAGAAGGCCCCGGCTGCACCCGCCGCCCCGGCCATCCGCACCGCCGCGCAGCCTGCACAGCAGTCCGGCGGCAGTCAGGGCCCGCGCGGCCGCCGCAATGAACGCCCGGCACGCCAGAACGGTCAGCCTGCTGCCCAGAATCAGAACGCAGAGCAGGGCCGCAGCGCAAACAACGGCCCCCGCAGCCGTCAGAACACCCCCCGCAGCGCTCAGCCTGCAGCGGCCCGCGCACCCAAAACGGAGTCCGGCCGCCGCAGCCGTGCCGCTGTACGGGACGAAGACCCGGGTCTGGTGCTCATCAGCCGCCGCCCGCCGCAGCAGAAGTTCACCAACTTTGAGGAATATATGAATGCCCACGGCGGCGCAACTGCCCCCATTGAGGACCACAGCGACGAAGTATGAGCAAAAATGAACCGTTTGCCCCATGGCAGTGCCCGCTGTGCGGGGAAAAACTGACCGGCGACAGCACCCTGAAATGCACAAAGGGCCACTGTTTCGACCGCGCAAAGGAAGGCTACTGGCACCTGCTGCCGGTGCAGAGCATGCGCACCAAGGCCCCCGGCGACAGCAAAGAGATGGTGGCGGCCCGCCGCGCGTTTCTGAATGCCGGATACTACGGCATCTTCGGCAGGGCGCTGGGAGAGCTGTGTCTGGAATACGGCCGGCCTGCCGCGCCGGATGCACCGCTGCACCTGCTGGATGCGGGCTGCGGCGAGGGCTGGTACGACCGGTGCATCGCACAGGCCTTTGCCGAAAAGGGCAGCCGGGTGCAGCTGGCGGGCTTTGATATCGCAAAGCCTGCGGTGCGTCTGGCCGCAAAAGCTCTGCCCACGGCACAGTATGCAGTGGCGTCCAGCTTCAGCCAGCCGGTGCGCACCGGCTGGGCCGACCTGCTGCTGAACTGCTTTTCGCCCTTTGCGCAGGAGGAATTCCTGCGGGTGCTGCGCCCGGGCGGGCGGATGATCTACGTGGTGCCCGGTGCGGAGCATCTCTATCAGATGAAAGCGGTGCTCTACGAAAAGCCGTATAAAAACCCGGTGCAGCAGATCGCCTACGAGGGCTTCCGGGCCATTGGAGAGCGGGAGGTGTCGGGCCGCATCACGGTGCCGCACGACCAGCTGGAAGCACTGTTCGCCATGACGCCTTACTACTGGAAAACGCCCCGCGGCGGTGCAGAACGTCTTGCCGCCCTGCCGGAGCTGGAGACTGAGATCTCGTTCCGGTTCCTGCTGCTGGAAAAAGAATGATGATAAAACGCAGGGGCCGTCCGCGATTTGCGGACGGCCCCTGCGTTTCTTTCTTTTTATTCGTTCGCGGCCTTTTCCAGCTCGGCTTCCTCTGCAGCGGCTTCCGCTTCTTCCTGTTTCTGGTATTCCGGGAAGGCCGACCACATGGGCTCGATGTCCTTGCCCTTCACCCTGCGGTCAAAGTAGTTTCTGGTAATGGCCACCACAGTGCCGGACAGGGCCAGCACACCGATGAGGTTCGGGATCATCATCAGGCCGTTGAAGGTATCGGAGAGATCCCACGCAAGACCCAGCTTCATAGTAGCGCCCACCACGGTCATGCACACGAACACCACCTTGTAGATGCGGCTTCCGGTGGTGCCGAACAGGTACTCCACAGCCTTGGTGCCGTAGTGGCTCCAGCCCAGCGTGGTGGAGTAGGCGAACAGCAGGATGGAGATGGCAATGAACTTGGGGCCGAAGCTGCCAAAGGCTGCGGTGAACGCCTGACCTACCAACGCGTTATCCTGCACGCCGACCAGCACCGCACCGCTCTGCAGATCCACAACGCCGGTGGTCAGAATGACCAGCGCGGTGAGCGTGCAGACCACGATGGTATCCGCAAACACCTCAAACACGCCCCACATGCCCTGATGCACCGGCTCCTTGACGTTGGAGGCCGAGTTGACCATGACGGCGGAGCCGAGACCGGCTTCGTTGGAGAAGGCACCGCGCTTGAAGCCCCATGTGATGGTCTGGCTGATGCCGTAGCCCAGCGCACCGCCGCCTGCGGCGTTCAGGTTGAAGGCACCCCTGAAGACAGCGGCAAATGCTGCCGGGATATTGCCCGCGTGGAGCACCACGATCACAAGTGCGCCCGCAATGTAGAACAGTGCCATCAGCGGCACCAGCTTCTCGGTGACAGCGGCCACCCGCTTCAGTCCGCCGATGACGATGAGGGCCGTGACCACCATCAGGCACAGGCCGGTGACGAGGGTCGGCACACCGAAGGCGGCGTTCATGTTGCCGGCGATGGAATTGATCTGGCTCATGTTGCCGATGCCGAAGGATGCAAGGATGCAGAAGCAGGCAAACAGCACTGCCAGCACTCTGCCGATCTGTCGGCAGCCTTTTTTCGCGCCCAGACCGTCGGTGAGGTAGTACATGGCACCGCCCGACCACTCGCCCTTTTCGTTTTTGCGGCGGTAGTAGACGCCCAGCACATTCTCGGAAAAGCTGGTCATCATGCCAAGCAATGCCATGACCCACATCCAGAAGATGGCACCCGGGCCGCCGGAGACGATGGCTGTTGCCACACCTACGATGTTGCCGGTGCCGATGGTCCCTGCCAGCGCCGTGCACATGCTCTGGAACTGGCTGATGGCCATGTCCTCCTTGCTGGTGTGCGCGGTGATGTCCTTGTTGGTGAAGATCGCACCGATGGTGTGCCGGAGCCAGTAGCCCATTTTACGGAACTGGAAAAAGCCCGTGCGGGCGCTCATCCAGAAGCCGGTGCAGAACAGCAGCGCCAGACCAAAAGGCCCCCACACCACACCGTTGACGGCGTTGTTCACCTGTGTGATCATCTCGACCATTCTCTCTTTTCCCCCTATACACAAAACAAAAGCGGACAGAACCCGCCAAAGGCTCTGTCCGCAAAATTCGGAGCGCTCTCATTTTCCGCAGCCGGGGCGCGCCGCATTCCCGGCTGCGCCCCATTGCGCAAAGACGATGGCTCTGTCCTTTTGCCTGAGAGATACAGCCGCCTTTCCCTGCGGCCTTACACCTTCGGCACCCGCAGCTCTGAAACGCGGGCTTCTCCAGAGTGCACGGAACCTGTCTGCCGTACACGTCTTTTTCAGTTCTTCCGGCGCACAGCTGTGCGCGATAGAAAGACTATACCATATTCTGTCCTTGTGCGCAAGACATTTTATATATCATATGCTGCTTTTTCATCTGTTATGCAGACAGATGAATTTTATTTTGGTGTGACTTTTCAGGGCCGGTCGATGGGCGGCAGATCATCCCAAGGTTCCAGTGCGGGGCTATCCGGCGCAGTTCCACGGGGGCCGGTGCCTGGCTCTGCGCCGTCAAAGCCAAGCCGCTTCCCGTCCGGGCTGGCATCGCCGTTTTCTCTGGCTGTTTCATAGGAATCTGTGCCGTAATAGGCACTGGCCGGGCCGATCTCCAGCCAGAAGTCCTCCCGCTCTTTCTCTGTGATCGGTGTGGTCTCTTTGTTGTGTTTCATCTGCAAACGCCTCCTTTTCTGCATAAAGTCTTGCCTATGGGCCAAAGCTTTATGCAAAAACCGAAAGGCGGTATGTACCATGCGCAGTGGAGGTTGGAGACCCTTCTGGACATCGCTGCTGGCGTCGCTGCTGGTTCTGGTCCCGCTGGTGGGCGGCACGGTGCTGCTGTCCCGTCAGCAGCTGCGTGCCCAGCTGAGGCAGGCGGCCCGCAGCGAGAGCGGCGTGCCCGTTCAGCTGCCCCGGACGACCGATCAGCTCACGGTGCTACTGTGCGTCTCCGGCGAACAGCCCGGCTTCGTGCTGGCCTACCTGAACGCCAGCCAGAACTGCGTGCACCTGCTCGGCGTGCCCGCCGTGCTCACGGTGCCCTTTGCCGATGAGCAGGCGGCCCTTGCGCAGTGCTATGCCGCCGCAGGCCCGGCCCGCTGCCGGGAAGCGCTGATGCAGGTGCTTGCCCTGCCGGAGGATACCCGGTATCTGGCCTTCTCTCCCGATGTGCTGGAGCGCATTGCCAGCCGCTACGGCCCGGTCCGGATCGGCTTTTCCGGTGCACTGACCGAAGACGAACTTGCCCGCTATGGCCGCAGCCGGGCGGTGCAGGGCATTTCGGCCGGGGACGCCCATGCGTTTCTGTGCCAGCTGCAGTCGGACACTGCGCTCTCGCCCCAGCGCACTGCGGCGGCCCGTGCAGCCGCGTGGGACGCTTTTTTCCGGCAGAATGCAGAGCTGCTGCCCACCACCCTGCCGGACGCGCTGCGGGGCGTCAGCTCTTTGCTGCTCACCGACCTGACCGCGCTGGACTACGACGCGCTGGGCCGCACGCTGGAATTTCTGGCCAACAACGGCGCCGCCGTGGAAGCGCAGGCTCTGCCCGGCCGGTGGGATGCCGCCAGCGGCACCTACACGGTCACGGACGCTTCCCGCGCTGCCGTGCAGACCTTTTTCAACGTTTCGCCCACCGAGGCGCAGGCCTCGTCTTTCAAGGAGCCGTAGCCCAGCACCAGTGTGCCCGCCGCCGAGGAAGCTTCGCCGGTCAGGTCATAATCGCTCAGCAGGCTCAGCTGTACGCCTTCGGCTTCGGCGGCGCGGCGCAGGGCGTCGTCCGGCGGCGGGTCCCTGAGCTTTGCCAGCAGATGCAGACCGGTGTGCAGGCCCGCAAGGGTCAGCTCCTCCGGCCCGAAGGCTGCCGTCAGCGCTGCAGCCAGTGCGTCCCGCCGGGCCTTGTAGGCCACCCGCTCCCGGGCCAGATGCCGGGTAAAATAGCCTTCTGTGATAAACCGGGCCAGCGTCTGCTGCTCAAAGCGGCTCACGGTGCCGGAATAGAGCCGGTACTTTTCTCTCCATGCGGGCAGAAGGTGCTCCGGAAGCACCATATAGGCAATGCGGATGCTGGGGGCCAGACTGCGGGAGCAGGTGGAGAGGTATACCACCGGGCCGTCTGCACCCGCCATGCCCTGCAGGCTGGGCAGGGGACGGGTGTCAAAACGGAACTCGGAGTCGTAGTCGTCCTCTATGATGTACCGCCCGCCCGGCCTGCGGGCCGCCCAGTGCAGAAGCTCGGCTCTGCGTCCCGCAGGCATGGTGACGCCGGTGGGGAACTGGTGGCTGGGGGTGACGTAGCACACCGCCGCATCCGACCGGTTCAGCGCCTCCACCGAGAGGCCGTCGCCGTCCACCGGCAGGCAGCAGCAGTGCACGCCGCTGTTTTCCAGCACCTGTTTTGCGCGGGGGTAGCCCGGCGTTTCCACTGCGGCCATGCCCGGCAGCAGCGGGGCCAGCAGGCTCAGCAGGTATTCCAGACCGGCTCCCACCACGATTTGGTGCGGCCCGCACTGCACGCCCCGGTATTCGGAAAGATATTCGGCCAGTGCCCGCCGCAGGGCCGGGTCGCCCTGCGCATCGCCGTGGGTGAGCAGCTCCGGCGAAGAGTACAGCAGCTCCTTCTGCAGCCGCGCCCATGTGCGGAAGGGGAACAGCCCCGGGTCCACGCCCCGGGTGGATAGGTCGTACCGCACCGGCGGCGCGGGGGGCGGCACCGGCGGCGCAGGCGGCTGGGGCAGACCGGCCGGGCGGGCGGGCAGGGCCAGATATTCCTGTACATAAAAGCCGCTGCGCTCCCGGGACTCCAGATATCCTTCCGCCGCCAGCATCTGATAGGCGGCGTCCACCGTGTTCACCGAGACGGACAGCTCCGCCGCCAGACGCCGCTTGCCGGGCATCCGGACGCCTGCCGAAAGCGCACCGCTGCGCATCTCTCCGGCAAGGCTGTGGTACAGCTGTTCGTACAGCGGCACGCTGGAAGACGGGTCCAGCGCTGTGGTCAGATGGACCATAAAGTATCCCTCCTGTTTGGGTATTGCACCAAACTGATACCATAAAAAAACTTTATTCTGGGTATTTTCATGGTGTCAGTTCTGCGTATAATAGGAGCATACCCGCTGGACACCCAAATGTCAAGTAGGATTGTAGGTTTTACGGGGAAATCAATTTTGCTGTTTGATCCGGCGCGGGGAGAATCGGCCCCGACCGGGGGAAGCCTTTATTCGGAAAGTTGATTTCCATGTAGGTTTTAGGGCTTTTGGTGCCGCGGGAACGGAAATTTGGAGGGAAAGTAAATCATGTCTACTACTGCAATGTGGCTGCTGCTGGCAGTCGTTGTCATCGCCATCGTCATTGGCAGTGTGCTGTACAAGCGCACCTTCACCACCAAGGAGCTGGCACTCACCGGCGTCATGGCCGCTCTGAGCCTTGTGGCTTATCTGTTCTTCCGTGTGCCGTTCTACGGCGGTTCGTCGTTCCATCTGGGCAACACCTTCACCGCCCTGACCGCCCTGCTGCTGGACGGTGTGTCCGGCGGTCTGGCCGGTGCCATTGGTCTGGCGCTGGCCGATATCCTGGCTGGTGACCCGGGCTACGCCGTCACCACCTTTGTGCTCAAGTTCATCATCGGCATCACCTGCGGTGCTGTGGCACACAAGGTCTTCAAGCTGCGCGAGCTGGACAAACACAGCTCCGGCTATCTCGTCAAGGTGATCGTCTCTGCTGGTTCCGGCCTGCTGCTGAACGTGCTGACCGACCCCTTCCTTGGCTACTTCCGCAATGTGTACATCTTTGGTCAGGAATACACCGTGGCACAGGCACTGACCAAAATTGCAGGCGGCGTCACCTTTGTGAACAGTGTGGCCTCCACCGTGTGCGTGGTGATCCTGTACCTTGCCCTGCGTCCGGCTCTGGAACGCGCCGGTCTGCTGCCCAAGGACAAAAACTAAGCGATCTCTCTATCCTGATACAGCACTGCTGCCCTCGTCTGCCGGCCTTCTCCTATCCCCCGGCGGGCGGGGGCAGTGGTGCGTCTGCCTGCGGGCCTGCCACACAGGGAACAAAAAAGCGTCCGGCCCTTGCTTTTGCCTGCACGGCTGCCTTATAATAAGCTCAAAAAGGGGGAGGGAGCACCCATGAGCGAATTTTCCCATCTGAAAAACAAGCTTCTGGCCGAGCAGGTGGAGGATGAGATCTACCACTATATTCTGGACACGCCGCTGGAACCGGGCACCAAGCTGCCCAATGAATTTGAGCTGGGCGAAAAGTTCGGCGTGGGCCGCAGCACCGTGCGCGAAGCGGTAAAGCTGCTGTCCAGCAAGGGCATCGTGGAGGTGCGGCGGGGCTCCGGCACCTATGTGGTCACGACCGCCAAGGGCCTTTCGGACCCGCTGAATCTGCGCAGCGTGCAGGACAAGAACGCACTGGCGCTGGATCTGGTGAATGTGCGCCTGCTGCTGGAGCCGGGCATGGCCGAGATGGCAGCACTGAACGCCTCCGACGAGGATATCGAGCGCATCCAGCGCCTGTGCGACCGGGTGGAGAGCAAGATCCACAGCGGTGATCTGTACATTGAGGACGACATCGCATTCCATACCTGCATCGCAGAGAGCAGCAAGAACATGGTGGTGGAACAGCTGATCCCCATTATCGATACGGCGGTCATGATGTTCGTAAACGTCACCCACAAAAAGCTGACGGAGGAGACCATCCTGACCCACCGCATGATCACCGAAGCCATTGCCCGGCATGACCCCATTGGTGCCCGGTCTGCCATGGTGATGCACCTGAACTTCAACCGCAACTGTATCCGAAAGCTTTACGACGGCGAATGGGAAACCTGACGCCGCCGCATTCCGCGTCCCCGCACAGTGCAAGGGCTGTGCGGGGACTTTTTATGTCTAAAGTTGTCTGATGACTTTTCGGGACGGATGATACGGAAAAGTTGGAAAATGGGTTGGATTGTATGATGTATCCAAGATTTCAGAGCAGTGTGCACGAAAAACTGGGCTGATTATTGTCATAAAGTGGGTTCTGGCTGTGACAACTTGAAAACGATGCGGGTTTCGATTAAAATGAACATGTAAGATGTCCGACAGTCAAAAGGACGATTTGCAAAGCAGAAAAAGAGTATTTTGGAGGTATGATCATGGAACTGCGTTCTCAGGCAGTGCGTAAACTGGCACCGGAAAACGATCCGCTGAAGATCGGCATGGGCTGGAAGGTGGACGACCTTTCCAAGCCTCAGATCATGGTGGAAAGCACCTTTGGCGACAGCCACCCCGGCAGCGCCCATCTGGATCAGTTCGTGAAAGAGGCTGTACAGGCAGTCAACACCCACGGCGGCAAGGCTGCACGCTATTTTGCAACCGATATGTGCGACGGCATCGCACAGGGCCACGATGGCATCAACTACTCGCTGCCCCACCGTGACGCCATCGTGAATCTGGTGGAGGCTCAGGCCAACGCGACCGTGTACGACGGCGGCGTGTTCATTGCCAGCTGCGACAAGTCCATGCCGGCCATGCTGATGAGCATTGGCCGCCTGAAGGATATGAGCGCCATCGTGGTCACCGGCGGCGTGATGGAGGCCCACACCCTGCCCAAGAAGTACGTGGTCAACGACCCCGCCTGCGCCATCAACGACCTGCTGACGCTGGAACAGATCGGCAAGTTTGACGCATGGGAAAAGACCGGCGTCATCCCCAACGAGCAGCTGGACTACTACAAGCACAACGCCTGCCCCAGCTGCGGTGCCTGCTCCTTCATGGGCACCGCTTCCACCATGCAGATCATGGCCGAGGCTCTGGGCCTGATGCTGCCGGGCACCGCCCTGATGCCCGCCACCGCCCCGGAGCTGAAGCAGGCCGCCTACGACGCCGGTGTTCAGGTGATGAAGCTGGTGGCCGAGGGCATCAAGGCCAAGGACATCGTTACCATGAAGAGCTTTGAAAACGCCATCATGGTGCACGCCGCCATCTCCGGCTCCACCAATGCCACCATGCATCTGCCCGCCATCGCCCACGAGTTCGGCTTTGAGATCGATGCCGACACCTTTGACCGGATGCACCGCGGTGCACACTATCTGCTGAACATCCGTCCCTCCGGCGACTGGCCCGCACAGTACTTCTACTATGCAGGCGGCGTGCCCCGCGTGATGGAAGAAATCAAGTCCATGCTGCATCTGGACGTGATGACCGTCACCGGCAAGACGCTGGGCGAAAATCTGGAAGATCTGAAGAAGAACGGCTTCTACGAGCACTGCGACGAGATCCTGCGGGAAAAGACCAAGGGTCTGGGCATCAAGGTCACCCGCGAGGACATCATCCACAGCTTTGACAACGCCAAGGGCACCGACGGCAGCATCGCCATCCTGAAGGGCAATCTGGCCCCGGAGGGCAGCGTCATCAAGCACACTGCCTGCCCCAAGAACATGTTCCACGCCACCCTGCGCGCAAAGCCCTTTGACAGCGAGGAAGAGTGCATCAGCGCCGTTCTGAACAAGCAGGTCCAGCCCGGCGACGCCATCTTCATCCGTTACGAAGGCCCCCGCGGCAGCGGCATGCCCGAGATGTTCTACACCGGCGAGGCCATCTGCGCCGACCCCAAGCTGGCTTCCAGCGTGGCGCTCATCACTGACGGCCGCTTCTCCGGCGCAAGCCGCGGCCCGGTCATCGGCCATGTCAGCCCGGAGGCTGCGGTGGGCGGCCCCATCGCTCTGGTGGAAGAGGGCGACCTCATCCGCATCGATGTGCCGAACCGTCAGCTTGCCATCGTGGGCGTGAACGGTGAGGAAAAGACCCCCGAAGAGATGGAGGCCATCCTTGCCCAGCGCCGTGCCAACTGGAAGCCCAAGGCTCCCAAGTACACCAAGGGCCTGCTGAAGCTCTACTCTCAGCACGCCGTCAGCCCCATGAAGGGTGCCTACATGGAGTAAGAAACGCTCCTGCGGAGACTGGACACAAACTCAAAAAATCAACTGCTCAGCGATGCTTTGCTGAACGGCTTGGTTGAAGTTACACCAAAAATAAAAAAGCGGATATTGCTTCATCTATAAAAAACCATCGGAATCCGGCGTCCGTCTGCGGGGACGGCGCTGAAATATGACCCAAAGCAAACAAAACACCAAAAATGGAGGAAATGTTTATGACAGCTGTTGCAACCCCGGACGCCGCGCGGCTCGTACTCGCCGCAGTGGCGGGCCTGATCCTGTTGCTCATCCTTATCATCAAGTTCAAAGTCCACGCCATGATCTCCATCCTGATCGGTGCGGTGGGCATCGGCCTGATGGCCGGTATGCCCCTGTCTGACATCGTCGGCTCGGTCAACGAAGGCATCGGCAACACCTTAAAGGGCATCGCCCTTCTGGTGGGCCTTGGCTCCATGTTCGGTGCCATTCTGGAAGAATCCGGCGGCGCACAGACACTGGCCGTGACCATGGTGCGCAAGTTCGGCGACGAAAAAGCCGCATGGGCGCTGGGCATCACGGGTCTGGTGGTGGCCATGCCGGTGTTCTTTGACGCCGGTCTGATCATCCTGATCCCGCTGGCCTTCTCGCTGGCAAAGCGCACCAAGCGCTCGGTCCTGTACTATGTCATCCCCCTGCTGGCCGGTCTGGCTGTCGGCCATGCCTTCATCCCTCCCACGCCGGGCCCCGTTCTGGTGGCCAGCATGCTGGGCGTTGATCTGGGCTGGGTCATCCTCATCGGCATCTTCTGCGGCATCTTCGCCATGATCGCTGCCGGTCCCATCTGGGGCTCCATCTGCGGCAAGAAATATATGATCGAGGTGCCTGAGCACGTTGCACAGCAGGCAGATATCGACGAGAGCAAGCTGCCCAAGTTTGGCACCATCGTGGGCATCATCCTGATCCCGCTGGTCCTCATCATCGCAAACTCTGTGGCAAAGGTGGTGCCCGCTCTGGCTGGCATCCAGCCCGTTCTGGCCTTCCTCGGCGAGCCCTTCATGGCTCTGCTGCTGGCTACCATCGCTGCCATGTATCTGCTGGGCACCCGTCACGGCTATAACAATGCCCAACTGGAAAAGATCATGACCAAGTCCCTCGAGCCCACCGGTATGATCCTGCTGGTCACCGCCTGCGGCGGCGTGCTGCGCTACATGCTGCAGAACTCCGGTCTGGGCGACGTCATCGGCAACGCCGTAGCAAACGCAAGCCTGCCGCTGGTTCTGGTGGCCTTCATCGTGGCTGCTCTGGTGCGCATCTCTGTTGGTTCCTCTACCGTGGCTATGACCATGGCAGCCGGTATCATCTCCGCAATGCCCGGCATCAGCGAGCTGAGCCCGCTGTACCTCGCCTGCGTCACCGCTGCCATCGCCGGCGGCTCCACCGTGTGCTCTCACTTCAACGACTCCGGCTTCTGGCTGGTGAAGAGTCTGGTGGGCATGGATGAAAAGACCACCCTCAAGACCTGGACCATCATGGAAACTCTGGTGGGCGGCGTCGGCTTCCTGGTGGCACTGGTCATCTCCTTCTTTGCCTGATCTTCCTCATCTGCGGGGCTGTGCCTGCACACAGCCTGCGCAATGCTTTGCAAATTCCTGAAATCTCCTCAGCACAGCAGACCCCCGGGCGGTTCACCGCCCGGGGGTCTGCTGCTTTCTGTATTATCTGTATTATAAAAGCGGAAGGTCCGGCCCGGAGGCCAGCTGGATGAAGGCGTCCATTTCCCGGGTGCAGCATTTATCCTTGTGGTAGAACATCTGGCGGTACATGGTCAGCCGGAAGTCTGACACCTCCAGAATGCGCAGATCTCCTCTGGACGCAGGCTCGGCCACAGCGAAGCGCGGCAGCAGGGAAATGCCGGAGGAGCGCTCCAGCATCTTGATGATAAAGGAGGTATCGCTGATCTCAAGGCTGGGGGTCAGCTCGATCTGACGGGAAGCCAGAAACCGGTCAAAGGTGCGGCGGTAGTTGGCATTGCGTTCGGTGAGGAAAAAAGGCTTGTCCAGAAGCTCTGCCACCCGGTAGGGCCCAGGGTGGCCCAGATCGATGTCCGGGGAAGCCACGAACACCACCTCCTCCGGCACCTCGTTGCACTTGTGCCAGCTGTTGGAGTAGCGGGGCTCGTCCAGAATGCAGATCAGGTCCACCTGACCACGCTCCATTTTTTCAATGAGCTCTTCCGGGGAGCCGGTAGTGACCCGCAGGCTGACCTTGGGGTGCTCCAGCCGGAACTGATGCATCAGGCCGGGCAGACGGAAAAAGCAGAGGGATTCCAGTGTGCCGATGTGCAGGCAGCCCTCCAGCTCGGCGTCCTCGCTCAGGGCGCGGCGGGCGTTGTGGATGGTGTCCAGAATGCTGTTGGCGTATTCCAGAAAGCACTGGCCCTGTGCGGTCAGGATCACCCGCTTGCCCATGCGGTCGAACAGGCGCACGCCCAGCTCTTCTTCCAGCGCCTTGATCTGCACGGTAACGGCAGACTGGGAATAGCCCAGACTTTCCGCTGCCTTGGAAAAGCTCTGGAACTGGGCGGCACGGATCAGGGTGTTCAGCTGGCGCACTTCCATGGCAAAGCTCCTTTGCTATTAAGATTTTTAAACTATAACTTTATTTTTATGAATTTGAATCATGTGTATGTCTATGTTAAACTAAATGTGTCAACACGTCAAGTGAAAATTTGACGTTTCGTGAAAGGCTGGCCGTGCGGGCTGCGGCGGAGAGAGCGCTGTCAGGTGCCGCACAAAGGTCAGGATAGGAAAAGGAGGATTTTATTCTTATGGAAAAGAAAAAATTCAAGCTCGGACTGCTGCCGAAGCTGCTCATCGCCATCGTGCTGGGCATCATCATCGGCCAGTTCTTCCCGGTGTGGTTCTGCCGGGTCGTCGTCACGGCATCCAGCATCTTCAGCTCGTTCCTGAAGTTCATCATCCCGCTGATGATCGTGGCCTACGTCACCATGGGCATTGCCGACCTGAAGAGCGGCGCAGGCAAGCTGCTGCTCATCACGGTGGCTCTGGCCTACGGCTCCACCCTGATCGCAGGCTCGGCATCCTATCTGGTGTCCGCAAACCTGTTCCCCAGCTTCATGAGCGAAGGCGCTCTGGAACAGATCGCCGCCACGGCTGACAACTCTCTGGTCAGCTACATCTCCATCTCCATCCCCCCGATCCTGGACACCCTCTCTGCCGTGGTGCTGGCCTTCGTGCTGGGCCTGTGCCTGTCCACCCTGCGGGGCAAGACCATCGGCGATACCCTTTATAACGGCATGAAGGACTTCTCCGGCATCATCGATCAGGTGCTGCACTCGGTCATCATCCCGCTGCTGCCCCTGTACGTCTGCGGTACCTTCATCGACATGACCAAGTCCGGCAAGACCTACGCCATTCTGGGCATCCTGTGGAAGGTGTTCCTGGTGGTCATCATCATGCATCTGGTCTGCATCTTCCTGCAGTTCTGCGTTGCAGGCGCTGTGAGCCACAAGAGCCCCCTCAAGATGATCCGCAACCAGATCCCCGGCTACACCACCGCTCTGGGCACTCAGTCCTCTGCAGCCACCATCCCGGTCAACCTGCAGTGCGCTGCGGCTGACGGCGTGAGCGAGCAGATCCGCAACTTCGTGGTGCCTCTGTGCGCCAACATCCACATGGCAGGCTCCATGATCACCATTACCGCCTGCGCAACTGCCGTCTGCCTGATGAACCAGCTGCCCATCAGCCTTGCTACCGTGGTGCCCTTCATCATGACGCTGGGCGTTGCCATGGTGGCTTCTCCCGGTGCTCCCGGCGGCTCCATCATGACCGCTCTGCCCTTCCTGTACATGATCTTTGGCGCTGAGGCCGGTGACCCCAATGGCCCCATCTGCGCCATCATGGTGGCTCTGTACATCACGCAGGATTCCTTCGGCACTGCCTGCAACGTCTCCGGCGACAACGCCATCGGCGTTATCGTGGAGACCATCTACCAGAAGTTCATCAACAAGAGCAGCGCAAGCGTCTGATGCGCGGCGCGCGGTTCTTGACCTGACAGGAGTGACACCCCATGGCATTTATCAGTGTTTTTGATGTTCTGGGCCCGAACATGATCGGCCCCTCCAGCTCCCACACCGCAGGTGCGGAGATCATCGCCTTTCTGGCACAGAAGATGATCGCCCCGCCGCTGAAGCGGGCGGACTTTACCCTCTATGGTTCCTTTGCCAAGACCTACCACGGCCACGGCACCGACCGCGCCCTGCTGGGCGGCATCATGGGCTTTTCGGCCGATGATACCCGCATCCGGGATTCCTTTGCCATTGCCACCGACCGCGGCCTTGGCTACAGCTTCACCCCCAATGAGGTGGAGACCGACATCCACCCCAACACGGTGGATATCCGCATGGAGAATGCGGCCGGTCAGGTGATGACCGTGCGCGGTGAATCGCTGGGCGGCGGCAAGGTGCGCATCGTGCGGATCAACGGCGTGGAGGTGGACTTTACCGGCGAGTACAATGCCCTCATCGTGGTGCAGAAGGACAAGCCCGGCGTGGTGGCCCACATCACCAAGATCCTCAGCGACCGCAGCGTGAACATCGCGTTCATGCGTCTGTTCCGCGAGGAAAAGGGGCACACGGCTTACACCATCGTGGAGTCGGATGAGCGCCTGCCCGAGGGTGTGGATCAGCTGCTGCTGGCAAACCCGAACATCAACGATGTAATGGTCGTGCAGCCGTAAGGAGGGACGAGCGATGAACATGGATTTCAAGTCCGCCAAGGAGCTGCTGGACCTGTGCGAGGAAAACCAACTGCCCATTTCGGAAGTGATGCGCCAGCGGGAATGCATTCTGGGCGAAGTGCCCCGGGATGCTGTGGATCACCGCATGGCAAAGGCATGGGAGATCATGCGCGCTTCTGCCACCCAGCCGCTGAAAAAGCCCATCAAATCCATGGGCGGGCTCATTGGCGGCGAGGCCAAAAAGCTGGAAACACATTATAATAAGAAGAAAAACATCTGCGGCGATGTGCTGCAGAAGGCCATGACCTACGCCATGGCCGTGCTGGAAGTGAACGCTTCCATGGGCCTGATCGTGGCTGCACCCACCGCAGGTTCTGCAGGCGTGGTGCCGGGCATGATGCTGGCGCTGCAGGAGTGCTACCGCATCTCCGACCAGCGCATCGTGGATGCCCTGTTCAACGCCGGTGCCGTGGGCTATCTTGCCATGCGCAACGCCACTGTGGCCGGTGCCGTGGGCGGCTGTCAGGCCGAGGTGGGCATTGCGTCCGCCATGGCTGCATCTGCCGCCGTGGAGCTGATGGGCGGCGACCCGCAGCAGTGTCTGGACGCGGCGTCCACCGTGCTGATGAACATGCTGGGCCTTGTGTGCGACCCCGTAGGCGGGCTGGTGGAGTACCCCTGCCAGAACCGCAACGCTGCCGGTGTGGCCAACGCCCTCATTGCAGCGGAACTGTCCCTGAGCGGCATCCGCCAGCTGATCCCCTTCGACCAGATGCTGGACGCCATGTACGCCGTGGGCAAGCGTCTGCCTGCCGAGCTGCGGGAGACCGCCCTTGGCGGCTGTGCCGCCACCCCCGCCGCCTGTGCCGCCTGCGGCCTGTGCAGCGGAAACTGATCTTTCAACATGCAGCGCCGCCGGTGTGGAAACGCCCGGCGGCGTTTTTGCGCGTTCGTGACCGGAAATGCCGGCCCGAAGGGTGAAACTTTGCATCTTTTTGTGCAAACACGCCGAAAAGATGGCCGGGATGACTGGCGCTTGTCTGCGAAATGTGATAAACTAAACGCAGAAGTGCTCTGCGCAGTCCGTGCAGAGCGGCAAAAAAAGATGATAAGTGAGGTCGTTTGTGATGAAGATCATTCGTGCAAAGGATTATGCGGATATGTCCCGCAAGGCAGCCAATATCATTTCGGCACAGGTCATTATGAAGCCCAACTGCGTGTTGGGTCTGGCGACCGGCGGCACCCCCGTGGGCGCGTATGCACAGCTGGTGGATTGGTACAACAAGGGCGACATCGATTTTTCTGAGGTGACCACCGTCAATCTGGACGAGTACCGCGGTCTGCCCAAGGAGCACCCGGAAAGCTACTGGAGCTTCATGCACAAGAACCTGTTCGATAAGGTGAACATCGACCCTGCAAAGATCAACCTGCCGGACGGCACCAACCCCGATGCAGAGGATGCCTGCGCAAAGTACAACCAGATCATCCACGCTGTGGGCGGCATCGACCTGCAGCTGCTGGGCATCGGCCACGACGGCCACATCGGCTTCAACGAGCCGGGCGAAGCCTTTGAGCTGGAGACCCACTGCGTGGCCCTGACCGCCGAGACCATCGAGGCCAACAAGCGCTTCTTTGACGGCAATGTGGATCTGGTGCCCAAGCAGGCCTATACCATGGGCATCAAGACCATCATGCAGGCACGCAAGGTGCTCATGGTGGCCAACGGCAAGGGCAAGGCCGAGATCATCAAGAAGGCATTCTTTGGCCCTGTCACTCCGGAGGTGCCCGCAAGCATCCTGCAGATGCATCCGGACTTTACGCTGGTGGGCGACGAGGAAGCTCTGAGCCTGATCTGATCATTCCGCGCTCTGACTGCCGCACGGTGCAATGCCGTGCGGCAGTTTTTTGCTGCCAACGGCTTTACAATCGCGTAAAAAGGCGGTATTCTTTATACGATACTTTTCTCAGGGAGGAAACCATGGATATCCGCCAGCTGCACTACTTTCTGGTATTGTGCGATGAAATGAATTACAGCCGCGCGGCACAGCGGCTGTTTTTGTCACGGCAGGCACTGCGGCAGAGCATCTCTGCGCTGGAAGCCGAGCTGTGCGGGCCGCTGTTCCTCAGCGCCCACCACAAGCTCACCCTTACCGACCGCGGCATGAGCCTGCAGCGCCATGCCGCGCCGGTGGTGGAGCAGTTCCAGCAGATGCAGGCATCCCTGCGGGCCGAGATCCAGTCGGCGCAGCCGGTGCGCATCGGCATCAGTGTGTCGCTGGTGCCGGACTACCTGCCCGGGCTGGAGACCCAGCTGGACAAGTTCCGCCAGCAGTACCCCCATGTGGAGATGCGCTTCCGCATGATGGACAACGATGCGGTGGCGGACGATGTGGAGCAGGGGGAGTTGGACGCAGGTCTGGTCATCGATCTGGGCTGCGCTGCGCCGGTGCTGGCCCGCACCACCCTGCGGGCGGATCCCGCCTGTCTGCTGGTGCCCCGGGGGCACGCGTTCTGGGATAAGGAGAGCATCCCGCTGGCAGAGCTGCGCGGTCAGCGGGTGCTGCTGCCCAGCCTGCGGCAGGATCTGTTCAGCCCGCTGTGGTCGGCCTGCGCCCGGGCGGGCTTTGCGCCGAATGCGGAGATCGGCCCCAGCTTCTATCAGGCCTATTACCTTGTGCAGGAGCAGCTGTGCACCTGCCTGACCCGCTACGAGCCGGGTGCCCGGCGGGAGCTGGACCGCGTGCGGGATGTGCTGCTGGAAGACCTGCCCCCGCTGTGCGTCTCTCTGGTGCAGCGGCGGGATCATTCCTCTGCCTACATCGACCTGCTGCGCGGCTACCTGATGGAGATGCTGGGTGGTTCGGCCAGCCTGCCGCCCCGCCGTGGACGGCCCGCAAAGCCGTTCTACAACTTCCCGGTGCTGTCCAGCGCTGCGGCAAAGGCTGCACCGGCCCACCCGGTGCCCGGCACCCAGCTGGACTTTGCCGGCGGCACCAACTTCCGGGAGCTGGGCGGCTATGAAGCCGACGAGGGCAAGCATATCAAGTGGGGCCAGATCTGGCGCGGCATCCCCACCTGCAAGCTCACCGGTGAGGCCGACCGCGCGAAGCTGGACGCGCTGGGCCTGCGCCTGATCCTTGATCTGCGCAGCACGGAAGAGGCCCGCAGAGAGCCGGACTATGTGCCGGACGGCGCACGGCTGGTGCAGATCTGCGGCTTGTGCGCCGAGGACGGCCGCGAGATCTCCTTTGCACCGGATGACATCGCCGCCCTGATGAAGGGCCGCAAGGAGAACCCGGACGGCAGCTTTTTTGTGGAGACCATGTACGAGCGGATGCTGTTTGGCAATAAGGCCTTCAAGGAGCTGTTCCGCGCACTGGAAGCGGGCGAGACCCCCATCCTGTTCCACTGCTCGGCAGGGAAGGACCGCACCGGCGTGGCGGCCATGCTCATCCTGCTGGCACTGGGCGCGTCGGATGAGACCATCTGCGCGGACTATGAGCGCACGAACCTCTGCCGCAAGGCGGAGATCGAAGCACGTCTGGCAGCTCACACCGATGAGATCGCCAGAGACCCGCGCCGCGAGGACTTCCACCGCAGTGCGGCGGGCGTCAGCCCGGAAGCAGCCCCCTTTGTGCTGCGCACCATCCGCGCAAAATACGGCAGTGCAGAAAATTATCTGGAAGCCGAATACGGCCTGACCCCGGCGCGCCTGATGCGGCTGCGCAGGATGTATCTGGAATAAAATAGAACAGGGACGGTGCTCCGCAGCGGATGCCGCCCTGTTTTTTTGCATAAAATGATCCTGCAGGACGCCTTTCTCCCTTGACAATCGCACAATTGTTTCGTAATATAAATAGTAGTATGGAATAAAAGACGCTGTGTGCAGGTCGTTCCCGTGACCCGTGTCCCTTACAGGCAGAGCCTGCCTGTTTTTATATAAGATAGAACCGTAGATAGAAAAGCTTGCAGCCTGTCCGTGCGGCATTGGCCGTGCGTGTGGTCTTGTTGCCACTTTTTGCATTGAAAGCTCACTTATAAAAAAGTTTGCAGCCTACACCTGCCCTACAGCGTCTCCTGCTTATGATTCAGAATTTTGAATTTTAACAAAGGAGAGTGAAATGCGATGTCCACGATCATCTGGATCGTGATCTTGATCGTCGCGCTTGCTGCGGGCATCGGTGCAGGCTATTTTATTGGTTACAACAACCGTAAAAAGACCGCCGAAGCCCAGATCGGCAGCGCGGAAGCCGAGGCCACCCGTCTGGTGAACGAAGCGATCAAGACCGCAGAACAGAAGCGCAAGGAAGCGGTTCTGGAAGCAAAGGACGAGGCTTTCAAGCTGAAGGCCGAGGTGGATGCCCAGAAGGCAGAAGCCGATAAGGAGATCAAGCAGCGCCGTGCGGAGATCAGCCGTCAGGAGAACCGCATCGACCAGAAGGAGACCGCCCTCGACCGCAAGACCGAGGCGCTGGAACGTAAGGAAGAAGAGCTGAAAAAGCGTTCCGCTGAGGCCGAAGAGCGTCTGGCGGAGATCGACGCCCTGCGTGCCAAGGAGATGGAGCGGCTGGAAACGCTGGCCGGTCTGAGCCAGGAGGATGCCCGCGAAGTGCTGCTGCACAAGGTGGACGAGGAGCTGACCCACGAAAAGGCAGTGCGCGTTGCCGCCTATGAGACCGACCTGAAGGAGAACTGCGACAACATTGCACGCAACCTGATCGGTCAGGCCGTCAGCCGCTGCGCTGCCGATCACTGCAGCGAGACCACCGTCAGCGTGGTGCCGCTGCCCAGCGACGAAATGAAGGGCCGCATCATCGGCCGCGAGGGCCGCAACATCCGTGCGCTGGAAACGGCTACCGGTGTGGACCTGATCATCGACGATACCCCGGAGGCCATCACCCTGTCCTCCTTCGACCAGACCCGCCGCGAGGTCGCCCGCATGACGCTGGAACGCCTGATCGGCGATGGCCGCATCCACCCCGCCCGCATCGAGGAGACGGTGGAAAAGTGCCGCCACGATCTGGAGCTGCAGATGAAGCGCGAGGGCGAGCGTGCCGTGATGGAGCTGGGCATCCATGGCCTGCACCCCGACCTCATCAAGCTGATCGGCCGACTGAAGTACCGCACCAGCTTTGGCCAGAACGCCCTGACCCACAGCATGGAGGTGGCATGGGTGGCCGGTCTGCTGGCAGGCGAAATGGGTGTGAACGTGACCATGGCACGCCGTGCCGGTCTGCTGCATGATATCGGCAAGGCACTGGACCACGAGATCGAGGGCAGCCATGTGCAGATCGGTGTGGATATCTGCCGCAAGTACAAGGAAAATACCCAGATCATCCATGCCATTGAGGCCCACCACGGCGACGTGGAACCCAAGACCCCGCTGGCCTTCATCATTCAGGCTGCCGACGCCATCAGCGCTGCACGCCCGGGTGCCCGCCGCGAGAATGTGGAAAGCTACGTCAAGCGTCTGGAAAATCTGGAGGAGATCTCTTCCAGCTTTGAGGGCGTGGAGCAGGCCTTTGCCGTGCAGGCAGGCCGCGAAGTGCGCATCATGGTAAAGCCTGACGTCATCAGCGACGATCAGGTGATCCTGCTGGCACGCTCCATTGCCAAGAAGATCGAGGATACGCTGGATTACCCCGGCCAGATCAAGGTCAACGTCATCCGCGAGAGCCGCGCTGTGGAATACGCAAAATAAAGATTTGGGATCAGAGGGCCGCTGTACGATTGGGTGCAGCGGCCCTTTTTGCTGCGGAAAGCACTTGCGCTCCGGCTGCAAAAAGGGTATCATGGAGAAAAACAGCTCGAAAGGGGAGACCACCGCATGAAACACACAAGGATGATCCTGACGGCACTGATGGCGGCGGCACTGGCGCTGGCTGTGCTGGCCGGGTGCAGCAGCGTGCTGGCCGGAACGGTGCACGAGGATACGGAGCAGGCTGCGGCCCTGATGAAGGAGATCGACACCGGTCTTGCCTACAGCACAAAGCTGGAAGCTTCGGCCAGCCGTCTGGCAGAATGGCTGGTGGAAGAACCCGGACAGCTGGGCACCCAGTCCGGGCTGCTTGCCCGCAAGGTGGAGCTGACAGCGGACTCCGGCAACATGACGGATAAGAACCTGAATGAGTTTATCGATCATTCCAGCATATCCTCCAACATCTGGGTCAATATCCCCAGCAACGTGACCATCGGTCTTGTGCTGGATAACCAGAGCCGGGCCTTTACCGGCTACCTGTATGCTCCGCCGCTGAGCGAGGCGGGCAGCGCACTGCGCAGCTATGCGGCAGGCCGCACACAGATGGGCGCGGTGTTCATTGAATACGGCGGCGAGACTTACGTAGTGGCTATGTTTGCCTAAAAACCGAAAAAACGGTGTTTCCCTGCTGAGAACAGTGCGTTTTCAGCAGGGATTTTTTGTGTCTGGTATGTGCACAAAAACAGGTTGAAAGTACGACTTATGCACAAAAAACGAAAATACGCAGGTGAAATCTCTTCATCTGTTCCCCCGAAAAACACAAAAAACTCATGTTTACGCGAAACTGTATTTTATGTAAATACAGTACATCTTCAAATCTGCACAAAAATAAAAACATATTTTTCACTGACCATTGGTCAAAGCACAGAAAAACAGCCGGAAGCCTTTCTTTTTTAGGCGGAACAGCGTATAATGCGGATATCGCACAAAGGTGTGCAGTGCTCCGGAGGAGGAGCAAAAAACCTTTGTGCATTTTTCACCATTCAATGCTTTACTTTAATAAAGCATTGAGGTAAGAGAGAGGGAAAAACTATGAAATTCGATCGTCGTATTTCTCGCCGCAGCTTCCTGGCTGCTGCAGGCGTATCGGCTGCTGCACTGGCTCTGACTGCCTGCGGCGGCTCTTCCAGCACCGCCGCTTCCGGCTCCACCGCTGCTTCTGGTGCAGCCGCCTCTGCTGAGGGCGGTGTGCTGAACGTCATGCTGGAGACCGAAGTCCAGTCTCTGGACCCCCAGCTGGCTACCGACGGCACCTCCTTTGAGGTCATCGCCAACTACACCGACGGCCTGATGCAGATGGATGCGAACGGTGCAGCCGTGGAGGCTCTGGCAGAGAGCTATGAGCTGAGCGAGGACGGCAAGACCTACACCTTCCACCTGAAGGATGCAAAGTGGTCCAATGGCGATGCCGTTACCGCAGCAGACTTCGTGTTTGGCTGGCAGCGTGCTGTTGACCCCGCAAACGCATCCGAGTATGCCTACATGCTGAGCGATATCGGTCAGGTGGTCAACGCCGCCGAGATCATTGCAGGCGACAAGCCCGTCACCGATCTGGGCGTCACCGCTGTGGATGACAAGACCCTGAAGGTGGAGCTGAACGTTCCGGTCAGCTACTTCCTGAGCCTGATGTACTTCCCCACCTTCTACCCCATGAACCAGAAGTTCTTTGAGAGCTGCGGCGATACTTACGGCACCAGCGCAGACACCGTGCTGTCCAACGGTGCATTCGTGCTGACCAGCTATGAGCCGGCTGCCACCGCTTTTGAGCTGGTGAAGAACGCCGACTACTACGATGCTGACCGCATTGCTCTGGACGGCCTGAACTATCAGGTCATCAAGGACAGCCAGCAGGCTCTGATGAGCTATCAGAACGGCGATCTGGATATCACTCTGCTGAACGGTGAGCAGGTGGAGCAGGTCAAGGACGACCCCGAGTTCACCAGCGTGGGCGCCGGCTACCTGTGGTACATCAGCCCCAACATGGACGCTGTGCCGGAGCTGGCAAACCTGAACCTGCGCCGTGCCATCACCTTTGCACTGGATCGTGATTCCATCACCAATGACGTGCTGAAGGACGGCTCTTCTCCCGCCTACACCGCAGTGCCCGCACAGTTCGCCACCGGCCCGGACGGCAGCGATTTCAGCGCCGACCAGACCAAGTTTGCAGAGTTCTGCGCATACGATCCCGATAAGGCTGCAGAGTACTACGAGCAGGCCAAGGCTGAGCTGGGCAAGGATTCCTTCTCCTTCACCATGATCGTCGATGCCGACGATGCTCCCCAGAAGGTCGCTCAGGTCGTGCAGGAGCAGCTGCAGACCACCCTGCCCGGCTTCACTCTGGAGCTGAAGGTGGAGCCCAAGAAGCAGCGCGTGCAGGATATGCAGGACGGCAACTTTGAAGTCGCCCTCACCCGCTGGGGACCCGACTACGCCGATCCCATGACCTATCTGGGCATGTGGGTCACCGGCAACTCCAACAACTACGGTCTGTGGAGCGACGCTGACTACGATGCCATCATCGCAGAGTGCACCACCGGCGATCTGTGCACCGATCCCGAGGGCCGCTGGGAGGCAATGTATGACGCTGAGTCCATCGTTCTGGAGCAGGCAGTCATCTTCCCGCTGTATGGCCAGTGCAATGCTGAGATGATCTCCTCCGCCGTTACCGGCATCGAGCATCACCCCTGCGCTCTGAACCGTGTTTACAAGAACGCAAAGAAGAGCGTCTGATTCTGATCGAGAACTGAAATGCCGCACAGTGGCAGCGAAAACGCCGCTGTGCGACTTTTTGGCTTTTGCACTGTCCGCGTGCAGCGCACGGCTGACCGCGGCAGGCGGGAGCCGCTTCGCCCCGTGCAGGGCGGAGAAGAAACTTTAAGGGGGTCTACCCAACGTGAAAAAATACACGCTCAAGCGTATCATCACTTCGTTGTTTACGCTGCTGGCCATCCTGCTGGTGTTGTTCATCCTCATGCAGCTGATGCCCGGTTCGCCCTTCAACGATGAAAAGCTGACGCCGGAAATGCGCGCATCCCTGTACGCAAAGTACGGTCTGGATCAGCCCATCTATGTACAGTTCTTCCGCTATGTGACCAACATGCTGCGCGGTGACTTCGGCGTCAGCTACAATATCTCCAAGAACACGCCCATCTCCCAGCTGATCCAGTCCCGTCTGCCCATTTCCATCCGTGTGGGCGGCATGGCTGTTACACTGGGTGCCATCGTGGGCCTTGTGCTCGGCATCATTGCAGCCCTCAAGCGGGACACCATCTTCGACACTCTGGCCACCATCATCTCGGTCATCGGCGTGTCGGTGCCGTCTTACGTGATCGCACTGGCCCTGAGCTATACCTTTGGCTTCAAGCTCAAGTGGTTCCCCATGCTGTTCTCCGCAAAGGATGTGTTCGGCTCCAGTGTGCTGCCCAGCATCTCGCTGTCCATGTTCACCATGGCTTCCATTGCCCGCTTTACCCGCAGTGAAATGATCGAGGTTCTGGACTCCGATTATATGCTGCTGGCCGAGAGCAAGGGCATTTCCGGCCCGGCGCTGATCTTCCGCCACGCGCTGCGCAACGCGCTGATCCCCATTATCACCGTGCTGGCCCCGCTGATCGTGGACCTGATGACCGGCTCGCTGGTGGTGGAGAAGATCTTCGCCATTCCCGGTGTGGGCAGCCTGCTGGTGACGGCCATCCAGTCCAACGACTACAACGTGGTCATCAGCCTGAGCTTCATCTACAGCGCCATGTACATTGGCATCATGCTGGTCGTTGACCTGCTGTACGGCATCATCGACCCGCGCATCCGCTTGGCAAAGGGGGACGACTGATATGGCAGAAAAAGCGATTCGCCTGGGCGGCGAAGCCACGGCTGATGCCATCGTCAGCGCAGTGGATACCATGTATTCCGAGCATACCTTCAACGAGAAGGACTTTGCGCTCAAGCATAACGACGCAGAGATCGCAATGGACTCGAACTTTGCCGCACAGAGCTTCTGGAAGGATGTGCGGGTGCGCTTCTTCCGCAAAAAGAGCGCGGTGCTCGGCCTGATCCTCGTGGTCTTTATCGTGCTGCTGGCGGCATTTGGCCCCGGCATGAACGAGTATACCTACTCCGGTCAGGAGCTGAGCCAGAAAAACTTTGCGCCCCGCGTGCAGGTGCTGGAAAACTTCGGCATCTTCAACGGTGACGAGAAAATGAGCACCACCACCGGTTCCAAGACGGTCAATGCCTATGTGGAAAAGGGCAAGGAGGATGTCTACTACTGGTTCGGCAGCGACACCTATGGCCGCGATATCTGGACCCGTACCTGGGAGGGTGCCCGCGTGTCCCTGATCATCGCGGTTGCCGCCGCCATCATCGATATGGTCATCGGCATGAGCTACGGCCTGATCTCCGGCTACTTTGGCGGCAAGGTGGATATGATGATGCAGCGTTTTCTGGAAGTTGCCAACGGCATCCCCCGTCTGGTGATCGTCACGCTGCTTCTGCTGGTGCTCAAGCCCGGCATGATCACCATTATCTTTGCCCTGATGCTCACCGAGTGGGTGGGCATGAGCCGCATTGCCCGCGCTGAGATGCTCAAGCTGAAGGATCAGGAGTTCGTGCTGGCTTCCCGCACGCTGGGCGCAGGCAGCTTCTTCATCATCTTCAAGGAAGTGCTGCCCAACATCATCGGACCCATCATCACGCAGGTCATGTTCAGCATCCCCACCGCAATTTTCACCGAGGCATTCCTGTCCTTTGTGGGTCTGGGCATCCCGGTGCCGCAGTGCTCGCTGGGTTCTCTGATCAGCGAGCTGTACAACAGCTTCACCACCCATCCTTATCAGATCATCCCGCCCATGGTGGTCATGAGTCTGCTGATGATGAGCTTCAACCTCGTGGCCGACGGCCTGCGTGAGGCTCTGGACCCCAAGATGAAGAGTATGTAAGGAGGAACACCCCATGCCTGAAAAGAAAAAAGAACAGGTCTTGTCGGTGCGAGACCTTGATATCACCTTTAAGACCACCGCAGGCCCGGTGCACGCCATCCGCGGCGTGAACATCGACCTGTACAAGGGCGAAACGGTGGCGCTGGTGGGCGAATCTGGCTCCGGCAAGTCCGTTACCATGAAGGCCGCCATGGGCATTCTGGCACAGAACGCCATCGTGAACAGCGGCTCCATCCAGTTCAGCTACCATCACGCCGACGGCAGCCCCGAGACGGTGGACCTGCTGCAGAAGGACAAAAAGTGGATCCGCCGCCACATCAACGGCAAGCGCATTGCCATGGTGTTTCAGGACCCCATGACCAGCCTTGACCCCACCATGCCCATCGGCAAGCAGATCATGGAGGGCATGCTGTGGCACTATAAGATGCCCAAGGATGCCGCCTACAAAAAGGCTGTGCAGCTGCTGGAAGAGGTGGGCATCACCGATGCAGAAAAGCGCATGAAGAGCTACCCGCACCAGCTGTCCGGCGGTATGCGCCAGCGCGTGGTCATTGCCATTGCACTGGCCTGCGACCCCGACCTGCTGATCTGTGACGAGCCCACCACGGCACTGGATGTGACCATTCAGGCCAAAATTCTGGAGCTGATCCGCAGCATCCAGCGTGAGCGCGGCATCTCGGTCATTTACATCACCCACGATCTGGGCGTTGTGGCAAAGGTGGCCGATTATGTGGACGTGATGTACGCAGGCAAGATCGTGGAGACCGGCACCATCGACGAGATCTTCTACGAGCCGCGCCACCCCTACACATGGGGCCTGCTTTCCGCCATGCCCGATCTGGACACCGCAGACGACCGCCTGTACACCATTCCGGGTTCGCCGCCGAACCTGCTGCATGAGAAGCAGGGCGATGCCTTTGCGCCGCGCAACCACTTTGCCCTGAACATCGACGACGAAGTGGACCCGCCCATGTTCAAGATCAGCGACACCCACTATGCAGCTACATGGCTGCTGGACCCCCGCGCACCCAAGGTGGACATGCCGCCTGAGCTTGCTCAGCGCATCGCCCGCATGCGTGCCGAGGCAGAAAAGATCAAGGAGGCGGAATAAATGGCAGGACAGAATGCTGCTCCGCTGCTGAAGGTGGAAGGCCTGAAGCAGTATTTCCGCGTGAGCAAGAGCTATACCGTCAAGGCTGTGGACAATGTCAGCTTTGAGATCTATCCCGGCGAGACCTATGGTCTGGTGGGCGAGTCCGGTTCCGGCAAGTCCACCATCGGCCGCAGTGTCATCCGCCTGTATGACCCCACTGCCGGCAAGATCACCTTTGATGGGCAGGATATCAGCGGCAGGCTGAACCACAGCCAGAACAACACCCTGCGCACCCAGATGCAGATGATCTTTCAGGATCCCATGGCGTCCCTGAACCCCCGCAAAAAGGTGGAGGATATCATCGGCGAGGGTCTGGACATCCACCACATGTACAAGACCCGCGAAGAGCGCCGCGAAAAGGTGGAGAAAATTCTGGCCAAGGTGGGCCTTGCGCCTGAACATGCTGAGCGCTATCCCCACCAGTTCTCTGGCGGCCAGCGCCAGCGCGTGGGCATTGCCCGCGCCCTCATCATGAACCCCAAGCTCATCATCGCAGATGAGTGCATCTCGGCGCTGGATGTGTCCATTCAGGCACAGGTGGTCAACCTGATGAAGGATATCCAGCAGGAGACCGGCACGGCCTACCTGTTCATTGCGCATGACCTTTCCATGGTCAAGTACATCTCGGACCGCATCGGCGTGCTGCATCTGGGCCACCTGCTGGAGACGGGTACGACCGAAGAGATCTTCGAGAACCCCATCCATCCCTACACCCGCAGCCTGCTGTCGGCTATCCCGCTGCCGAACCCGGTGGTGGAAAAACGCCGTGTGGCTGAGACCTACGACTACGCATCTTCCGGCATCGACTACAATAAGGGCACCGATCACCTTGTGAGCGGCAGCCACTATGTCAAGTGCACCGACGAAGAGTTTGCAAAGTGGTGCAAATAAGAACAAAATAAGAAAGGCATCTGCGGCGCTGTTTCGTTGACCGAAACCGCTGCAGATGCCTTTTGTTTGTTATGAGCGGCATCCGAACCCTTTGGCATTCCTATGCGCTGGAAGCCGCAGAGGGAGCTGATGGTCAGGGCCTTACGGGTTGCGTTTGCTGTTTTTTCCGCAGCCCCTTGGCAGGGCCTTGAAAAATCAGAACTCTGCCCTAACAACTCCTCCCTGTTTCGGCCGCAGGCCGCGGTCATCGTCGTTGCTGTTCAAGTCCTGGCTGGCCCTCAGAGCGGCATCCGACACCCTTTGACATTCCTAGGCGCTGGGACCCGCAGGCTAAGTAAAGCCCCACCGGGGCTTTACTTGCGTCGCTTCGCATCGCCGCCTTGTTCAAGTCCTGACTGGCAACAAAAAAGAGCACCCATACGGGTGCTCTTTTTTGTTATGGGCCAGCCAGGACTTGAACCCGGGACCAAGCGGTTAGGAGAACGTCGATAATTTTGAAATCCCATTTTTCTTGTGGAATCTTGTGACTATCTCATAATTCTGAAAAAGCGCCTTTGTGTACTTTGACGTAACTTTTGGTGTCTTTTTGTCTCCAAAACGGCTCTTTGTACCCAGAACCGTACCCAAGAATTTTTGGGTACGAAACTCGACACTTACTATTACCATTTTGGATTTACATGGCTCACTTTCTAAAATTGAAGGTGAGCTTTTTCTTTTGCAAAAATCAGACAAGGAGGTTTTGCACATGGACACACACTCATAGTTAAAAAGCCGAGGTTGCAAAAAAGACTTTTAAAAATGCATAGTGAAAATGACCGTTAAACGCATAAACATATTTGGTAAATCCCGGATAATTTGATAAATCCTGTAAAGTGAGTCGACAATTTTCGTTAAGAGCCTCGGTTTCTTGATAGAAACTATTTTTTTTTTATCTCTTTTGTGGTATCATTATTTTGTAGCATTGTCATTTTGTGGCATTGTTATCTAATAAGGTGGGATTTGTCACTTTTGCTGCATTCATCTTATAGAAGATGACGGTTGAGGAGGTTTATGTAAATGGATAATGAAACTTACCGCGCAGAACTTTTTCATGAACCGGCACCTAATAATGTCAATATGCCATGGACGATTGAACGGCAGTTGGAAGCGTATGCTATGCATCCGGATGCGACTGAACGTCACAAGATTTTGCTGGATTCATGGAGACAGTTGAAGCGTTGGCTTTCGCAGATGCTTGGATATACGCTTGCATCTTTTCCGGCATATAGCTTGCATAATGAAACCCATTGCCAGGCGATATTACATAATATTGAATGTTTGCTAGGAGAATTTGAGCTGCACAAGCTTTCAGCAACAGATTGTTTTGTGATTCTTGTTACAGCTTATTTACATGATATTGGCATGGTGATCACCTACACGGATCGACAGACGATTATCAAAAGTGATCGGTTCCGTGAAATGATTGAGGAACTAAAAAATTCGCCAGATGCATCATTGCAGAATGCTGCCGCAGAGCTGCAGGTGACCTGCTACAAGATGGGTGAACCATTGGACGAAAGTGACCGGAACAAGCGTCTGACGCAATTATATGAGCGTAAATTGAAGGTGTTTGATTCGATCACCCTTTTGCTGGGAGAACAACAGCGGCGGTTTCATGCAGAACTTGCGGAGAAAAAGGTCAAAGAACAGATGCAGAGCAACAGCAAGCTGCAAAAGGGATTTGAGTTGACACAAATTCCAATGCGCATTTTCTATCAGGCGGCTGTTTGTGCTCGGCTGCATGGCGATGCCCAGTTTACACTTCTGGATGAATGCCCCGAACAGGATGGAGGTTATGCACAGGATCGGTATCATCCTCGTTTTATTGCTGCGCTGCTGATCCTTGGCGATGGCTTGGATCTCGACAATGACCGTTTTCATCCTTTTATGGACGAATTCTGCGGGGACGAATTTATCACGGCGGCAACGATTTTTCATATCAACAAACATCGCTCTATCCGGACGCTCGAGATCTCGCCGAAACAGATTTTGATATCAGCTGATTGTGAATCGCCTGAGGCACTTCGGGTTCTCTGTAACGAGATTGATTGGCTGAAGCGTTTCCTGAAAAACTGCAATTACCATTGGAACCAGATCGCTCCAGCAGATTTTCAGGGGAGTCTGCCCAATATTGTTCTGAATCCCATTCGATTGGCAGGAATCCCGATTCCGGCTGAGATGGTCACAATGCGTTTTGCTATCTCGCAGGAAAAAGCGTTTTCACTTCTTCAGGGCTCACGTATCTATAATAATCCTTTCACATTTTTACGTGAAATGATTCAAAATGCATGTGATGCAACGAAACTTCAATACTGGGAAGACTATTTTTCTCTGCCAGGAGCGGAGCAGCCTTCAAAGATAACTCCCCGAAGAGCGGATGAGATCCTTAGTGTAAAGCGCTATCCTATTTACATTCATCTTTGGATCAAAAAGAAACGCCGCAACGGATCTTTTGATCTTTCAGATGTGACAAGCAAAGACTTGGAGAATCTGACGGAACTTCAAGAAAAATATACCTTTGGTGTTTTGCTGGAAGTTCAGGACTATGGTATTGGAATCTCCAAACAGGATCTTGAAGCGATTTCAAAAGTTGGCACAAGCCATGAACGGCAAAAAGATAAAGTTTTGAAAATGCCCGCTTGGCTTCGTCCAACAGGGCATTTTGGTGTTGGTCTGCAGTCGCTGTTTTTAGTATGTGACCAGTTCCGATGCACGACAAAAACCCGCAGCGGCGAGTGCTATACATTGGCGTTTTATTCGCGAACAGCGCGGGATGGCTATATTAATGTGACGCCCTGCAATGGCTTGGATGAAAATGGCATCGCAATTCCGTATGGCAGTAAGTTTTCCGTATTTATCAGCGAGTCTTTTAAGGAATCTCATTCGTCCAACATGGACGGATGGGCTGGTATTGATCCTTATCGTTCGGACTATAAGAATATCCGGAGTCTGCGCCGTTCTGTTGAGCTGCTGCTGCAGCTGGATCATGCAATCGATGGGTTCCTGGGAGAGATGCTTTTTCCGATTTGTGTATTCCGTCATCCTCTGAGTTCTTCATTGGATCCTCTCAGAGGGCAGTTGTTTGCACCTCAAAAGCGTAACCATCCAGATTCGGAAAAGGTTGTACATTTGGGAGATGGCTCTGTACTTCCGCAGGTCAGTCCATCGGATATGCTGGCCTGCTGGCTTTATACGATTTCGCCCAAAGAAGATGTTTTTTGCGGGGTCCTTGAAGACGGAAGTGCTTACATGCTCAATACGAAGGAATGCAAGCTGCATATCTGGAGCCAAAAAGCGCAGACGTTTTTTACTTGTAGTTCTCAGCGCGTTCATAATCTTACTTACCGACAGAATCTTTTGCAGCTGACGACCAAACCGAAAAGCGTGAATCGTACAACCAAGCTCTTTATCAAGGGACTGTTTGTTTGTAGCTGTTCGGATTCATGGGTTGAAGATACTTTTATTCAAGAAATAGATATAAAAAGCGATAACTGCAATAAATATTTGCAGATGAACCGTGATGGGCTGTCGTTAGATGGTGGAGATTATCTTCGCGAAAATATTATTCCGTTGCTGCTGGAAACGTTGCGAATGGTTCTGTGTACCATCAGTCAGGAGCGGCTTCGCAAGGTTGAGAATAATAAACAGAATATTATCACTGCAATTTTGAGTTGTTATGGACAGTTCATGCCTACCGATAAAAAATCGGACTTGCAACGCGAGCAGTCACTTGCGGCAGTCGAGAAAAAACTTCAGGGAGAAGACCTGGATAACTTTGCCAAAGCGGTGCTGGTGTATAAACTCAGAAAATATTCTGATTCACTTATTGTGGACGAGGATGGCAGAAATTTGAAGGATTTTCTGCCGGAGTATCTGAATAAAACACCGGAGCTTCTTAACCACGACTTTTTGAAAAAACTGCTGAAGGATATTCCAAAAGATTGTGGGGATGCATTGCGCGCACAAATTGAACAGATCTTCCTGGAACAGCCAGATGATTTCTCGGTTGTTTTTATGAAGACGATGATGGAAAAAGTGGTCGATCTTCAGAAAGCGCTTCCAAAATCGCAGAAAAGCAATCTTCACGAGTTTCAGGATGCGGCGTTTGCACTTCAACAGCAGGCATTCTTGTGCGCAATGGCGCTCTTCGAGGTTGGCCAGACAGGAAATGAAAGTGCTGACGGCTGCTTGAAAAAGAACGCGAAGAAGCACTGCATGTGGGCGTTTCTTGACGATGAAATCGATCAACTTTTGCATGAAATAGATACGAGTCTTTCTTCCTTTTCCGATAAGGAGCGTGCCATGAGTGATACGCTGCAGCTCTGGCATGAATATGGGGAGATTCCTACCGTTACATGGAACGCGATGTCTGCTATAAAATGGCGGAATATTGCAGATATTATAAAACCGAACAACCATTTTGCTGTATTTTCCACTCGACCTACTTCGGCTGCAAAATGGCGGCATATGTTGGTAGAGATTTCCTCGGAAGCATGGAATCTGTTGAACGAAGTGCCGACAAATGAGGAGGAATGTAATAAGCTTCACCGCAGACTGGATGTATGGTGTGAGATATTCATCCAGAATATGATTCGTGCATGGGACGTCAGTCCCTCACGGCGGGAGAATACTGCTGGCCGACGCCGCAATGAAGGTGCAGACCAACTCTGGGAGAATTTGGTAACCCGTTGGATGGTTCATAGTATCCCCAGCATTGCGCTGGCATCAGATCGGACTGGAATGAACCGGCTGAACATCCTTTCGACCTCGGCAAAGCCCGCAGTCTTTATGGATTCCCGGATGATCAACTGTCTTCTGGAGCGGATGCATCAGGCGTATGATGACTATGGTGTTGAGCGGATGCAGACCTTGACCCTGGATGGTCTTTCTGTATTAAACATCAAGGAAAGTACCAGCACTAATATTGTTCTGGTAACGCGAGGCTGCTTTTCGTACGAAAACAAAAAACATCGTATGCTGACGGCATTTCGGAGCTCCTTATCACAGGCAGTTGAGCCGCTTCAGCCAAAGAAATTAGAGTCGGGAACGGTAAAGCTGCATACAATTTATGAGGTTTTTCAGTCTGTACAGGAATCTTACAGCAGTGAAAGCGAGAATCAGAGTTTCCTTCCCAAAGAAACATCTTATATTCAGAACATCTGTAAACAGACTACAAAGCAGATCGGATTGTTCAAAGATGAAAATCCTGACCTTTTATCTCGTATTCGGAAGGTTCAGAAGCTTTTCCTGGAAAGCAATCCTGAGATTCCCTACCAGCCGCAGGATGCCAGGTTTTATCAGGATAGCGAGCCAAAAGAACTTCTGAATAGTTTGCAGCAGGCTTACGAGGGCTTGCTGACGGATAGCGAGTTAAAACCATCAAATAATTCACTCAAATGGTCTGATATTTCTCTTTTGGAGGATATTGAACGTTTTGAAAATACGATCATCCTAAGGCTGTTTAACTATTTCCCGGAAGACGATGTTCAGATTCGAGCGATTAATGGCTTGGATATGTCGTTTGAATTTTATCATGGTGGAGAAGAATTTCGACAGGAACTTCAAAAAGTTATTAATGGTGTTGCCTATGTCCGACAGATGGCAGAAAAAGAATTTGATGACATCTTTATTGAGTCCATCTTAAAATGGTGGAAAGAAAATATCTGGAATAAAGATCCGGGCAGTACTACATTGCTGAATGATCGCAGATATGATCTGTGCACTCCGCCTTCTTCCAATGAGATCCTGGAGCATGCGTATCTGAGACAGATAGAATTCTATCTTCGTGCACTGATTGCGTCTAGCCCATCGCCGCTGCAAGCGCAATTGAAAGCAATCGAAGAGGTGCGAACTTCGGAGAGTCGGGAAAGTGACTTTTTTTGAGCAATGTGAGTGCTAGAATAAAGTTGTCCGCGATGAAATTTTAGGAGATAGAATTATGATATATCGTACTTTCGGCGATGATGAGCTCAGAAGACTGCTCGATGAAGAAAAAAATCATCCTACGGATGAGGCAAGGTTTGTTTCCCTGATTCAAAAGTCTGGTGGTGAGGACCGTGATGTGGCACTTGCCTATGCAGAAGAAAACAAAAAGTTGGTGCAGGAGCTATTTAATAATCAGAAACTTACCCAAAAAATTTATGAACGTGCGAAAGCCATTTTAGATTATTTTCTTACAGAAGAGGAGCGCGTGTTCCCAATTCCAGTTCGGAAAATTGCAGAAAAGTTAGGATTTGAAGTTGTTGAACGTGATTTTCAGAATGAAGATGAATTTATCCTGTCGGAACGACAGAAGGAACTGGGAAAATCTGCTATCGCGCGTATGCAAATGCGGGAAAAAATGATTGGTCCAAATGCGGGTTCAATTGCTGGAACGATTTTTGTTCAAAAAGATTTGGATGAAACATCTAAAAGATTTGGAATTGCACACGAGTTGGGGCATTTTGTTCTCCGTACTGTAAACCCGATCGGACTTCTTTATATTGAAGAAGCTTGCCCAGGTTTATACGCGTTTGTAAAGCAGCGGGAGTTTTTAGCGAATGAATTTGCGTATGCACTTCTGTTACCCTATGAAATGGTTTGTGATGAAAAAATAAAGTATCAAAGTTATAGCATAAACCTCCCTATCGATTATTCCAACTGGATTATTCATCTTCGAGATCTCGCGCAGATGCCGGAGTATCATGTTGTTTTGGCATATGAGAAAATCAAGCTTCTGAATATGTATTACGAGTGCGAGAACACGGAATCCTCGAAGTAATAGTTCAAGGCATACATCTGGCAATGTTTATGTAGGTAAAAAGAAATTTAATATAATGAGTACAATAGCAGAAACCGTTCCGCCGTGTAAAGATGGGCTGGATAAAAAGACACTCTTGGATTTTTACTGGAAATATTTCGATCTTCATAGTCGGCAGCGAATGCAGATGGTTAATTTTTATATCACCATAAGTATCGTTCTTTATGGTGGTTTGTTTGCGTTGCTCCAACTTGAGACCCGACTTGCGTTTGCGGAGTATTTCGTTGCTGGTTTTATGATTGTGATTTCATTCTGCTTTCATAAACTTGATCGACGTAACAGTGATTTGATCCATTGCTGTGAGGAGCGAATCAAAGCGCTTGAGAAGGGTATAGAATCGGAATATCGTCTTATAGAAAAAAGTGACGAGATGACGAATGAAAATAATAGAAGAGAAAAGGGTATCATCAATAAAAGATATACCTATACAGAGATTTTTTCCATCCTTACAGTTTTTGTTTCTGCATCCGGAGTAATCTATATTTTACTTCGTTTTATAAGTGCTATTTAGGATTTTGATAGTAACTATAAAGCGAAAAGATATGGAATAAAACTTTTCTGACTGGTGATTGGAAATACGATGGAATGAACGAGTTCCTGCTTTTCAATAGTATGCCATCTATTGAAAAGGTCCGTAAAAAGTAAACAATAGACTCAGAACCTCCCCGTGGTGGATAATGGAACCGCACGGGGAGGTTTTGCCATGTCTAGAAAATATATAAAACCATGAGTACGAAAACAAAATTTAGAACTAAAACGAGAAAACAAAACGAACCGGGAAAACACCCATATGTTTGGTATAGACAGGGAGCGCATCGGAAACTGGGTGTTTCGATTTAATAGGTAGTAGCGAAAACTGGCGACAAGCATCAAACCGCGTCAAAAAGGTGGATTCCTATGAATCTTGTCTATAAAGACTTCTAGTGCGATAAGCAGGCTTATTATATAAACCAAAAGAACACGAGGAAGTTTTCGTTGGTGAACTTTCTCGTGTTCATATCTGTGATCTTTGACATGGGGACCCGCTCGGATGCACACTGCATCGGCCTTACGCAGCAAGATTATAACCCACAAGGTTTTTTTCAACAATTCCGAGCATATACAGTTTTTGAATTCCCTCGATAATTTCCTGTTCAGTAAACCTTTTTGCCTTTTCCTCAGACCAGTTCTTAAATCCGGAAACGATCTTATCTGTCGTCAGCCCGCCAGAATTTTCAATCAGAAAACAAATTGTTGCCAAACATTCTAATTCATGATCGGTTTCAATAGAGTTCACAAAATCGCAAGACTTTACAATCCAAGGAAGCAAAGCTTGTAAAGTATTATTTACCGACTCACTCGTAAGTTTATTAAATAAAATTTTTTCGGCCTCTTTTGTAGAAGATGTTCCATGAAATTGTTGAAATTCACGAATCCCTTTACTGATTATATCAATGGAGTGATCATAAGGACCGTATTTATGGGCAACAAATCGAAAATATTTCTTGGAAGAAAATAAATCCATAAAATAAGCCGCTTTTTGCAGACGAAGACTATTGAACTTTTTCAAATGACCTTTTAATTCCATTAACACGAGTGCTGAGGTACTTAGTTTCGGTTCTTGCGTTGGCGTTGTTGCAAAGTTTCGAGAGGGCTCATAAATATAAATCGTCACCTGTTTTGCAGTATCCTCTAGTTTTTGAGCCAGAACTTGCTTAACATCATTCCAAACGAGACCACCGTTACCACTTCCCAATGGTGGAATAGCAATACTCTTTATATTAAGTTCTTTTATCAGTGAGACAAGTGAATCCAGCCCATCTTCAATATATTCTATCCGGGATTTTTCACGCCATTTATCTTTAGTTGGAAAATTGATAATGATTTTACCGCTTTCTTCATAAACATGAAGTTTTCCGGGACGGAGTGTGCCATTTTTACACGCCTTGACATAGTCTTTGTTATTGTTTGGAAATTTAAGTTTGAATTGATAGGCGATTCCCTTTCCCATATAACCTTCACAGTTTACTGTGTTGACAAGAGCTTCAGCATCAGACTGGAGCAAATCTCCTGTTGTATAGAAAAACACTTAAATCACCTCCAATTAACTTATGTTATTGCTCTTTGGAAAACATACCGGGTGTGACTTATATCTTATCCTCAATGACGGCAGAATTTTCCATTTTCAAGATTTTTCTTTTTGCTTCTTCGCTATAAACATAAATATATGCAAAATCTGATACCGGGACACGATCCTTTACGATACACTCAGCCATGCACGCTTTTCGAATTTCTGCATTTTGATAATTACGGTGTTCTATATCGTCTAAGATATTCCATCGAACTTTCGTAAAGCCTTCTGCATAAGAATAAATATCCGGCGTGTCACTATCTAATGGATGCGATGGAATGATTTGGTAATTATTGCGTTCACAAATGTTTCTTCGTACAGTGATAATCACCATGTTTTTCGATCCATATTTTTTACACACCGCGCAATCAAATGGATTTCGTGCAAAAAAATGAAATAAAACATATTGTGAAAGGGCTTTTTTATATCGTTCGCGTTTGCTTAAAATCTCTGGATCAGCAACATCGGTAAACTGTATGTTATGGTTTTGCAACAGATATTTACGAGGGAGCAAACCAAACTTTAGAATTGAAGGTAAATTATCTATAGACGTCATATGATAGATCAGTTTTCCGTTACTTGGCGTAGTAGCCATGGATTCACCTCCATATTGTTGCCTGAAGATTTTATAATCATCCATAATGATTGTAACATAAAGAGCAATTGGCTTCAATATGTAAATTGAAATTTTCGCTAATAAATCAAATTTCTCTGAAAAGCAAAAAGTAGGATGCCGTCTCACGTTGATATTCTGCGGCTGTTCGCTTCCGCTTACCATTTCGAATATTCTGTCTTCCGATAAACAAAAACATACCCGAACCCTTTTTCGTAAAGAATAGGGTTCGGGTACGAACTGATTAGTGGGCCAGGCAGGACTCGAACCCGCGATAGCCCCGTTATGAGCGGGGAGTTCTAACCGACTGAACTACTGGCCCCAATAATTGGGAATAACGCCATGGGATAATGGCTAAATGCCTCTTTAACGCCAAAAAATAGATCGTTAAAAAGCAATTTTTGAAAAAATGCGATGGCTCGATAACTTTTGAATGTGAGATGGTAAGACCAAGCGGTTATGAGCCGCCAGCTCTGACCAACTGAGCTACTAGCCCGCATATTCTGCGCTGCGGCATATATCAGTATACCAAATTCAGCGCAAAATGAAAAGCACTTTGCCGCAAAAGTTTATTTTGTGCGGTGGGCTGCCAGCTTTTGCTGCATGAATTTGTCCAGCATCTCCTGCGGGAACAGCGGCTCCTTGTAGCCAAAGGCCTCGCGGATGAAGATCAGGGTCACCACGGTCTGACGGCCCGGGTCCAGCCGCAGAGAGTACAGGGTATCCAGCGGCTGCTGGGTGGGCTGGTGCAATGTCAGGTGCAAAAGGAACCCGCCGTCCTTTTCCCGGCGGCACTCATACAAAAACTCGTCCGTGTCCGGATGCTCGTCCAGACGGTCAAAGCATTCGTCAAGGGGCAGGTCGGTGCGGAACTCCGACAGACCGGAGGGCCCATACTGGCTGCGGCGGCCGTTCTCGCGCCGGGAGAGCAGAAAAACGATCACGCCCAGCACGGCGGCAAGCAGGACGATGGAAACAGCAGTGTTCATGAAGATCCTCCCAAAGAGTTTTTCTTATTGTAACACAACCCGCATCCATTTGTGCTATAATATTTTTAATTCTTTGAAAATTTTGTCAGGAGCCTGCACTCTGCTGCGGGCGGGAGGAATGCAATGAAGCTCAAATTCACACGCAAGACCTGGTACTTTTTCCTGCTGGCGGCAGCGGCAGTATCCATGCTGGGCGGCTTTGCCGTGCTGAGCGGCATGGATTTTTCGGGGCTGGAACTGGTCGTGTTCTGCATCACCGGCATCGCAGTACTGTTTCTGGCGGCGCAGAAGGGGGCACCGGCTAAGGATAAGCGCAATTACACGCTGGTGTTCGTGCTGCTGATGCTCAGCAAGCTGGCGGCAGGCGGCTGGGCGGGCGACCTGTGCTCGGCGCTGGTGTGGCCCGGCCTCCTTGCCATTGAGTACAGCCACGGAAAGCCCATCCAGCGCCCGCTGCAGCTGGTATGCATTTCGGAGGCGCTGCGGCTTTTGTTCTGGCTGCTGACCCGCTATGCGGGCATGAGCGGCCTTGCCTTCTGGACGAACATCATGTTCGTGCTGCTGGCCTGTGCCCGGGGCTGGGCAGCCCTGACCCTGTATAAGACTCAGGAGGAGACCCTGTGACCCAGCGGCGCAGGTCGAAAAAAACGGAAGTGGAGCCGCGCCGCTTTGGCCGGCGCAGCTTTTTGCTGGGGGCTGGTGCCGCCGCTTGCGTGGGCGCGGGGCTGTGGCTGCGCCGCAAAGAGCTTTCCGAACGGGATAAAATAGAAAAACAACAACAAAACGTTGACAACCCGGCCCTGCCTGCGGGCGAGTGGCGGGCTGTGTGGATCAGCTATCTGGAATGGGCGCTTCTGGATTTCTCCACAGCGGACGCCTTCCGCGCCGGGTGCGCACAGATGCTGGACGATTGCGCGGGCCTTGGGCTGAACACGGTGCTGGCGCAGGTGCGGCCCTTCGGGGATGCGCTGTACCGCAGTAGCCTGTTCCCGTGGAGCCACCTGTGCACCGGGGTGCAGGGGGCAGACCCCGGCTTTGACCCGCTGGACATCCTCCTGCAGGAAGCCCACGGGCGGGGACTCTCGGTGGAAGCGTGGCTGAACCCCTACCGACTGCGGTCCTCTGCCGCTATGCCGCCCAGCCTTGCGGAGAATAACCTTGCCAACACCCATCCGGAGTGGGTGTGTGCGGTGGGCGACGGGCTGTACCTGAACCCGGCAGAGCCTGCCGCTGCGGATTATGTGGTGCAGGGCGTGGCAGAGCTTTTGCAGAACTATGCGGTGGATGGCATCCACTTTGACGATTATTTTTACCCCACCACCGAGGAAAACATCGACGCGGTGCAGTTTGCGGCCAGCGGTGCGGTGAACCTTGCCGCGTGGCGGCAGCAGAACGTGACCGCACTGGTAAAGGCAGTGCACGACACGGTAAAGGCCGCAGACCCGACTCTGCGGTTCGGCATCAGTCCGCAGGGGAATCCGGACAACGATCTCAACAGCCAGTACAGCGCTGTGACCGCGTGGCTGGCCGCAGGCGGCGAAGAACAGGTGGTGGACTACCTCTGTCCGCAGGTCTACTGGGGCTATGGCTACACGCTGCAGAGCGGCAGCACCCGCTTTGCCTTTGAGAACATCGTACCCGCGTGGCTGGCGTACCCGCGTGCAGAGGGCGTGGCGCTCTATTTTGGCTTGGGCGCGTACCGCATCGGCGTGGGCGATGGCGGCGCGAACCCGGACAGCGTGAGCGGCTGGAGCACCGGCGATGCGCTGGCCCGGCAGGTGCAGGACCTGCGCGGTCAGAACGCGGGCGGCTGGGCGCTGTACCGGTATGGCAGTCTGTTTGGTGCGGGCGCACCGGAGCAGGCCGCTGCCGAATGCGCTGCGCTGCGGGCGCTGACCGGCAAAGAAGGGTAAAATCGGGCGGCAAACCGCACAAAACAAAGCTGCCTGTCTTGTGCAGTGCGGCGAAATGCGGTATACTATAGCTGTATCTGCCCGAAAAATGGGCAGAAGGATGAATAGCAAAGAGAAGCACGTTGCTTCGTGAGGAAACGTATGAAGATGAAAAAAAGGATCATTGCGCTGCTGCTGGCGGTCCTGCTGGCAGTGGGGCTGACCGGCTGCAAGGATGTCCTGAAGGGCATCGTGCACAAGGTGACGGGCACCTCGGACGAGGTGCAGGAGGAGGACACCACCCGCTGGGCAGATTCGACCGCCGACCCGCTGATCATTCAGGGGATCGCAGACCCCTCTGCCAAGTTTGACGCGGCCACGGCAGACGGCTGCCTGTACGCCGTGTTCAACGGCATCTGGAGCCGCAACACCGGCTATTTCGCTGCGCCGTCCGGCAGCCTGAGCATCATGGCCTGCGGCACCGCCGAGGGCACCCAGAAATTCAAGGTGGCACTGTGGAAAAAGGTGGATGGCGGCGCAGAGTATGTGCCGGACAGCACCTACTATATCCATACCGACGGCACCGACTACCGCTGCACCGTTTCCGGGCTGGACCCGGCGGCGCAGTACCGTGTGACCATCTCCTATGATTCCAGCCGCTACTACCTGTACGGCCTGATGAAGGTGGAGGGCGTCGGCTGATGAATACACAGACTAAAAACTCTCTGCTCCTGCTGCTGTGCTCCTTTATCTGGGGCACGGCCTTTGTGGCCCAGAGCGCAGGCTCCGGGATGGGTGCCTACAGCTTTCTGGCGGGACGCAGCTGGCTGGCTGTGCTGGTGCTGATCCCCACGGTGCTGGTGTTTGACGCCATCCGCCGCAAAAACGGCACGGATGCAAAGCCAAAGACCACTGCCGAAAAGAAAAAGCTGCTGGTGGCCGGTCTTGTGTGCGGCACCCTTCTGTTTGCCGCATCCGCTGCCCAGCAAATTGGCATCACCATCAACCCGTCCACCGCAAAGGCCGGCTTTCTGACCGCCATGTATGTGGTGCTGGTGCCGGTGTTCGGCCTGTTTCTGGGCCGGAAGGGCAGTGCGCAGCTGTGGATCAGCATGGTGGTGGCCGTGCTGGGCCTGTATCTGCTGTGCATGAAAAACGGCTTTGGCAGCATCGAGTCCAGCGACTGGCTCCTGCTGAGCTGTGCAGTGCTGTTCAGCTTCCAGATCATTGCGGTGGACCACTTTTCCCCGCAGGTGGACGGCGTGCGGCTGAGCCTTGCCGAATTTCTGGTGGTGTCGGTGGAAAGCACCGCTGCGGCTCTGCTGTTCGAGGCACCTTCCGCAGCGCAGTTCACGGAGAATGCACTGCCGATCCTCTACTGCGGCATCATGTCCAGCGGTGTGGCCTACACCCTGCAGATCCTGGGCCAGCGGGACCTGAACCCCGCCATTGCCAGCCTGATCATGTGTCTGGAAAGCGTGTTCAGTGCGCTGGGCGGCTGGATGCTGCTGCACCAGAACCTTTCTGCCCGGGAAGGCTTTGGCTGCGTGCTGATCTTTGCTGCCGTGGTGCTGGCCCAGCTGCCGCTGGAAATGCTGCACCGGGTCAAAAAGGCGTCCTGACCCATGGCAGAAAAACAGCCGGGGCCGCAGCTGCGCACGGCAGGCGGCATCTGGTACGAGCTGACCCGCAAAAAGGTGAAGAACCTGAACATCCGTGTGCGGGAGGACGGCACCGTGGCGGTGAGCGTGCCGCTGCGCACGAGCGCGGAAGCGGCAGACCGCTTTGTGGCCGAGCGCGCCCAATGGGTGCAGGAGGCCCGGGAACGTGCCCGGCGGCATGCCGCCCGGGACGCGCAGCCCCTGCCGGACAGGGAGACCGCGCTGGCGTACTTTACGGCCATGAGCGATAAGGTCTACCCGGCCTTTGCCGAAGTGCTGGGCGGGCACAAGCCCGTCATCAAGGTGTGCAGCATGACCAGCCGGTGGGGCGTGTGCTTTATGGCAAAGCGGCAGATCACCTTTGCTTTGCAGCTGTACAATATGCCCCCGGCGGCGCAGATCTATGTGGTAGTGCATGAGTACTGCCACTTTTTGCAGCCCAACCACAGCCCGGCCTTCTGGGCCGAGGTGGCAAAGCTGCTGCCGGACTGGAAAGCCCGGCGGGCGCTTTTAAAGTGACTAAATAGTGGGAAAGCAGATGCGGGCGGTCACAGACCGGCCCGCATCCGAATTGTAAAACAGGAGGGGAGTACCCTTGGAAAACGAAAAAAAGTCCGGCGATAAATATTCAAAGCTTGCCGGCAACACATTGATCTTTGCCATTTCCAGCTTTTCGTCAAAGCTGCTCACCCTGATCGTGCAGCCGTTCCTGACCTATGCGATGGCGGAAATTTCCGATCTGGGCCTTTCCAAGATCCTGAGCCAGTACGCGAACCTGCTCATCCCGTTTGTGTCCATGGGCATGTCCAACGCCATCATCCGCTTTGGTCTGGACAAGGGCAACAGCGAAAAACAGGTGTTCACCAACGGCCTGCTGACCATTCTGGGCGGCTTTGGCATTCTGGTGCTGTGCTGGCCCATTGCGCAGTTTTTGCCCGATATGGCACAGTACGGCCTGCTCATCTACATCTATGTGCTCATGAGCTGCCTGCGTACCCTGTGCACCCAGTTCGTGCGCAGCCGCCAGTGGAACAAGCTGGTGGCCGTGGACGGCGTGCTGTGCACCGTGGCCACCATGGCCTTCTACGTGCTGTATCTGGTGGGCTTCAAGTGGGGTGCCAACGGCTACCTGCTGGCCATCATCAGCGGCGACCTTGTCAGTGTGCTGTTCCTCTCCATTACCGGAAAGCTGTGGAACTATGTGGAGCTGAAGGGCGTCAACAAAAACCTCTGGAAGCAGATGCTGCGCTTCTCGCTGCCCATGATCCCGGCACAGATCAGCTTCTGGATCATCAACGCATCCGATCTGTTCTTTGTGCGCGAAATGTGCAGCGGTCTGGACGGCCACAGCGGCGATGCATGGAGCGGCCTGCTTTCCACCGGCTACTTCCTGCCCACCATCCTGACCACGCTGGGCCTGATCTTCTACGATGCATGGCAGCTTTCCGCTGTGACCGAGGAGGAGGGGCGCGCAAAGTTCTTTACCCAGATCTTCCGCACCTATTCCAGCGTGCTGTTCTGCTGTGCCGCCGGCATCATCTGGCTGTGCCGTCCGGTGATGCACGTGATGAAGTCCAACTACTACTATGCATGGCACTTTGTGCCCTTCCTTGTCATGGCGTCCACCTGCAGCTGCTTCAACCAGTTCATGAACAGCGTGTACGTGGTGAATAAAAAATCCACCCGCAGCATGATCACCATGATGGCGGGCGCTGTGAGCAACTGCATCATGAACTACTTCTTCATCAAGTGGTGGGGCCCGGTGGGTGCGACCTATGCCTCCTTCCTTGGCCTTGCGCTGGTGTTCACCCTGCGCGCCATCGATGCCCACAGGATGATCGGGATGCAGGTGCATCCGGGCCGCGTGCTGGTAAATGCGGCCGCGCTGGTGGCAGAAGCCTTTGTGCTGCTGGCTGAGACGCCGCTCTACGGCCTGTGGACCGGCCTGATCACGGCGGCTGTTATTCTGTACAACTTTGCAGGCGTGTGGGCCATGGCCCGCATCCTGCTGCCCCGCCTGCTGGGCCGCCGCGGCAAGGCGCTGGTGTCGGTTGTGGATGGCTGGCTGAAACGGTAAAATGTGCAAACGAAAGGCCCCGGGACGCAGCGTCCCGGGGCCTTTCGCCTTTTATAAATGTGCGATACGGATAAAGCGGATAGCGATTATCACAAGGAGCTAAAAGCTCAATGTCTGCTGTTCTTGCCCAGCAGGCTTGCCCATGCACCGGCAATCGTCAGTGCAAAGCCGCTGAGGGCCATTGCCAGCGCAGCAAACAGGCTGGTGCCGGTCTGCGGCAGGGCGTGAGCGTCCTGCACAGCGGGATTCGCGGGATTGGTGGGCAGAACAGGGGAGTCCGGCGTATCATCAGCCCGTGCG
>Ga0129310_1000232_pt1 | contig 76016 bp, 71 predicted proteins | sample Go1ome_2_FD_94433 | JGI IMG/M metagenome (GOLD analysis project Ga0129310, IMG submission 94433) | Western lowland gorrila individual fecal microbial communities from Wisconsin, USA - Go1022A metagenome | ecosystem: Host-associated > Mammals > Digestive system > Large intestine > Fecal | place...
GTGTTGTGGCCTATTTTAAGCAAACGATATGAGAAAAAGAGAGCAGAGGCGAATGAACAGAAACGACAGCACAAATATAAAAAATATCTTTCAGAACGGGAACAGGACATTGATAAAGAGGTGGCAAGACAGCGTGAGATATTATTAGAGAACTATATGACAGTGTCACAGTGTAATGATGTGATATGCAAAGTGAAAAGTAGCCTTTGGGAAAGGGAAATAGGTCAGAATGATTTTTTGAAATTACGTGTCGGAACCGGAAATCAGAATGCAGACATTCATTATACTTATCAGGAAAGACGATTTATGTTAGAAGATGACAATCTGCAGAATGAAATGCTGAATATATGTGAGAATCCAAAGAAATTAGAACAGGTGCCGATCAGTGTTTCTCTGTTTGAGAATTACATATCGGGCGTTGTCGGACCAAGAGTAGATGTATTGGCATTTGCCAAGGGGCTCATATTGCAGATGGTAACGTATTATAGTTACGATGAGTTCAAGATTGTATTATTAGTCGATCCGGCAGAGATGAAGGAATTTGAGACTCTTCGATGGGTTCCACATCTGTGGGATAATGAAAAGAAGCAACGGTTGATCGCTACGAATCCTGCGGAATTAAAGCAGATCTCCGCTTATATAGAGCAGGTTATGAAATGGAGAATTCCACTACATGATGAGGAGAGAAGGGATTGTAAGCCGTACTATATGATTCTTGCTTTAGACCGCAAACTTGCTAACAAGGCAGATATGTTGAAATTATTATATCAACAGAAGAGCGGAATTAATGTAGGTGTGATTACGTTGTATGATGCGATCAAAGATCTTCCTAAGGAATGTACAACGGTTATGGAACTGAAGGGAAATTCGGGCCGGATTTTTAATAAGAAAGATATTTCAGGGGAGAGAGTAACGTTTACACCGGATATCTATATTCGCAGGTCTCTGGATCTATGCAATATGCAGCTTGCAAATATTCAGTTAGATATTATGGCAACTGCTTACAATCTTCCGAAGATGCTGACATTTTTGGAGATGTACCGGGTAGGAAAGATTGAGCATCTGAACGCATTAAGCCGGTGGAAAGAAAATGATCCTACCGTTTCTTTGGAGGTACCGGTCGGAGTTGATACGTTTGGGGAGTTGTTTAAGTTAGATCTGCATGAGAAGTACCATGGACCTCACGGTCTGGTAGCAGGAATGACAGGATCCGGTAAGAGTGAATTTATCATGACATATATCTTGTCTCTTGCGCTGAATTACCATCCATATGAGGTAGCATTTATTCTGATTGACTATAAGGGCGGAGGAATGGCGAAAGCGTTTGAGCATCTGCCACATACAGCCGGAATCATAACGAATCTGGACGGAGCAGCGGTAAATCGGTCGTTGATATCCATTCAAAGTGAATTGAAGCGGCGGCAGGAGATCTTCATTCAGGTTGGAAACAAAGTAGGCGAAAGTAATATTGATATATACAAATATCAGAGATTGTATCGGGACGGAATGGTAGAGGAGCCGCTGCAGCATCTGTTTATCATTTCTGATGAGTTTGCAGAATTGAAGACGCAGCAGCCGGAATTCATGGAACAGTTGATATCGGCAGCACGAATTGGTCGAAGTCTTGGTATTCATTTAATTCTGGCAACTCAGAAACCGGCAGGCGTTGTAGATGACCAGATATGGAGTAATTCTAAGTTCAAGATCTGTCTGAAGGTTCAGGAGCGGGCAGACAGTATGGATATGTTGAAAAGACCAGATGCTGCAGAACTTTCGGATACCGGTCGATTCTATCTTCAGGTTGGTTATAATGAGCTTTTTGAGATGGGACAATCGGCTTGGGCAGGGGCACCATATTACCCGGCAGATCATGTTCTGGTTGAAAAGGATGACAGTGTTGAGTTCTTTGATACAACTGGGCATGTTGTGCGAACAGCGAAGCCGCGTCGGAAGAACATTATCAAGAATCCGCCAAAACAGTTGGATGCAATCACGGAGTATCTGAGACAGACTGCGGAAAATGAGCATATTCAGGTGAGACCGTTGTGGTTAGAACCAATCTCAGAATATATTTATGTAGATGATCTGGAAGAGAAATATGCAATTCAGGAATCCGGATGGATCCTGAATCCGGTAATCGGAGAGTTTGATGATCCGTCTAGACAGAGACAGGACGTACTAAGATTAGCATTGTCAGAACGAGGAAATGTGGCAGTGTTCGGTGCAGCGGGAATGGGTAAGACAACCTTTCTTACCGCAATGTTATATTCGCTGTGCAAACATCATTCGTCAGAGCAGGTGAATCTGTATATCATGGATTTCTCATCAGAGAGCTTACGTGTATTTGCAGAGGCACCGCAGGTTGGTGAAGTTATGGTGTCGGGTGATGATGAGAAGATTACCAATCTATTTAAGCTGTTGCAGCAGGAGATGAATGACAGAAGACAATTGTTTGCGGCATATGGAGGGGATATTCAGTCGTACATTCGGGAATCCGGCAACAATATATCGAATATTGTTGTTGTAATTAACAATTTTGCAGCCTTTTTGGAGCAGTATGAGGAGCATGAAGAGAATATCATTTACTTTACAAGAGAAGGTACCAAGTATGGGATCTATTTCGTTGTGACTGCGGTGAATACGAATGACATCCGTTATCGGATCCTGCAGAACTTTAACCAGATGTATGTATTGCAGTTAAATGACAGTTCCGATTATGCGAATGTACTTGGTAATGTGAACGGAACATATCCATCCAAGTATAAGGGAAGAGGTATTTTCAAGGACGATCAGGTCTATGAGTTCCAGACTGCTTATGTGAATGACAAGGGAGCAAACGTAATCGGATTTATCAGAGAGTATTGTAAGAACTTGAAGCAGACATACGGGAATGAAGGGATTAAGAAGATTCCGGTATTGCCGGAAACCGTTACAGCAGATGCGGTAACAGAGGCGTGCAAGGATATATCCGGGGTATTTGCAGGAATCAGCAAGGAGACACTGGAATATCAATATCTGGATATAGAAGGACAGACAACTTCTTTGATAATCGGTATGGATATGGAACATATTCTTCCGGTTATGAGGGGAATGTTGGAGGTTCTGGCAAAGACACAGGCATATGAGGTGATTGTACTGGATCCGAAACATGTTCTGCCGAATGAAGATGGAATGGTGTATTATACGGATGATATGGAGCAACGGGTGATTGAGATGTTCAATCTTTTGGTACAGCGTAATAATACGTATAAGGCATGTGGAGGAGAGATTACAGAGAGTCAGGATTTTCATCCGATCATCTATGTATTACAGGATTATTCTGAGCTATACGAGCAGCTTTCCATGGATGGAAGAGACAAGCTGAAGACGCTGTTAGAGAAGAATGAGCCTGAATACCGGGTGCATGTTCTCGTTTGTGAAGAATCGGGTAATATGGGAATTCGTACAGTGGAAGCATGGCATAAGAAGCATTGCTTGAAAGGCAATGGGGTATTTGTTGGTTCCGGAATTGCCGATCAGTATGTGCTGAAGGTGTCCGGTATGGATCGGGAACTGCGGAAAGACATTCCGGATGATTTCGGATTTGTAGTAAAGAATGGTGTACATTGCCTGTGCAAGCTAGTGCAGGGTTAGAGAGAAGGAGGATTAGAATTATGAAAAATCATATGTGGAAAATGATCATGAGGTGCTTGTGCATATGCACCATTGTATTGTTGAATGCAGGAGCTGCGAGGGCTGAGAGTATAGTAGATAACGCAGAATTGGCGAGCTTTGGTGGCTCGTACCGATGCGATCGAGGGGATGAAAAAGCGTATAAGCTAGTGGTTACGCAATCAGGTATTGTTACGGTGAATGTGACATCAACAGAGATGGATTATCTAAAATTTAAGATGTGTGACTCTGCGACGAATGCATTAGATGGAAAGATTACGAGAGAAGATCTAAATTCGGTAACCGCAATATTGCGTTATAAACGTTCATTTTATCTGACACAGGGTACATATTATTTCGATGTATATACAACAAATTCCAGTGTTAGTGATATCAAGTTTAATGTATCATTTGCATTTACGGCGGCGAGTGAAAGTTTTCCGAATTCCAATGCGGATGATATGCTTGGTGGTGCAAATGAACTTACGATTGGACAAACATATGCAGGTATGGTGGGGGCTACAGATCATGTTGACTTCTTTAAGGTGACAATCCCTTCTGCAGGAAAGCTGAACTGGAACATTGAGGGAGATGGATTACTGTATAAGGTCTATTTGTACACACCGGAGGGGACAGCATTGTGGCATGATAGTTATGTGAATGTTAATTCTGTGACGAATCGCTCAACATCCAATCATACATTTAATCTACGGGCAGGCACCTATTACTATTCCATTGAGAGAATAGATGAGACGAGCGGTACCTATCAGGTGACAACATCATTTACCTCTGCAAATGAATCCTTTGCGGATACTGGTGCCGATGACACAATCTATGGTGCAAATCCCATTGCAATCGGAGCAACATATAATGGGCAGATTGCAGCATTGCTGTCAGATAATGATTATTATAGTTTTACAGTGGAGACAGGGAAGACTTATGTGTTGAATTTTGCAGCGGAATTTGGTGAGTATTGTTATATATATGATGGTACAGGCGATAGAAAGCTATATGAAGGTACATACTCGAATAGTGCAACGGGAAGAGAAGAGATATCGAAGGAATTCTCCCTGCCGGCAGGAACATATTATTTAAGAATTGGCGCAAGGGAAGTATCCGGTAATTATAGCTTCAGTATTATAGAAAAACCGATGCGACAGATTGTGAAACCGGGAAAGGTAAGGCTTAAGAAGGTTAAGAGCACCAAGAAAAGAAAGATTAAGATTCAATGGAGAGCGGTAGCTGGTGCAGAGGGATATCAGGTTGAGGCAAAGAAAGTTGGAAGCAGAAGCAAACTTGTAGGAGAAAGTAAATCAACGGCGGCGATTGCGTATGGATTAAGCAGGAAGAAGAGATATAGAGTACGGGTTCGCGCTTATGTAACACAAGATGATGGTTCCCGGTTATACGGTGCATGGAGTAAGAAGAAAACAGTAAGAGTGAAATAATAGAAAAATGAGGGAGATAGAGATGAGGAGAAAAGCTGTATTATTACTGGCAGTCTGTATGTTGACAGGCTGTACACAGGCAGAGCAGCCTGCAACAATGGCAACGGTGACAGAGATTCAGGAAGAGGTGCAAGTTGACACAGAAGTTTCGGCTGATGTGACAGAGAATGCAGAGCAGAAGGAGGAAGAAGTAGAAGAACAGTCGCAGGATTCATATATGCAGGCTAGAGTTCGGGATTATTACGGCAAGATTCTATGGGATCTGCAGTATTCATCTAAGACTCCGGAGGATGAGTCCGGAACCTACAGCGAGAGTGATGAAACATCGTTAAGTAATTATTCCATATTTGACGTAGATTGCGATGGAGTTGAGGAGCTATTGTTCTACACATATGGAGAAGACTCTATGTTTGGGGTAGGGTACCTGTATAAGTTTGATACAGAGAACTCTACATTGGTTACAGAACTGATTGAAGAACCATTTTTTACATTTTATTCGAATGGAATATTAAAGGTTAGTTTGGAGAATGGAAGGACGTTAGCAAATGATTTCCCTTATTGCATATATGAATATAATCCAGAGTCCAAGATCTATGAGATGAAGGGCAGAGTCGATACCTGGGACAAGAATGTAGTTGATGTTGATTATGATAATAATCCATTCCCGGATGAACGGGATATGGACGGTGACGGCGTCATTTATTACATAACGGATGTCTTAGGAAATGGATACGATACGCCGAAGACGAAAGCAGAATGTGATGCATGGCTTCAGTCTTACATTGGAGATGCGTCTGAGGTATCAATCGATTGGCAGGATGTCAAGGAAGAAAATTATGGTGGTTATGCAGATGAAAATATAAATTTATTTAAGGAACGCTATAATAGCCAGAATGCAGATAGTACAACAGATATTGGTACATTGTTTATCAATTCGGATGACGATAAGGAAGCATTGAATCAGATTGATAGTATGCTGGGTGATACATATGGTGTGCAGATGGATAGGCAGATGATTGGCGATAGTTTGTATCAGGTGAATGGAACGCTTGATGGAGAGGCTGTTTACGGATCCTATCGCGATGGAGCGGGATTCTTATCATATTCGGGCAAGCAGATTGGAGATGTAACGGTTTGTGGAATTTATCCTGGAATGTCTGAGGAAGAGGCAAAACAAAAACTCGAGGCATCTGGTTTTTATTGGGATACATATAACTATGTAAGTGGTGAATTGGACAATAACTATTATGTTACTTTGTATTTGGAAAATGGAACGGTTCAATCAATTCAATTTGGTTTAACGATTAATTGGTAAATGCAGATAGGGAGAAGGTGAAGCTATTTGAACAAATTAATGATAGAGATATATCTTCCGGCAGCGGGAAAAAGCTACGATGTCAGAATTCCTTCTAATGCCAGAATTGGGGAGATTATTCCATTAGTGGAAAGCTGTATGGCGGATTTGGCTGGTGGATATTATATTCCAGGTCAAAACGGTATTTTGTGCGAACAGACAACGGGAATTGAGTTAGATGTGAATCTGACACCGTGTGAGATGGGAATTATTAATGGCGCAAGATTAATGCTGATATAATGAAGACAAATCACTTGCTTGCAAGGGTGATTTGACAAATGTGATCGTGAGCTAGGCTCAAGATATTATGAAGAATTTGAAACCAAAATGTCAAAAGGAACATTTTCTTTGTTAAAAGTGACATTTTCTGTTGTAAGGAAATGGATGCGTTAGAATACAGGTAGATGAGAGAGATGGAGGTGAGAATATGGCAGTAGAGGGAATCAAGATTGATGTAGATTCATTAAAAGAAATAATTGGAAATATGAAGACATCGCAGACTGCAATTACAGAAACGCTTCATGTTATTCAAACTGAAATACAAAACCCAAATGATGGATGGGATAGTGAAGCAAAAAGAAAAATGACAGAAAAATTTTCAGAAATCATAAAGAAGAATACAAATTTTGAGAAGGATTTGGCAGCATATATTAAATATATATCATCAGCGGTATCGGGGTATGAGACAACCGAACAGAAAATTAAGAATAATGCTGAACAATTTCGTTGAGGAGGCTGTATATGTCATATAAGATAAATGCTAATGTGTCAGAAATAAGAAAAAAGGCGACAAGAATAGAACGGAGTTTGCATGATGAATTAGTTCCACAAATTAATAAGCTTTATAGTGATGGTATTAATCGGTTATGCGTAGGATGGAGAAGCGACGAAAATAGAGAATACATTGATAAATTCACAGATTATTTAGAAGATTTAAAAAAATTAGGTAATGCGATATCAGATTATACAGCTTTTTTGAAGATGGCAGCAGATATGTATGAAAAAGCATTGGAAGAGAGCTGTAATAAAACAAAATGCAATGAATAGGGGGTGAATAAATGGGACTAAAAAACTATCATGAACAAAAGGCGAATCTTTTAAAAATAGATAATGTTATTAATGATTTAGTTCAATATGCAAGAATGATAGATGTTAATTATATAACAATTGTGCAGGATCATGTAGTATGGGGAAATAATGTGGATCGCTATCAAGTAATATGTGGTATGCAACGATGTTATAAAAAAACAGCACAAATAGAGGAATCTTGTATAGGATTGAAAAGTGAAGCACTGTATTCTTTGAACCAAATGGATAAATTAGAGAAAATAATCCATGGTAAAAGAACTGTACAACAGAAGCAATTAGGAAATGGAATGGTGTTAGAAAAGGCAGAAGTAACAACAAAGGCGAATAAGATATTTATAGATTTGGATTTCTTTGATGGTGGAGGTGGCTTTTGTAGCGCGTTTGAGAAGCAGAAAAGGACACTTACAAAATTGAAGAAAGATATAAATAGTATAGAAAGAAATATTGATCCGGAATTAAAAGAGAGTATAAAAGGAAAAAGTGGTACATTTTCAAAGATAAGGAAAGATATAGATAAACTATATGAGTATAATGATAGTTTGGTTAATATGTTTCGGAATGTTTTGGAAGTGTATAAAAATGCAGAAGAACAATTGCTAGCTGAATTGGAACGGTACAGTGTCAGTGTGAATTCCTCTGGACAGGTACAAGGAACAATTGCAAGTCAGCAATATGAAAAGTATCAGCAAGGGCAAGAACCTATCAAGTGGGTAAGGGCAAAATCGTATGTTTTAGAAGATCCCGCATTGTATCCAAAACAGGGGGCAAAACAGTGTACGCTATATGCCAATATATATATGATGTCTAGATATTCTTTATTGCATGGTGGAGAGGCAATTACTCCGAATAATTATAAAATATACACTCAAAAGGAAGTTTGGACGGGAAATGGAATGGCATGGGATTATGATTTATCAATTAATGCTCAAACTGGAAAAGTACACGTGAAACAATATAAGAATGAAGAATACCATGGAAAGGCATATTCTTCGTTGAAGGAGCCGAATCAAAAGACAGAATATATAAAAAACTTACTGCTAACACATCCGGAAGGGATTGTAGTATATGATCACAATTCAGGAACTCGTAACGGAATGCATGCAATACTAGTGGTAGATTACGATGAAAGCAGACATGAGTTTCTAGTTATAGATCCAGCACAACCAAATGGGAAGGCAGGAATAATTTATGAATCTGAGGCATTGGTAAAGGTAGAAAATACAGAATCAATATGGGTAATGGAGCATGATTAGCGTTTAAACACAGGTTTCTATTTGTGTTTAATATAAAACAACAATGCATTATATGAAAGATGCAAGGAAGGAGAATGAAATATGGGAAACAAAATTGTAGTAAACCCAGCAAAGTTGGAGGCGGCAGCAACAAAAATTGACGAATTAGTTGCAGATTATAAGAAGAATTATAATCAATTATTTACGGAGGTAGATGCGATGGCTGCAAATTGGCAGGGAACTGATAACATCGCATATACAACGCAGATTAAGGGTTTTCAGGATGATTTTGAAAACATGGCAAAAATGATGGCAGAGTACGCAACATTTTTGAAGAACTCTGCAACATCATACAAGACAACGCAGTCGAATGTGGAGACTGGCGCAAAGAAATTAACAAACTAGGAGGGATAAGAATATGGCAGTAGAGGGAATTAGTATTTCATTAGCAGAGGTAAATGCAACCGCGGGAACCATTCGTACCTTGAATACTTCATTGAAGACAGACTTAGACAATATTAAGGCACAAATTAACGGTTTAACAGAATCATGGCAGAGTGATAGTGCAACGACCATTCAATCTAAGATTGATGGCATGCAGGTACATTTTGAGGAGTACCAGAAGGTAATTGAATCCTATGCAAAGTTCTTAGAGGATACTGTTACAGCATATCAACAGACAGAGGGAACCATTAATTCTAATGCAGGAGCATTTCAATAAAAAAATTAATAATAATGAGATAGGAGCTATCATGGCATCTGAAAATATGCATATGACAGCTCCTTACTCTGCGTTATGTGAGAAAGATAATATTGGCGTGATAGACATGGGAGAACAGAGTACAGAGAGGTAAGGGTGCAATGAAGATTGGAAGATGGATGAATGGTAGTGTGGCGGCAACGATAGGAGCTGCAATTATGATAAGTTCATTAACAGTTGGCTTTAGAGGAAATTCCGTTGAGGCAGCGGGTTATGAAAAGAAGATAACCTGGTTAGGCATGTGGGGATTAGAGGATCCGGAAAAAGCAGAGAAGGTAACGGATGAATGGAGAGGAAGTTATGTCTATTTTGGCTCTTATTTTCAGGATAGTAACACCTATAAGCAGCCCATCAAATGGAGGGTGTTGAATTACGCAACAAATGACTTCAGTCAGAATGGAGACAGGACGAAGACAGTGTTGCTACAGTCGGATCAGGTATTAGATGCTGTTCAGTTTAATCAGACAGAGGATATGAAATATGATGAGTACCATGAAGATTATTATGTTTGGTATATGAATAAAATGTATGACTGCAATTATTATGCAACAAGTAATATTCGAAAATGGTTGAATTCCCTAGAGGGATGGAAGGGTGATTATACATCAGGTGGTTTCTACAAAACAGCATTTAATCAGGTGGAACAGAATATGCTGTATCCAAGCTATGCAGAGACTGATTATAGTGGAATGCTAGGGAACTTTTATAAAACAAGCTGTGGATTGTCCGGGGATGATTATGAAGATTATGTATTTTTACTAAATATAGATGAAGCAAACGATGAAAGCTATGGTTTTTATCCATTGACGGGAAATGAAAGCTCAAGTGCATCACATAAAGCAGATGCGACTACCTATGCGGTGAATCGCGGAGCGGCATATTCGGACTGGTGGCTTCGAGCAGAGGTGACGGATGATGATAGTCGTTACAATGGGTATATTACGAGTGGCGGAAGCTTGGGAACTATTGTTGTAAATGACGATACAACAGGAGTGCGTCCGGCATGTAATGTGGATGAAGATTATATTGCATATACATCACTTCTTGAAGGAACAAGCGGTGAGGCAGGAGCGGTGTATAAGTTTACTGCATATGACAAGGAGATAGATCTGAATCTTGATTATACAAAGAAAGGGGAGCAGGTTGATATCCAATATACGGTTAGCGGTAACGATAAGGAGAATGCAACGCAGTTGTCATATCTTGTTACAGCAACAGATGGAAACCAGGTGTATGCATATGGTAAGCTTGCTGATCTAGATAAGGATCATCTGAGTGGTCAGCTTAACTTAGATCTGAATATGATTGTTGAGAGTGTTAAGAGTGCGGGAGAGGCATGTACGTTAGATGAGTTGTGTCAGGATTATAGCATCATGGTTATAGCGGAACAGGTGCATGTGGATGATCCGGCAACAAGTACAATAGACGAGAGTCGGCTGACTGATTATGCAAGTTATAATTGGACTTTGGAACTTGCAGAGGAAGAAAATGAGGATACGAATGAACCTTCTGCACCAGCAGGTTCGACAGAAGCCCAAAATCAGAATGGTAACACTACAAAGCAAAAAGTAGTTCGAAGAGTCGTAGCACAGCCTGCAGTTCCTGCAAAGGTAGGAACTCGGGTTAAGGGAGCGTCAGGAGCAATCTATAAGGTTACCTCTGCGAATCCGGCATATCCGGAGGTGCAATATGTATTAGCACCGGCTAAGGCAAAGGGAACATTGAACATTCCGGCAACTCTCACTTCGGGTTCCATAAAGTATAATATAACTTCCATTGCAAATGAGGCAGTATGGAAGAATAAGAAGATCAAGAAGGTTGTGATCGGAAATAATGTTCGTACGATCGGGAAAAAGGCATTTTATGGATGTAAGAAATTGAAAAAGGTTGTGTTCGGTACGAATGTTACAACAATAGGTGCCGGTGCATTTTATAATTGTAAGAAACTTAAGACACTTACGATACCGTCTTCTGTCAAGAAGATTGGAAAGGAAGCGTTTCGTAATTGTAAAGGTCTTAGGAAAGTGAAGATTAATACTTTGAAATTGAAGAAAAAGACCGTTGGCAAGAATGTTTTTAAAGGAGTTCCAAAGTCAACGAAATTCATAGGGAAAAAACGACGTAAGAATTACAAATCCATATTTGGTCTGTGACAGAGATAGATAAAGAGGGTAGAAAAGATGCATTTACAGATGAACGATACATTATTTCATGACTGGAAAATTAAAAGAGAGATTGGCGAGGGAAGTTTTGGTACCGTCTATGAGATTGAGCGGCAGGAGGCTTCGAGATATTACAGGGCTGCAGCAAAAGTAATATCTATTCCTAAGAGCAGACATGAATATATGGAGATGTTAGACGAAGAGGCTTCTGAGGAGAATGTAACAGCATATTACAAGAGTCTGGTAGATGATGTCATTGAGGAATGTGATCTGATGGAGCGGATGAAAGGTGACAGTCATATTGTGTCGTATGAGGATCATCGTGTGATACAGGAGCAGGACGGTATTGGATGGACAATTCAGATCCGAATGGAATTATTAAAGCCGCTGGCAAAGTATCTTGGTGAACGAGAGATCCTTGTAAGAGATATCATTCAGCTGGGTATTGATATCTGTCAGGGATTAGAGACTTGTCAGAAGTTTAATGTAATACATCGGGATATCAAGCCGGAGAATATATTCATCTCGGATACGGGAAATTACAAACTGGGCGATTTTGGAGTGTCAAAAGTGCTTGGAAGAAGCGAACTGGCGGTTTCTAAAAAGGGAACGCAAATGTACATGGCACCCGAGGTGTATCGTGGAGAGCAGTATGATGCAACAGTTGATATCTATTCATTAGGACTTGTGTTATATAAGCTTATGAATAATAACCGGTTTCCATTTCTTCCGCCAGCACCGGAACTTATTCGCTATCAGGACAAGGAAAGAGCTCTGCAGAAGAGGTTATCGGGAGAGAATTTGCCATATCCATGCAATGCAGGGAAACATTTTGGAAGTGCAATCCTACGTGCGTGTAGCTTTCGTGCATCTGATCGTTATCAAATACCAAGGCAGATGCGCATAGAGTTAGAGAGATTGTTAGAGGATGGAGAAGCACAGTATAGTATTCGCCGTAATCCGGAAGATCAGAAGAATAGTGGGAAAATGAATCTGTCTGAGGGAATTCATAAAGATGTACATATGCCGTCTGCAGATCTGGATGCAACGCTTGGTGTGGGTGGAATTCATGGAAGACAGTCAATTAAGGCAGAGGAAGAGTGGAGAAGTGAAGAACGAAAAAGACGATTAGAAGAAGAGGAGCGAAAGAGAGCAGAGGAGGAACGCCTTCGCAAGGAGGAAGAGGAACGCAAGAAAGCAAAAGAAGCAGAGCAGAGAAGACTGCTTGAGGAGGCAAGAAAGCGGGAAGAGGAACGTCGTAGAATAGAAGAAGAGAAAGCCAGACAAAGGGCGATCGAAGTACAGCGACGTGCAGAAGAAGAGTGTCGGAGACAGGAGGAAGAGGCGCGGAGAAGAGCTGAAGAAGAAAGGAAGCGACAGGAAGAAGAGGCGCAGAGAAGGGCAGAAGAAGAGCGGAAGCGGCAGGAAGAAGAAGCCAGGAAGAAGGCTGAAGAGGAAAGGCTGCGACAGGAAGAAGAAGCTAGAAAGAAGGCTGAAGAGGAAAGGCTGCGACAGGAAGAAGAAGCTAGAAAGAAGGCCGAAGAAGAGAGGTTACGGCAGGAAGAAGAAGCCAGGAAGAAGGCTGAAGAGGAGAGACTACAGCAGGAAGAAGAAGCAAGAAAAAAGGCAGAGGAAGAAGCAGCCAGACAGGTTGTGGAAGATGTGCTGCGTAAGGTAGGAGAAGAACAGAAACGCAGAGAAGAACAACGTCGGCTGCAAGAAGAAACAAAACAACAGCAGATTCAGGATGGCGCTGAGAATGTAACAGTGGAGAGTCAGGTGCCGCCGGATGGAAGAGAGGAATTAGAAAAGACGGTTGGTGTGCCATTGGCAGAGAATACGGAAGATACAGCGAAAGAGAAGGAAAGCGATGAGCATCAGGAGGAGAAAGAGAAAGCAGATGCACCGGTTTCGCCGATTCGATTAGCCAATCAGCCGGTACGGGTGAACCGGGCACAGCAGATTCAAAATAGTAGTCATATAGAAGAGAAGCGGGACGAATCTCATTTAGAAGATAAGAGAAAAGAATCACAATCACATGTAATTACGAAAAAACAATGGTTTAGTAATAGAGTAAAGATATTATTAGCAAGTGTTGAAGTGGTAGTGGTTATTGTAATTGTATTTGTAATAGCAAACCTGAGTTATACGAAGGTGCCTATGGTTGGCGGAACACCATATGATCAGGCAGCTAAGATGATGGAAGAAGCAGGTTTGCAGGTTGGTACAACGGAATATGTATTTTCGGATGATATATCAGAGGGTATTGTTATAAGTCAGGATAAGGAAAAGGATTCTAAGATAAAGAAGGGAAGCAGCGTGAATCTGGTGATCAGTAAAGGCATGGAGAAAGCAAGCATGCCGGAGTTGAGGAATCATTCATTAGAGGAAGCACAGCAGATCATTGCAGCAATGAATATGGATATACAGCTTCAGGCAGAAGAGGTATATAGTGACGAGATTCCGGCAGGACTGATCTGTGATCAGGGAGTGGCAGTCGATGCTGAGGTGGCAAAGGGAGAGATTGTTACAGTGCAGATTAGTAAGGGACTGGAGCAGTTGATCGTACCATCTGTTGTTGGCATGGAACAGCAGGATGCAGTTGATAGTCTGAAAAATGCAGGATTTAAGAAGAAAAAGATTACAGTAACGAAAGAGTATAGTGAAACTGTGGCAGAGGGAAATGTGATTACCCAGAGTCTGGATGCAGATACACAGGTTGAGAAAGGAAGCACGATAACAATATCGGTAAGCAAGGGTGTGCAACCGGCAGCTAATCATAATTCTACACCAGCGAATACAAAGAAGAAGTCAACAACGGAGTCTGGATGGAATTGGGAATTCATTGATTAGGGGGGGGACTGGCATGAAGATGGAGTATTGTGTTATTTCTGATATTGGAAGACGCAGGGAGAATAATGAAGATAATTTTTATGTAAATGGAATGATGCGGGAACGTACAGAGGAAAATCATGTAGAGTATGATGACTGTGTAGAGCAGGATGAACTTTTGTGTGCAGTGTTTGATGGTATGGGTGGCGAAGAATATGGGGAACTAGCCTCATTAGAAGCTGCTAAGATACTAGGACGTTATCGGAATACTGATTTTCAGACACTATGTGAGCAATATGTGGATGAAGCGAATAAGAGTATATGTGATATGATGTGTACGTTGCATGGTGGCAGGATGGGAAGTACATTGGCTGTTGCGTATATCAAAGCGGGAAAGCTGAATATATGTAACCTAGGTGACAGTCCGGTCTATCTTCTGCGAAACGGAGTATTACAGCAGATTTCTGTGAATCACAATGAAGCGCAGAGTCTGTATGATATGGGGATTATTACAAGAGAGCAGATGCGGACATGCAGACAGAAGAATCAGTTAACACAGCACCTTGGAATCTATGAGGATGAGTTAGTTATAGAACCATATTGTAATGGAAATATTGCATTGCAGAAGGACGATTATATTATGTTATGCAGCGATGGGCTGACAGACATGATTGAGGATAAGGAATTGGAGAATATTTGTATAGAAGGTTCCTCTGTTCAGATGACAACGGCTCATATGATTCAGACGGCTTTAGAACATGGAGGGAAGGACAATATTACAGTCTTGCTTGTTCATATGTTAGCAGTTTCCTAGCATGTCAAAAGTTACATTACCTTTGATAAAATTAACATTTTCTTATATGAAATAAGAATCCGTGTATGATGGAATTATAGAAAACATCGTACACGGATTTTTTATTAGAAGGGAGAGTTTCTTATGAAGAAATGGAAACATGTAATGAAGAGAATGACAGCAATGTGTCTAAGCATTGTGATAGCGGGAAGCCTACTGGTTGTACCGGGAAGAATGAAGCAGGTAGAGGCTGCGAATGGAACAGCTGCAGAGGTAGTGAACTTGGCAGCAAATCAGGTTGGATACCATGAAAAGGCATCCAATGCGAATCTGGATTCCTTTACTGCCAATAGCGGTTCTGGCAACTATACAAAATATGCAAGGGACTTGGGGGTTGCGAACGGTCAGGCATGGTGTGCTACATTTGTGTGGTGGCTGATGGCGAGTGCGGCAGTACCAAGTAGTGCATATCCTTCGAGAACAACGGTAACAAGAGACTGGTTCAATCAGAGAGGATTGTATCGTGCAAGAGGAACATACACACCGAAGGAAGGAGATTACGTGATCTTTGGTAATGTTGCCCATTGCGGAATTGTAGAATCGGTTTCCAACGGGTATGTGCATACGATTGAGGGTAACAGTGGAGATAAAGTTGCCAGACATGATTATAGCTTGAATAATTCCTATATATTAGGATATGGAATTATTCAGTATAATAATCCGTCTCCGGCACCGACTCCGACACCATCCCCTGCTCCTGGCACGGACAATCCGGGAAATCCATATCCGATTCCGACAACTGTAATCCGGTCCGGAAGCCGGGGTGACCAGGTGAAATGGGTGCAGAAATTTGCCAATGATGTAATGGGAGCCGGAATTGCAGTAGATGGGGTTGCAGGAAATCAGACGGTATATGCAATCAAGGTATTTCAGCAGAATAATGGGTTAACAGCAGACGCAATTGCCGGAACACAGACAATCAGTAAAATGTTGGCAGTGTGGAGAGAGAAGGTAAAGCCGACACCGACACCGGCACCGGAGTCACCGGTAGATCTTGGAACGAATTTCAGTGCAGTGATCAAACGTCAGGATATTGCAAAACCAATCTACAATGCAGGAACGAATGTTGCATTAGGAGATGGAAGTGAGACGGCGGAGAGTAAATGGTTATTTATCAGACAGACAGATGGAAGTTATATGATCTATTCCTTATATAATAATACGGTTTTAGATGCACAGTATAAGGGAACAACAAATGGTACCAATGTATATTCAGGCTGGGTGAATCATGGAGATAATCAGAAATGGTATCTGTATAAGAGTGGAAACGGATATCGGATCGTGCCGAAGCATGCTGCACATCTAGCTTTGGATGTATTAAATTATGGAACATCTAAGGGAACCAATATACAGTTATGGGAGAAGAATAATTCGACAGCACAGACATTTTCTATTGTGAAAGAGAACTATAATGCATTGCAAAAGATCACTCTTTCATCGAATAATGGGAACGGAATGGAAGTTGGGGAGACGCAGAAACTAACCTATTCTCTGACTCCGGCTAATACGCAGAGTGATATGGTGAAATGGGTAAGCAGCAATGAAAAGGTTGCAACAGTTGATCAGAATGGAGTTGTAACGGCTAAGGAAGAGGGAACGGCAGAGATTAGCTGTATAAGTACATTTAATACCGGAATAAAGGGAAGCATGATGGTTACTGTGAACAAGAAGGTAACGACAGAGGAGCCGACAACAGAGATTACGACAGAAGTAACAACAGAGGAGCCAACAACAGAGATTACGACAGAAGTAACAACAGAGATTACGACAGAGATTACAACTGAAACTACAACAGAGGTTCCGGTGACAGAGGCTACGACAGAAGTAACAACGGAGAAGCCAGTAACGGAGATTACGACAGAAATAACAACAGAGAAACGGACGACAGAGGTTACAACTGAAACTACAACAGAGGCTCCGGTGACAGAGGCTACGACAGAAGTAACAACGGAGAAACCAGTAACAGAGATTACAACGGAAGCACCTGTTGAGAATCCGGCAACAACAGAAATGGTGATGGATACCGTAACATTTCCGTTAGAGGAGGGTAGCCAGTTTGAACAGGATGGAATCTTATATGAAGTAACCTCCGATGACGAGGATGCATTAGAAGTTTCTGTGATAGCATATAATAAGTCAAGTAAAGTATTGACTATTCCGGAACAGGTGAAGCATGCAGAAATCCTGTATAACGTAACAGAGATAGGAGATTATGCGTTAGAAGGTGATCGCAATCTGATAGATGTGAAGATTGGTAATTGTGTTCGGGTAATCGGAGAGGCGGCTTTTATGAATTGTAAGAATTTGAAAAAAGTGAGCTTAGGAACCGGTCTTAACACGATAGAAAAGAAGGCATTCTATAATTGTAAGAAATTAAGTAAGCTGAATATATATAGTAGAGGTATTCGAAAGATTGGAAAGAAGGCGTTTTCTAAAACATCTGGGAAGTTGACAGTTAAGATTCCGGCAAATAAGAAACGGATATATAAAAAATTATTGCGAAAAGCCGGTTTGAGGTAATATAAGAAAAATACCGTCTGGTATTCATGCTAAGAAACATGAATACCAGGCGGTATTTTCGATTCTGCCAGATCTATTCATTCAACTCGTGAATGATCGTAGATAACTTTCCGAGGACAGAAGAGATCTGTGTACTTGTAGAAGACATGCCATCTGCTAACTTCTGCACTTCGGATGCAACAACGGCGAATCCGCGTCCGGCTTCTCCGGCTCTGGCTGCTTCAATGGAAGCATTCAGGGATAAGATACGCTGGCGGCTGCTGAAATGTTCAATCTTATTCGTGTTATCATTGGCTTCGTCAATATATTGTACGGCTTCCTGGATGCCGGTCTGTAATTTGTCTAACAAATGTTTGTTGGTCATTGTCATATAGCAGTCGCGGACATACATATTGATCACATCGCCTAGCAGGGTAGCAGAGGCTTCAATCTCTTCATGGCTTTTGACATTGACTTTGTGAAGAGCAGCAATATATTTGTCAGGGTCAATTCCCAATTCCTGTGCAGTCTTACGGAATGTTTCGTCATCTGGATTCTCTGGAAGAACCTGGCCGCCAATGACACTTCCAAGCACAGTGCCATCATCTAAGGTAATTGGAATACCAAAGTCAACCAAGCCGGCATGACAGGAATAGACACCGGTTCCTTCCTGGTCACATTTCTCACAACGTCGGCAGCCTTCAGCACTGCCACGGGTTAAGTCGATACAGAATTCAGTAAAATTATAGCATTCGCTGATATAGTTGCCATCGGCTCCAAAAGCCACGGTTGCAAGCCCGGTACTGGTCGCCCAGTTCTTCATAATGCTTTCAAACTTCTCCATGTTACAAAAATCTTCAATCTTCAGCATACAAACAACCCTCCAATTAGGGGCAAGCTTGTCTCTTGCCCTGATATCATTATATACAAATCAGTATAACATTTTTGGTAACATTTTACAAGGATTTAACAAGAAATAGTACGGAAATGCCTGTGCCAACCTTACAACATCCGTAAGTGTTCTTTTGTTATCATTTACGTTATACTAATGTTTGTAAGAAATACCGGGTATGATAAGATGCAGATCATGTATTTGCACATAGGAGTGAATACATGCTGAACAAAAGAGATGGAAAGGTAAGGAGGTATTTATAATGCAGGAGAAATTATTAGAGATTCATGATCTATATAAGGAATATGGTAAGAACGAAGGAAAGACGGTTGCACTTGACAGGTTAAGCTGTTCGGTGTTAGAAGGAGAGTTTTTAGGGATTATGGGAAGTAGTGGTTCCGGCAAGACCACGTTGTTGAATTGCATTGCCACGATGATCCGTCCGACATCCGGGGAGATTCTATTGAAGAATACCGATGTGCTCAAATTAAAAGGAACAAAATTAGCAGATTACCGGGGTAGTAAGATCGGATATCTGTTCCAGAATTTTGAGTTATTAGAGAATATGACGGCAAGAGAGAATATTCTATTGCCAATCTCCATTCACAATGAAAAAGAAGCGGATTGGGAACAGCGAATGGAAGAATTGGCAAAGTATTTGCAGATTGAAGAGGTATTGGATAAGTTTCCGGCACAGATGTCAGGAGGACAGAAACAGCGTGTGGCAGCAGCCAGGGCATTGATACTGAATCCGGAGATCGTGTTAGCGGATGAACCGACCGGAGCATTGGATTCTAAGAATGCCCGGAATCTGATGCAAATGCTGTATGCACTCAATCAGGAGAAGCAGACAACGATTCTGATGGTAACGCATGATCCGAATGCAGCAAGTTTCTGCTCCAGAATCCTATTCATTCAGGATGGTAATATTTTTCATGAATTGAGAAGAAATCAGGAATCAAATGAAGCTTTCTATGAGCGGATTTTGAATGTGCAGGCACAGATGGGAGGGGGCAGTGCATATGTTTTTTAAATTAATCCGGAAAAATGGAAAAGACAGTTACAAAGAGAATGGCATTTATTTCTTATCTCTTGTGATAGTGATCATTGCCTTTTATGTAATATTGTCGCTGGAGAAACAGGATGTAATGATATTTTTGAAAGAAATGGAAAGTGATGCAGTTGGACGGTTATTCCTTATGATCAAGGGTGTATATGGAATCTCTCTGTTTATGATCTTTTTTATGGTATATTTTGCACAGCGATATCAATTACAGCGACGCAATCACGAGTTTGGAATGCTGATGATGTTAGGAATGCCGCGGGGAAGATTGTTTGGGATGTTGATGATAGAGGATCTCTATACGAGTGCTGTGTCCTTGATATGTGGATTGCCCATTGCCATTGTGTTGTCAGAGTGTATCAGTCTGATTACAGCCAAGTTGGTCGGAATGGGAATTATCGGTCATCATTTTTCCTTGTCACCTACAGCAATCGGAGTTACAGCAATTGGATTCTTTGTAATTAAATTAGTGGCGAATCTGATCTTAAGTGCCAAGATTGTCAGAAAAGAACCGGGCATTTTGATGCGGGAGCAGGTAGAACAGACCTATAAGAATGTGAAATGGGTCAGAGAAATATTGGGAATTGTGGTTGGATGTGGCTGCCTGATTGCAGCATATGGAATCGTCCTGACGTCAGGGATTGTATTTTATCAGTTAAAATGGATGGCGATTGTGATTATATTGGGTACATTTGGTACATACTGGGCGTTGAAGGGAATCTGCCTTTTCGTGCGGGTGATACTGGTCAAAAGCAGGAAGAAACCGGTATTACACACATTTACATTCCGGCAGTTACAGGAGAATGTATTTGGAAAATGTATGCCGCTTACCATTGCTTCCCTGTTAGTGTTGATGGCAATTATCTGTATGGCGTATGGTATTTCCGTATCCGTATCACAGGCACACAAATATGAGCACGGAATGGATTATACCTTTGTTGCTTATGATGAGGACTCTGAGAAGGAGATTCTTTCTTTACAAAGGGATACATCAGTTGCGGATGTGATTGGAAAGTGGGTTCCGGTGCCGGTGAGTGTTTTGCCAAGTGTACGTTATCAGTCAGATGAGAAAAGGAAGACGGTCGTGTATGATGGGGCGAATCTGCAGGAATGTGCGGAAAACTTAAGTGAGCAAGATCGGGCAGACTTTGAAAATACTTCCTTTTATTATGGAATATTTACAGGAGGATCGGGTTATCTGTCAGAGCCGTACATGATCCGGTTGTCTGACTGGAATGCATTACAGCAGGCAAAAGGAAAGGAAACATTATCCCTCCGGGACGATCAGATTGCATTATATAGCGATCCGGAATTCATACAGGATAATGTCGCAGTGTATCAGAAGATTATAGCACAGAAACCATATGTGACCATCAATGGAACACCGTATGAATTTGCAGATACAATCTGTTCGGATGATATTGTGGTGGACCGGAGCATTACGATCGGTTATGGCTGGGTGGTGCCGGATGCATTGTATGAAAGCTATGCAGATAAGAACAATGAGACCACCTATTGGAATGCATATCTGCGCAAGGATCTGATTGAGAAGAATGGCTTAATGCAGGCAATCCGGATCGGAAATGCTTTGTTTGATGCAAAAGGAATCGACTATGAGAATTATCTGCAGAATATCGGAAGACAGGTATTCTATATTGTAGCAGCAAGTTATCTGACAATCTACTTTGCATTTATCTTCTTATTGATCGCAAATACAGTGATCAGTCTGCAATTCTTAATGCAGGAGAAACGAACACGAAGCCGGTACCGGACTCTGATCCGGTTAGGCAGCCGGTATGAGCATCTGTGCCGTTCAGCCAGAACGCAGATCCGCTGGTATTTTGCAATGCCGGTCGGGCTTGCTGTGATAAGCAGTATTGTGGGTACCCGTGTTCTGTTGAAGACAATGCTGCCGGGTATACTAATAGGAAAGACCGGATGGCTGATGGGGATTGCCGGGGCTGTCATTTTGGTATTGGCTGTGGTAGAATATATCTATATGTGGCAGGTAGTGAAGTTAAGCCGGCAGAATATTAATCAGATGATGGATGTTGTAAGGGAAGATTGTTAGGAAGAATACAATGAGACGGATTACAGTAGTAGAAGATGATAATTTCATGAGGGAAGAATTACAGTACCGGTTAGAACAGGCAGGTTATGAGGTAAGTGTGGTGACGGATTTCTCTAAAACAGTGGAAGAGATTCAGGAACAGACCCCCGATCTGGTTGTGCTGGATCTGAATCTGCCGGGAAAGAACGGGTATGCAGTATGCAAGGAACTGAAATCAAAGTCTTCTATTACCGTACTTGTGCTGACATCGAGAGATCAGTTGAAGGATGAGCTGCAGGCATTAGAGATTGGAGCGGATGAATTCCTGACCAAGCCGTGCCATGGAGAACGTCTGCTTGCACGAATCCGGAATCTGGAGAAACGGATCGATCAGCAACAGAATCGGTTGGAAGGTGGCGGCCTTTCCTTGGACTGCCAGACCGATACTTTGTATGTGGGCGAGGAAGTGGTAAGACTGACGGAACAGGAGGCAACAATCTTAGAACAGTTATTGCTGCATCCGGGTAGTCTTGTGAGCAAACAGCAGTTATTTCAGGTATTGTGGGGAACGGAAGAATATGTTGATGAGAATGCCCTGCAGGTTGCAATGACAAGGCTGCGTAAGACTTTGACAAAGTTATCGGTTGAGAGCCGGATCGTGACGGTTCGGGGACAGGGATATCGGATAGAGTGGTGATGGTATGAAAGATTGGTGGAAATGGTGTCGCGAATATGAGATATTTTTAATCGTGCTGCTGGTAATGGACGTATTTACCGGCGGCTTTTTGTGGTTAATGGATGCAAGATCATTTGGTGTATTATTTTTATCATTCTTGGGAGTTTCAATCCTTTTGTTTGTGGTTGGAGTGGGACTTCATATCCGGAAGGAGAGACGACAACAGCGGAAGCTGCAAAAGACATTTTTTGATATGTCGGATAATCAGGAACTGACACCGGAGGAGAAGGAAAGATGGCAGCAGATGCCCTCCGATAAGCGGGCAGTATACGAATTCGTATATGATCGTATTCAGGAGTTAGGACAGAGAGAACGGCAGTTAATGCAGGAGAAGAAAGAGTACGAAGATTATATAGAAGCCTGGGCACACGAGATTAAGATTCCTCTCTCCCTGGTAACTTTAATATTAGAAAACCGCAAAGAAGAGATGTCAGCAGATGTGTATAAGAAGATGGATTATTCAAATCGTAAGATGCAGGAGTATGTGACGCAGATCTTATATTATGCGAGACTCAAGGCGGTACACAAGGATTATGTGATGGATGAGATCTGTCTGTGCAAGGTCTGTGAAGAGGTGTTGGAAGAATATACGGCATATGAAGATGGCAAGGTGATCGAATGGAGAAACAGGGTTGGCAGTGAGGTGGTGCTGACAGACTGTAAGGGATTACATTTCATCTTAGAACAGATTCTTAATAATGCGTGTAAATATATTGATCCAAAGAAAGAACATTCTTATATTGAAATGACAAGCTATCAGGAGGGGGATGTAATCTGGTTACAGATATCGGATAACGGACTTGGTGCGGAAGAAGGGGAATTGCCATTTTTGTTTGATAAAGGATTTACGGGAAAGACGGTGATCGGACAGGCGAAGGCAACCGGAATGGGGCTTTACCTTGTCGGGGAGATGGCAAAAGATCTGTCCATGCAATTGGATGTGGAATCAAAGGTGGGAGAGGGTTTTCAGATTCGGATGGGATTTCCGGTTATCTATAGATAAATTTTATAAAATATGGTATAGTTAGTGCCTGACAAAAGACTTGTTGTTACAGAGAACATGTCAGAATTAGAGGCGGGAAGGACATCAGATCATAATATGGCGAAGCAGATGACCGAATTGGAACAATATTATAATAAGTTTAATGAAGAGAAAAGGCTGTTAAGCCGGCATGGACAGGTGGAGTATATGACAACGATGCGATATATCCACAAATATCTTGCGGATATGCCGCAGGCGGTCATTTTGGATGTTGGAGCCGGTACCGGACGGTACTCCGTTGCGTTGGCAGACGAAGGATATGATGTGACAGCAGTTGAACTGGTGAAATATAATCTTGGCATACTGAAGTCGAAGAACAGCAGTGTGAAGGCATATCAGGGCAATGCGTTGAACCTTAAGCGGTTTGCAGATGAGAGTTTTGACATGACGCTGCTGTTTGGTCCGATGTATCATTTATATACGATGGAAGATAAAGTACGGGCATTGCAGGAAGCCAAACGGGTTACGAAGAAGAACGGAATTGTCCTGGTTGCTTATTGTATGAATGAATATTGTGTCCTGACGTATGCGTTCAAGGAGAACCATCTGAAAGAGTGCATGGAACAGAATCGTCTGACGGAGGATTTTCATTCGAAGGCGGAGCCCAAAGATCTATATGATTATGTGAGGATTGAGGATATTGATGCAGTGAACCGGGCAGCGGGAATGGAACGAATCCAGATCCTGTCACCGGATGGACCGGCGGATTATATGCGTCCGGTGTTGAACGCAATGGATGAAGAGACATTTTCAGTATTTATGCAATATCATTTTGCAACGTGTGAACGGCAGGATTTGATTGGAGCAGGAGCACATACGTTAGATATACTTCGGAAGGCTTGACAGTTTTTGTGTGTAAGTTGTATAGAAATAAGATTGGATGGAAAGATTGGGAATATTGAGACAGGAGGATTCAGGTATGTTAGATCAACAGACATTTATGGATACAATTGCAAGTGTGGCAGAGATTATGCGGACAGCGGAAGTACCGATGACGGAGGAAGAAATCCTTGGTTATTTTGCGGATATGGATTTAAGTGATGCACAGAAGGCGATGGTGATGGATTATCTGAAGAATCCGGAAGATGAGGCGGAGGAAGAGCCGAATAGTTTTGCTGACAACGAAGAGGAGAAGGCAGAGCAATCGAAAGTGTATCAGATGTATTTAGAAGATCTGGCGGGAATCCCACAATATGAGGAAGAAGAGAAGATTGCGTTGTATAAGGCACTGCTTGCGGGTGATGAGAAAGTGATTGAGCCGATTTCCATGTTTTCATTAGAGAAAGTGCTTGAGATTGCAGATAAATATATGGAACCGAAGTTATTGGTAGAAGATCTTGTACAAGAGGGAAATGTTGCTCTTTTTATGAAGTTAAGTGAGTTGTGTGGCTGCGAAAAGGCATATGATGTAGAGGATGAATTAGAGAATGCCATAGAACAGGCAATCGTAGCCTATGCGTCTGAGATTGACAGTGAGAGGGAACAGGAGAGATCATTGGTTGGCAAGTTGAGTTTAGTGCATGAAGCGAAGAAGTTACTAGCGGAAGAGAATGGTACAGAACCGACGCTGGAAGAGTTGGCAGAATACACGAAGATGGATGTAGAAGAATTGCGAGAATTAGAAGATTTTGTAAAGGAAAATGAGAAAAAATAAAGAATTCTTAAATTCGGACGGGAAGGATAGGTTTTTCTTTTGTAATTTGATATACTAATCTCAGTTGTTAGGGAATACAATACGTGAGAAAGGCGTGCAGAAGATGTCAGAGAAACAGAAAATATTAGTCGCAGATGATGCAAGAGATATAAGGGAAGTTGTTCGGATCATGTTAGAAGATGCAGGATTTGAAGTTATCCTGGCAGTGAATGGAGAAGAGGCTGTGGAGAAGTTTTATCCGGATATAGATTTAGTGATTCTTGATATCATGATGCCGGAATGTGACGGAATTAATGCTTGTTCCAGAATCCGGGAGAGAGCGGAAGTTCCGGTATTATTTTTGACAGCGAAGTCGGCAGAGTCTGATCTGATCGAGGGATTTGAGGCGGGTGGAGATGATTATCTGACCAAACCGTTTTCCTGTACAGAATTGTTATTACGGGTGAAGGCACTTTTGAAAAGACCGCATATCGAGAAAGATAGCACAAAGTCCAAGTCACAGATTGTCATTCAGGATATTATTTTAGACAAAGATCTGCAGCAGGTTATCCGGGATGGAGAAGAGATATCGTTAACAGAGATTGAGTATCGGATATTGTTGCTGCTGGCATCGAACAGGAATCATATCTTTACAGCAAAAGAGATTTATGAAGCAGTGTGGGAAGAGGCGTATATGCCGAATTCAACGAATACCGTGATGGTGCATATCCGTAATATTCGCAAGAAGTTAGGTGATACGGGACCAAGCCCGAAGTATGTACACAACATTTGGGGAAGGGGATATCGAGTTGTCTAGAGCAGTCTGTACCCTGAAAACAAAATTAATGTGGTATTTGCTTGGCGGAATCGCATTTGCATTAGTGATCTCCATGGGATGTGGATATTTGTTAGTGCAGGGTGGAACATATGCAATTGAGAAGATATACAATAACGAGCAGACGAATCGGACGTTTCAACAGCACTATATGGAGAATCTGCAAAGTTATGTAACGAATCAGCAGATTAAGGTGGAGAATATTACCCAGTTGCAGGATTGGGTAGAAAGCAATCCTTATGTGTATATTTCCATATACCAGAATAACAGGGTTATATTCAATTCAGATGATATGTATTCAGATGAAGACAGGGAAAACCAAATTGACAGTGTTCCTTTGGTGGATACCTATACCAGTAATGAATTGATTGATTCCGATAAGATGTATACATTGGCACTGACGGATGGCTCAACGGCAAGCGTAGATATGTTTTGTTATGATTATTGGAAATATAATAATTATATCTGGGTTGTTTCCATCTGCTTGTGTATCTGTCTTTTTATCTGTATATTGGCGAATCTGTTAAAAGTGAAATTCAGTTATATCAATCAGATTGAAAATGAATTACTGATTCTGGAAGGCGGCAACATGGAACATCCGATCACGATCAAAGGAGAAGATGAGTTGGGGAACCTTGCTAGGGGAATTGAACAGATGCGTCTTTCCGTTATAGAGAATATGCAGAAAGAGAAGATGATGTTGCAGGCCAATAAGGATCTGGTAACTTCAATGTCACATGATCTGCGGACTCCGCTTACGACATTGACCGGATATTTGGAGCTTCTTTGCATGGAGCGGGTGACAGAACCGGAACAACGTAGAAAGTATCTGGAACTCTCATTGGCAAAGACGAAGGAGATTAAAGAATTATCAGACGAACTTTTTGAGTATTTTCTAATATATGGAGAGAATCGGGACAGGATTGATGTGGAGCCGGTACCGGCTTATGAATTAGTGATGGATCTGGTGGAGAATCAGTTTTTAAGTCTCGAGGAACAGGGATTTCAGGTGATTGCCCACAATCATGTAGATGAGAATACGGGTAATTGTCTGATCCATGTCAAATATATGCAAAGGGTACTTAATAATATTTTGTCGAATCTGTGTAAATATGCGGATGTAGCCAAGCCGATCGAGATCATTGCAAACCGGGAGCAAGGCTATGTGGTGATCCGGATTCGGAATGGGATACGAGAGAATCTGGATGAACATGAAAGTACCAACATTGGGCTGATCACATGTAACAGAATTATGAAACTGCAGCATGGAAAGTTTCAGACGTATGCCGTGGAAGGTGAATTTACTGCTAAGCTGGTGATTCCACTTGAACCGGCAGCGAAAGCATTATAGAATGACAAATAGAAGAAAGGAAGAATACAAGATGCTTGGAATTATAGGTGCAATGGATGAGGAAGTAGCAAAGATTAAGGAACATATGGAGCAGGTAGAGGAACGGACGATTGCGTCTATGAATTTTCTCAAGGGAACTGTCAAGGGACATCCTGTAGTGGTAGTACGTTCTGGAATTGGTAAGGTGAATGCGGCAATCTGTACACAGATCTTAGCAGATGTTTATGGTGTGGACGCAGTGATCAATACAGGAATTGCAGGATCGTTAAATGCAGATATCAATATCGGGGATATTGTACTGTCAACCGATGCATTAGAACATGATATGGATGCGGTTGCATTTGGATATCCGGTTGGACAGATTCCTAGAATGGATACCTTGTCATTTACCGCAGATGAAAAGTTGCGCAAGATTGCAAAGGAAACATGTGAGCGTGTTAATGCGGATGTGTCTGTATTTGAGGGACGTGTGGTAAGTGGAGATCAGTTCATTTCAGATAAAGCAAAAAAGGAATGGTTGGTTGAGAATTTTGCAGGATATTGCACAGAGATGGAAGGTGCAGCAATCGCACATGCAGCGTACCTGAATGGAATTCCGTTCCTGATCATCCGGGCGATTTCGGATAAGGCAGATGATTCTGCATCGGTAGATTACCCGGCATTTGAGGCAAAGGCGATTGAACATTCCGTAAGATTACTGCTGGCTCTTTGTGAAGCCTTATAGATAGTATAGAAGTATGGGTATAAGATTAGTACAATATTATGGAGATCAGGAGGAATGACACGATCATGAATAAGATTGCAAGTTTTACAGTGAATCATTTAACATTGTTACCGGGAATTTATGTCTCAAGAAAAGATCATGTGGGGACGGAGACAATTACTACATTTGATCTTAGAATGACCAGACCGAATTATGAACCGGTCATGAACACTGCAGAGGTGCATACACTAGAACATCTGGGTGCAACCTTTTTGAGAAATCATCCGGTCTGGAAAGACAAAGTTGTTTACTTTGGACCGATGGGATGCCGTACAGGATTCTATCTGATCCTGGCAGGGGATTATGAATCAAAGGATATTGTGGACTTGATGAAAGAGATGTATGCGTTCATGAAAGATTTTGATGGAGAGGTGCCGGGAGCCTGTGCAAGGGATTGTGGAAATTATCTGGATATGAATCTTCCAATGGCACGTTTTGTAGCTGAACGCTATTACAATGAAGTTTTATGCAATATAAATGAAGAAAGACTGGTGTATCCGGAATAATGAAATGTGAGCGTGAGTATCATATATTTTCTAAAAGAAGATATGTTGCAGGGCTGTTGCTGATTATTGCAGCAGCTCTTGTTTTCGTGGAAAATGATGCGTTTTTATATAAGAATACAATTGCCAGAGTGGTTTCTGTTGATAATACATTTTCACATGTGCAGGATGGACCTAATGAGGAAGAGGAGAAGTATTATGATCAGGAGATACAGGCAAAGGTGCTGAATGGTGACCGGAAAGGGGAACATATAGCATTGGAGAATACGTATTCACAATCCGGTGTCAATGACGAGAGATATTATGTCGGAGAACAGATATTTGTATCATTGAGGCAAGATACGAATTCCGGAACGATCAATGGAAAGAAAAGGGATTTTTTCCTTGCCTGTCTATGCGGAATGTTTTTGGTGCTGCTATTGATACTGAATGGCAGAAAAGGAGGAATCATTGCTGTTTCTGTATGTCTGAATGTATTGATTTTTTTATATGCGTTGTCATGGTATGGCAATGGAGGAGACTTGGTACAAATGACATATATGCTTGTCCTTATATTTAATGGAATTACATTAGTCTTTGCCGGAGGAGTGCATAGAAAGACTTTGGTTGCTATCATAGCCTCACTGGCAACAACGGGAATCTGTTATGGAATATATGAGGTTGTGCTGCTTACGTCGGAACGACTGCCGTATGAAATGATGGACTATGTGGTGAATCCGTCCGATCTTTCTGAGTTGTTTCTGACCGGAGTTCTGATGGGAAGTTTAGGTGCAGTTATGGACGTGTCGATCAGTATTGCGGCAGGCGTATCGGAGATCCTTTACCGGAAACCTGATATTTCGGTAAAGAGTCTGGTCAATTCAGTCCGGGAAATGGGATATGATATTATGGGAACGATGATCAATGTATTGTTTTTTACTTATATCAGCAGTGCAATTCCTATTTTGGTGATAAAGATCAAGAATGGGTATACACTGTATCATTTAATTAATTTTCAACTTGTGTTTGAGTTGATTCGTTTTCTGATGGGGGCGATCGGGATTGTATTGGCAATACCGGTGGCAGGATTCTTTTCTGTGATTTTGTTGCGTATTTGGAAGAAAAAAGGAGAGAAGATGTCATGATATGGAAGTTAGGAATTATTCTGTTTTTTTTGATGGTGCTGATTGGCGGCAATCGGGGGCTTGATTCTTTTCTTGCGTTAGTGAGGACGTTGCTTGCGTTGTTAGTAAATGTCTATCTGATCTCATGGGGAGCTCCGCCTATATTAACTACGTTAGTTATCAGTATTTTTATTATAGTTACGGTTATCTATTTTCAAAATGGAGTTAATGCCAAAATGCATGCAGCGGTTATCTCTGTCATAGCTGTAATCTTTTTTATTATGATGACCTCCGGCCCGCTTTTATGGGCGGCTGGAATTAGTGGATATAACGAAATTGAACAATATGAGGAGATCAGTATGTATTTGTCTTCAGATCTGCAGATATCCATGTCTGCGGTGATGTTATCTTCTGTTTTGTTAGGGCTGTTAGGGGCAATAATGGATACAGCAGTTGCAGTAACTACGGCAGTCAATGAAGTATATGAGAATAAGAAAGAATTAGATGCAAAGCAGCTTTTTATTTCCGGATTGGCAGTGGGGAGAGATATTCTGGGAACTACAGTGAATACATTATTTTTTGCAGGTGTGGGTGAAAGTATTATGTTAGCAGTTCTTTTTATGAAGAATGAAGATGAATTTGCCTATATATTGAATTCAAAAGCGTTATTTAAAGAGCTTGCAGGATTGCTTACCGGAGGAATGGGATGTCTGCTTATTATTCCGGTCAGCAGCATAATTTGTGCAGTGTTATTAACGATATCACAAGATGTTGGAAGTGATTCGGGAAACTTGTTACAAAAATGTTACATATATTTCAAAAAAGTCTTGAAAAATGTAAGATATGTGTTAAAATAGTCCTTGGTAACAGATAATATACTGTATCGGGAAGGAATGGACGAATGAGACACAAAGGGTTAGCATTAGTTACATTATTATTTACATTTAGTATGACAGTTTTCTTATCGGTAGACGTGCAGGCTGCTGTTAAGATGAGTAATAAAAAGTTAGTAGTAGAGATGGGAACAGCACCTCAGTTACAATTGATCGATTCGGATGATGAATTAGAGGAAGAAGCGGATAATTGGAAAACATCAAACAGCAATGTGGTTGAAGTGGATGAAGAGGGTATCTTAACTCCGGTTTCTGTCGGAAGTGCAGTTGTAACAGCAAAGTTAGATGGTAAGAAATATACATCCCGTGTAACCGTTGTAGACTATACCGGAATGTCAGAAGAACAGAAAGAGGTTGTAAGTTTTGCATTACAGTATGTAGGCAACCGTTATCGTTATGGTGGAACAAGCCTTACCAAAGGTGCAGATTGTTCCGGATTTACTTTGGCAGTATATAAGAACTTTGGATATGATCTGACACATAACGCATATTCACAGATTGCAGATACAACGAAGGTTAAGATGAGAGACATTAAGCCTGGCGATTTGATTTTTTACGGTTCAAGTAAGAAAGCGTGTTCCCATGTTGCATTGTACATAGGTAATGGCAAAGTTGTTCATGCATCTACAGAGACAACGGGAATTGTAGTGTCTGATTATAAGTACCGCAAATATGTGGCTGTTGGACGTGTGTTGGAGACAGAGACTTATCCGGGTGAAGCGACAGACGAGAGTGTAACCCGTTATGCAAATCAGCAGTAATTCAGAGTTGTATATAGAATACAGACGGTGGATTATAGATATCCACCGTCTATTTTTATGACTTCACCGGTTAGGTATAATGGACTTTCATATAGCTGGTAGACGAGTCTGGCAATCTCTTCCGGTTTTCCTAACCGACAGGAAGGAATCTCGTCACACAAAGCCTGTAGTTCTGCTTCATCAAAACAGGCATTCATCTGTGTGTCGATAGCACCGCATGCAATGGCGTTGACTCGTACATGGCTAGGTGCTAATTCTTTGCCGAGAGCATGCGTGAATGCATTGACACCGCCTTTGGCGGCACTGTAGGCAACTTCACAGGAAGCACCACTGATACCCCACATAGAAGAGATATTGATAATATGCCCGGACTGTCGGCGTACCATATCCGGGATAAGGGGCTGGCTGCAATTGAACAGAGAAGATAGATTCGTCTGTATGATCCGGTTCCAATCGGAGGGACTCATGTCTGTTAATAGTCCGATATAAGATATACCGGCATTATTCACGAGAAGTTCGACATCAGGACATTGTTCTAATATCCGTCTCATCATAGAGGATGTAAATGTATAATCACTAACATCACCGGCAAATGCAAGGCATTGACAGTTGAGTGCTTCGATCTCCTGTTTCGTTTGTTCTAGATCCGCGGTATGGTGGCAGGAATTAATGACAATGCAATCGAAGTGGTGTGCTAATTCCAAAGCACAGGCTTTCCCGATTCCGCGGGAAGCACCGGTTATAATAGCTGTACGTTTCATAGGATATCCTTTCTATATAGAGATAATCGGGACTTGCCGGTAAAGGCAGATCATTAAGCATAACTGTAAGTTATACCCACATATATTATAGCATAAAGCAGTTGAAAAAGAAATGTAACTCTGTTATACTTATAAAGATTATGAACAAGTCTAAGGAGGCAGTACAATGGATAAAAAGACCATTTTAAAGGTGTTTGGCGAGGCGTTTTTACGTTCAATGGTAGTTCTTATGGCTATCGTGATCTTAGGATTTTCTGTATTTTTCATTATAAAGGTACGTTCAGATAAGAAATTATTGGCGCAGCAGCCAACAACGGAAGAAGGCTCTACTTATAGTGATGAAGAATTACAGGCAATGTTAGATAAAGAGAATGCCGGAGACACCAAGGAAGATGCATCGACGGAAGATACAACGACGGAAGAAGCAACAACGGAAGAAGCAACAACGGAACAGGTTCCATCGAATGATAAGAAGATTGTTGTGTTGAACAGTACAAGTACAACAGGTCTTGCAGGAAAGTGGCAGACCAAGTTGTCAGGTGCCGGATTTTCTAATGTGGCAGCAGGTAACTATAGTGCAGGTGCAGAGGCACAGACGATCATTTATGTCAAAGAAGAAGGAATGGGACAGGATCTGGTTGCATATTTTGCAGATGCTGTAGTGCAGGTGGGCTCACCGAATGCAAGTTCCTGTTCAGTAACAAAGGGAAACATCGCATTAGGGGATGCGGATATTATTATTGTTGTGGGGAATAGTGATACAACAGTTCAATAATGAGGTAGAGTATGAAGAATAGAATCCAACTATTGGATATCGCAATAGATATCGATTCTACAAAAGTGGCCAGCGAGGTTACCATACAGTGTTTGAATGAAGAAAGCAGTAAAGTGATTTATTTCGTGAATAGCGAGACTTTACTGCTTTTGCAGGAAAATGAGGAATGGAAATATGTGGTAGAAGAAGCAGATCTGGTGCTTCCCGGCAATACAAGTGTGAATAACAGCGTGAATGAAGTGTTGGGACATAAGAGGGATCCGTTCTTTTTTGAGAGTTATTTTGATCAGATATTGGATCATGCGGCGGCAGTCGGGAATGAGATATTACTTGTGGCAGAGAATGAGGAGCGTTTCCTTTCTGTGCAGGAGAATATTCATGAAAGAAGGCCATATCTTACGTTTAGTGGCATGTTTTTGACCGAACAGGAAGAATCTTTAGATCATATTGTCAATGAGATTAATTCCGTTGCTCCGGATATTTTACTAATTGCATTGGAAGAGTGCAAGCAGCTTCAACTGTTACAGAACTACCGCAATAAGATGAATGCCGGGGTAACATTGTTTACGGGTGGAATATTGTATAATCAGGCGGTAGCAGAGGCGCAGGTGCCGGAATCCATTCAGAAACTGAAGATGGATAATCTATATAAGTGGTCGAAGAAAGATGGCAGAATTAAGACATTTTTTAATAATCTGCGTATGAAATTACGCTTGAAACAACAGAGAAAAGACAAGGAATAGAAACTGCTTAGGCATTTTTCATAAAAGAGTTTGGGCAATAACACAAAAAGACCGTATTGTTTAGGTGTTTTGCACGACTTTTGTCGGTATTTCAGCGACTGCAGGACTTGAAATTGAGATTTATAGGTACTTTTAGATAATAAAAATTGAGAAACAATGTGCATATTTCTGATAATAATTAGAAAAAGGACAAAATGAACAAAGAAATTAAATTTTCTTTGTTCAATAATAATATTTCTTTTGAATGGTAAATGAGGTATTATAACACTATGATTTAGTCAGCAGAAATTATTTACAACTCAAGGAGGAAGAGAAAATGGCTAGTTTATCACTTAAAAATATTTACAAGATTTATCCAAACGGTTTCAATGCTGTTAAGGATTTCAATCTTGAGATTGAAGACAAGGAGTTCATCATCTTCGTTGGACCATCAGGATGTGGTAAGTCTACTACACTTCGTATGATCGCAGGTTTGGAAGATATCAGCTCTGGTGAGTTATGGATCGGAGACAAGATGGTTAACGATGTAGAGCCTAAAGATAGAGATATCGCAATGGTATTCCAGAACTATGCTTTGTATCCACATATGTCAGTATATGACAACATGGCATTTGGTCTTAAGTTAAGAAAGGTTCCTAAGGAGAAGATTGATAAGCAGGTACATGAGGCTGCTAAGATTCTTGATATCGAGCACTTACTTGATAGAAAGCCTAAGGCTTTATCAGGTGGTCAGAGACAGCGTGTAGCTATGGGTCGTGCAATCGTTCGTGAGCCTAAGGTATTCTTGATGGATGAGCCTTTATCAAACTTGGATGCTAAGCTTCGTGTTCAGATGCGTGTTGAGATTTCTAGATTACATCAGAGATTACAGTCAACTATCATCTATGTAACACATGACCAGACAGAGGCTATGACACTTGGTACAAGAATCGTAGTTATGAAGGATGGTATCATTCAGCAGGTTGATACTCCTCAGAACTTATATGACAAGCCAACCAACTTATTCGTAGCAGGATTCATGGGTATGCCACCAATGAACTTCATCGAGTGTAAGGTTGTTAAGTCTGGTGCAGATGTATTATTAATGTTCGGTTCTCACTCAATCAAGATTCCTGATTCAAAGGCACAGATCTTAGTTGAGCAGAATTACATTGATAAGGAAGTTGTATTAGGTATTCGTCCAGAGGATATTCATGATGAGCAGTTGTTCCTTGAGTCTTCTCCAGAGAGTATCATTGATGCAAGAATTACTATCTACGAGATGTTAGGTGCAGAAGTTTACTTATACTTCACAATTGATCAGTTTGATATTACTGCAAGAGTTAATGCTCGTACAACAGCTAGACCTGGTGATACAGTACAGTTAGCATTCGACTTAAGCAAGATTCATATCTTTGATAAAGAAACAGAGCAGAAGATTTTAGATTAATCTCTTGCTTTCCCCAAAAAAGCGGTTGCTGATGCAACCGCTTTTTTACTTCGCAAAGAAGATAATTGCTTTGAAATTCCGTGTAGGCACAAAAATGAGCAGGTTATTATATTACCTGCTCATTCTTAGTCTTAATATAATTCTTCAATATGACTGAAGCTCCATGCATGGATATTCAGTTCTACAATTGCGGTACCGCAGTATTCACAAACCTTAGCACCTAAGGAAGAGATTGGTGCACCGCAGTTCGGACAGTTCAACCCTAATGCATGATCAAGTTCATTCTCAACAAGAGCACGATCCTGAATGTAGATCAGATCGGTATTAAATTTGGTCTGATACTTATATTCGCTCGATCCTTCTGTTATATTTCCATTGGAATCTGTGATTGTATGATAACATTCTAAGGCTGTCTGAAAGGTAATGATGCATCTTCCGGCAGTTGTACGATATTGATTGATCTCTGTACGATGTATGTGTATCTGATCGTATCGTTCATGCTGTCCGTTAGCGAATAACATTTCAACATGATTTTCTAATTGTTGCTTTAATTCTGTAGTGCCGTCTGTTAAGCGGCTTGGACTGCGTTCTGTAATGGCTCTTAGATAAGAGGTAAGTACATTCTCTGCCCGATCCTTCATCTCGTTATATTGAAAGTCCGGAAAGTCTGCTACGATCTTAGGCAGCAACAGACTAGTCATGGCAGATACCGACTTAGGTGTGGATGCATATTCCTGTTTCATCTGGGATGCTGCTTTTGTAATGTCTGATGTTCCAAACAGAGTACGCGATAATTCCTGTGTTTTCTGTTTGATCCGGTAGACCAGATAATAGACTGCACCGACAATTGCCAACAGAAGCAATAGGATAATAATAACTGGTAAATATTTCATTGGTTCTCCTTTTTAGTTCCAAACACCGAGATAGTATAGCAGTGCAATGATTGCAATAATGGCAATTACGGTAATTACAATCTTAGGAATTGACAGAGGAGTCTTTCCGGCTACCTTGCCGGTCTGACCATTTACCATGAATTGATATACCTTATCGTTATATTTGAAGTTGGAAACCCAGATCGGTAGCAGTAGGTACTTATATGTAATATCCCGAAAATCGGTATCTAGCTGGATATTACGGGTGTCATCTGCGTTGTGCTTTGAACGAATATCGCTGGCAACATGCCGGGTAATCCGTTCTTTCATTAACTTCATGGCCTGCTTCCAGGCATCCTTTAATCCTAAGGAATAACGTTCTGCTACGAAACCTGCGATATATTCCGGCTTGTAGGCTTTATTCTTCTCGGTATCAAATGGTTCTAACTGGCGAAGCATATACATATCGTGCTTTGAAGTTGCAAGCACCAGTTCATCATTAATGAATTCCGTATGGGTACCGGAAGTATGATGCCAGGTTGTTTCTACATGTGTATTGCCATCCCGATCTTTACGGGTATGATTGATTCCGTATTCCCCCTTATAAGAGGAAGTAGTGTTACTGTCAAAGGTCCAATATGGTAAGTAGATTCCGTTGAAACGCTTTGGTTTGGCACTTTCTTTGGCAAGCTTTGGACAGAACCATTTTCGCTTGATCCACTTTTTAAATAATTCAGAAGCTTCCTTATCGTTGATAGAAAATGGAACAACGCCGCCGGGAGCAATCGTATCCTGCTCGTTGGCTTCCATTACCTGATTGGAACCACAGAATGGGCACACCGCTGCAGTCTGCATCGTATCGTAGATGGATTCTGCACCACAGGCTTTACAGAGAACCGTCTTGGTGGCAACGCCCCAGTCTTTGTTAGCTGTCTTGGTAGCGGATAGAAAATCTAATTCCTGTGCTTTCTTTGGCTTATCTTTTTTTACCGGAATTGCTTCTTCATATTCGCAGTAAGGGCATTTCATTTTGCCGGAAGCAGGGTCAAAGTCCATGACTCCGCCACATTGTGGACACTTCTTGTCAGTCTCTTCTTTGGTGTCCACGATATTCATATCATTCAAATCGTCCATGTTCTCCTCCTTTGTGATATATAGATATGCAAAAATAATCGGGTCGTATACATAATGTTTTTGTTGCTATTACATTATGGATATATTCATTATAAAGGGATGGGGCAGGATAAGCAATCATATTCTAATATATTTGTTAATATAGGATGTTTAATTTTCTTGTATGATTATTGATAATTACTTAAAACTGAAAATTGAAAAAAACAATAAATATGTTATAATATGACTAATAAAGTAATAGATGGGAGGATGTAACAAGTGGATAGTACGATATTAATTGGTATTTGTGATGATAACGATTATATACATGAATTGATAGAGACGCTTATGGAATTATATAAGAATGAGTGCCATATAAAGTACGAGTTAAAACATTATTATAGAGGATCAGAGTTGCTCAATGCTTCACCGGAATTGGATTGCTTGTTATTAGATATTGATATGCCGCAAATGAATGGATTAGATGTAGCAAAGAAACTAAGAAAAATGGGGGTTGATTATAAAATTGTTATGCTGACTATTAGAGAAGATTTGTATAAGGAGGCATTTAAGATTCAGGCATTTCGGTTTATATCTAAACCAATCAGCAAGAATGAATTTTTTTCTGTGTTAGATGATATTAGAGATCATCTAATTGGACGAAAATGTGTTAAGGTGCATCGGGATGGAATTATATATGAGATTATGGAAAAGGATATATTGTTTGTAGAGGCGGGTGCTTCTGCATCATGTCTATATACAAAAAGGTCCGAATATAGAAGTGATTATTCTCTCAAGAAGTGGAATGAAATATTAGATGATAGAATATTTTTTCAATGTCACAAATCTTATCTTGTGAATCTGGGAATGATAGATAGAATTGAGAAACAAATTGTTTGGCTGTTGAGTGGAGATAAAATACAGGTGTCAAGGAGATTATATCAACCATTGCTAAAAGCATATATGGCTTATGATGTGAAAAGGAGATAGGGGAGGGAAAGAATTGATTGTATTAACAACGTATTTAACAACGATCATATCATATTTTTCTTTTTTTTATATATTTTTTAATAAGTGCATGAGAAAAAATATATATAAACGAGATATAAGCGTTATTGTTGCGGTAGCAATATTATGTATAGATGCTTTTTGTGATATTCATTTGCAGAGTACATTGGGTCCTTTTCCTCTTTACATATGCGTTGTTTTAGGTATGCTATATGGAATATTTCAAGTTTCGGTAATAGAAATAATACCGCTTGGAATAGGTCAGTGGCTGATTCTAAGTAATATAGAAAATGTACTTCGCATTCTTTTGCAGAAGTTAGAAATAAACAATCAATTGAGATTTTGCATAACAGATATCGTTATTTCTATGTTGTTATGGTTTTTGTACTGGGTATTGAAAAGAAAAAATTATCTCTATTATTTGCAATTACCGTCTAAAGCATGGTGGTTGTTGGATGGTGTGATGTTTATACTTACGTTTGTTATGGAATTTTTCGGATACATTGTTGCTATGGAGACGATTAATGTTAAGATGTGCATATTCGGCAGAAAAATCGTAGTGGTGGCAGAGTTCATGATTTTGCTTCTGCTATATTTAATTATTTTTTATTTTAATAAGATGAATCATTATAGAATGCAACAGGAAATCATGGAAAAATACAATGAGCAACAGCAAAAATATTACTTAGAATTACTAGAGAGGGAAAAGAAAACAAAGATATTTCGACATGATATGGTGAATGATTTATTGGAGTTAGATCATTATTGTAAACGGGGTAAATACGAACAATTAGAGCAGTATCTGGAGGGAATGCTTCGGGATATTAACTTAATATCACAAAACTATTACGATTTGGGAAATGATGTTATTAATACAATTGTGAATTGCTATTTGTCTCCGCTTAAGGAAAGATATGCTATTAGTGTGAAAGGATTGGCTAAAGAAAATTTGGGCATTGCACAAAGAGATTTATGTATTATTGTCGGAAATCTTGTAAAAAATGCTGTGGATGCTGTCAGGATACAGGATACTGGTTATATAAATTTTGAGGTGGAGACAGGAAAAGACAATCTGGTAATCGTAGTACAAAATTCTTTTGTGGGAAATATTATGTATGATAAAGAAGGTAATGTTATTAGCACAAAGGAGAATGATGGGAATCATGGATATGGACTTAAGTCTGTATACATAGCAGTACAAAAATATAAGGGATTATATTGTGCCACGGGGGAAGATGGAGAGTATAAGGTAGAAATATATTTGCCAATAACCGTTGACGGTGAAATATGACCGTTCATGGGGATGTGTGTTGAATAATGTAAATTGTTGCCGTATGGTGAAAGAGTAACTGGTGTTTATATTGAAAGGGGAGAGTTGTTTTATATGTACGGTGACAAATCAAAGAAATGGATAATGCTTTGCCTTGGAAGCATATTATTTTTCTGTATAGTATGTGTGATATATATGATAGATGTATCAAAAAGATGGGATAATGTATGGGGAATGAATGGAAGTTACATTATATATGAAAATGGTGCAGATAATCCACAGCGAATACAAAAATGTGTATTTGATAAGACGCAATATCAGGATTATCGGTTTCGGTTCGGCATCGCTCAGACAAAAGGAACATGTACGATTCGATTATTGGATGAACGGGAAATGTGTATTAAAGAATGGAAAGATGTTTCTATGGATTTTGAGGAAATATTAGAGGAAAATGTTGCTGATGCATTAGATACAGTAGAGGTGGTTGCCAGCGGAGATTCAATTGATGATGATGTTGTGTATCGAATTGATATAGACGGAAAGAAAAACTTTAAGAAGATAATACTGAACGACTAAATGAGTATGGATAGGAGAGGGTTGTGATGAAGAAGTGGATGATCGGGATTGGTTTGGTGGTTGTAATCACAGGATTGGCAACTGTTGTTTTAATAGCAACACATGATGATTGGGAAACTATGTGGGAAACTCAGATCTATTTTTATTCAGAGCATGTTGAGGGAGATGAAACAAGTGGAGGAGCACAATTTGCCTATGATAAGGAGAGATATCGGAAGATAAAGTTAGAGATTAATTCGCAGATTATAGGTAGTGATGGAACAGTGAGAATCACGGATGTGAAAGGAAAGGCATTGGAGGAATGGGAGATGAATGGACAGGAGGTTTGGGAAGGTGAATTGAAATCGGATCTTGTCAAGCAGATGGACACGATTGAAATTATTATGAATGAAAAGAATTGTGACGGTAACTGTCACTTTATATTATATGGAAAGAAAAGGTTATCTGTCATTATTAGAGATATATTTGCAGAGTAGGGGCATATGGAGGGAAAGAATGAAAAGAAGATTTATTCATTATCGGATATCTTCTGCATTTATGATAATCGGAATTGTAATATCGTTTATTTGTTTCTTTAACAGTATGAATTTATATCATTTAATGAGTATGCAGAAGAAAGAATCTAAAGAATATGAGTATGTGTCACATAAGCAATGCAATTATCTGAATATGGGAGAATCGGTGGATGTGAATGAACTTTTAGCGGTATCAAAAGGAATTGTTCGGGTTCAGGATCTACTGTTGTATCGTGATTCTAGTCAGGCACCAGGTTTAACAGATGTCATTATGACACAAAAGGAAAAATTAAATTATCCTGTTGTGGAAGGAGAAATTCCGGAAACAGATGCTGACATAGAAGAACCCACTGTTATATTGGGACGGGGATTTTTGGCAGATACCACCGAACAATCCGGGAAAAGGTATTATACCCTAGATGGAATTTCGTTTCACGTATGTGCGGTAATTGGAACAAAGAGCAGTGATCTACTTGATTATAAAGTGATCATTTACAGTAAGGGAGCGTCTGATTCGATACAGAGAAAATGGAATACATTGGAGAACATGACGTTTGCATTAGAGAGTAATAAAGCGAATACAGACGAAATGTTAAAAGAAATACAAGCAAATGTGAAACAAAGTGGGAAGAAGATTGCGGTAAATGGTGGGGGGACGATGGAGGATCGATTGCCGGGGATCGATTCAGATGGAAAATATTATGTGATTGTGTTGCTGTTTTGTATAGTTAATGTTGTTATTGTATCAGAGTATTGGATTAAGAGCAGATATAAGGAAATTGCACTGCGTAAGATGTTAGGGTATTCGGATGGGCGAATCTACGCGTTGTTGTATCGTGATATGGTTATCAATGTGTCTGTAGCTGTAGGAATGGCGGTTGTTATACAGGTGATCATACAAAATGTATGGAAAGAATACATACAACTTTATATGAAAGAATTTGGATATTATATTGGAATCAGTGTGTTGTTTGTATTTGGAATTAGTGCTGTCTTTATGTGCTATCCAATAAAGATATTAAAAAAGAGTGATATATTACAACAGCTTATGGCAAAGACTTGATGGATTGTGAGGATGAGAAAATGAAATTACGAAATTTATTAGTCTTGTATGCTAGACAGACACGAAAGCACCTTTGGAAAGGTGTTATGCTCACGGTGCTGTTTACAGTTGCGATTGTAATGATGCATTTGGCAATCTATCAGTGGATGAAAAGTCAGTATGATATCCTTCAGGTAAAACAACAATTTCCAGACAGAGATAATTTGTATAATATTAAAGTATGGTTGTATGATGATGGAGAAGCAACGAATCAGGGATTGAGAGATTTTATTGCAGGATTAAAGGGCATTAATGGAGTGGAATTAAGTGGTAAGTTCTATTTGAGAAGGCTCGTGTTTGAGGAACTTATGGAGAATCAAGATTTCTTGTCTTATAATGCGAATATTCTTGCAAATACACCGTTTCAGGATTATCCATCAGAGGTGCAATTATTATTTGTAGATCGTGAGATGACCTCCATTCTGGATATTCAGGAATTGGCAAAGGCAAAATGTAGTAATAAAGTACCATTATTAGTTGGCACTAAGTATAAGGATTATTTCCAGATGGGAGATGTATATACGGATAGTAATACCGGATGTCAATATCAGATCTGTGGGGCGATTCCAGACGGACTACGTTTGCCATCCAACCTTTTGTTTTATTCTCCAGAAGCTTATCAGGCGACAGATGATATATTGTTAGCATTATATGAAAAACAGGTTGACCCAAGTGGAATTTTTTTATCTAATGCATCCAATAGTATTTATTGTAAGACGGATGGAAATATGGAAACAGTGGAGGAGATTAAGAAACTTGCACAGAAGAATTTTATTGATGTTGATATAAATACGATTGATGAGTTGATAATACAATATAAAGAGAAAAATAGAGATTCACTTCAGACCACGGCATTATTTACAGGAATGACGGTAGTTTCTGCATTTCTTGCAATAATCTCATCCTCGATCATTCAGATTATTTTGAGAAAGCAGGAATATGGAATTCTTTTTGCAAACGGAGTGTCACGATTAGAAAGCATTAAATTGATTGCAATGGAGAATGGTGTACGACAAGGAATCGCATTTCTAGTTGCAACATTGTATGTCCTGCATAGAGTGATGGAATATGGAACTTCGATGTATTCGGAGGCGGTAAATATATTCTGTAATATGGTAATAGCAAGAACCTTTCTTATTGTATTCCTGTTATGGGTATTTAGTACATGCATTCCAGCACTGTTTCTTAACCGAATGAAAACCTTGGAATTATTGGGAGGAAATGAGCTATGATAAAATTACAAAATGTTACCAAGATATATGAGGGAAGTGATTATAAAACGACGGCTCTAGATGGGATTGATCTGGTGATAGAAAAAGGTGAATTTCTCGCGATTATGGGTCCGTCCGGTTCGGGAAAGACTACTTTGCTAAATATTATGGGCTGCATGGATACCCCGACTAATGGGAGCTATTTTCTGGATGGGGAAGATGTATCCAAGTATTCTTCGGCAAAGCTTACGGAAATACGTAAGAATTATATAAGTTTTGTTTTTCAGAATTTTGGGTTGCTACAGGATTATACCGTTTATGAAAATATTGAGGTTCCGTTATTGGCAAAGAATGTGCGGCGCAGTGAGCGGAAACAACGTATGGATGAGAAGATGAAACTTTTGGGGATTGAAGGTCTGGGAAATAAACTTCCATCACAGTTATCCGGAGGGCAACAGCAAAGAGTGTCAATTGCCAGAGTGTTAGCTGCGGATAATCCGATTCTTTTAGCAGATGAACCAACTGGAGCGTTGGATCAGAATACCAGCCGTGAGCTGATGGAACTTTTTTGTAAGCTGCATGAGGAAGGTAAAACAATTGTTGTGATCACACATGATCCGCATGTGGCTGAATATGCAGATAGAAAACTACAGATTGTAGATGGAATGTTACGAGAAGATTAACTGCAGTTAAAATGATTGAATTATTAGTATATAGAAACAAGGTAATTATGTAGCGGTTTAGGTTGCATAATTACCTTGTTTTGTTGTCATACATTAACAGAAACAAATAGTTGGAGTTTCTGTTAGGATGTATAGTTTTATATTGCTGTTACTATTGTATCAGATCTTATGCTTATTGAATATCATTATCGTCAAATACATCACCACATTCCGGACAGAATTTCGGTGGATGAGTTGGATCTTCCGGCTGCCATCCACATTTGTCGCAACGATATAGCGGAGCACCGGCAGGCTTCTTTGCACCACATTCTGAACAGAATTTGCCCTGGTTCACGGCGCCACAGGAACAAGTCCAGCCTTCAACAGGTGCAGGCTTTTGAGAACCACAGTTGGAACAGAATTTGCTTGTATTCACGGTTCCACAGGAACAGGTCCAGGAGTCTGCTGCCGGAGCACTTGGTGCCGGACTAGGAGCTTCAGGAGCTGCTGGAGCTGGTGAGGTAGGTGGAGTGTTGTTCTGCTGTTGTCCCATAGCGAACAGAGAGTTTGCATCCATGCCGCCTGCCATATTTGCCATGTTCATACCGGCAAATGCCATCATAGGTCCGGTAGAAGTATTGGAAGCAGCAGATTTCATTGCCTCTGCCTGAGCACCGACTAAAGTAGCGGCTGCCATATTCGGATTACGGAGAACGGCGGTCTTCTGAAGATCCTTAATCATCTGCTCATCCTCTTCGGAAGCCTTGATCGTATTCACACCAAAGGATACAACACGGATACCTCTTAACTGTCCCCATTTCTCAGAAAGTTCTTTGTTCAGTGCATCTGCTACTTCCATGGTGTGAGCAGGAATGGCACTGTAACGGATTCCCATAGCAGAGATCTGCGCAAATGCAGGCTGAAGTGCAGTCATCAACTCGGTCTTTAACTGGCTGTCAATCTGATCTCTTGTATATTCATCGGTCACATTACCACATACGTTGGTATAGAACAGGATCGGATCGAAGATCTGGTAAGAATACTCACCGTTACAACGAACAGAAATGTCAACGTCCAATCCAATGTTCGTATCCACTACACGGAACGGAACCGGATTGGCAGTTCCATACTTGTTCCCCATGATCTCTTTCGTGTTGAAGAAATATACACGCTGATCTTTTCCGGTATCGCCACCAAAGGTAAATCGCTTACCGATCTGTGAAAATGTTTTCGAGATATTGTCACCGAGATCACCAAACAATAAACTTGGTTCAGATGAAGTATCGTATAAGAATTCACCTGCCTCGGCACAGAACTCTACGACTTTACCCTGATCTACGATGATCATACACTGGCCTTCATTTACCGCAACAACAGAACCGTTGGTAATGATATTGTCATTGCCTTTGTTGCCGGAACCAAACTTGCTATTGGTTCTTCTGTGCCCCTTGGTTACTAATACATCGGTGTCAAGGGAATCGCAGTAGAAATATTCTTTCCACTGGTCAGCGGTTACGCCACGGATGGCACCGGAAATTGCTTTAATTAATCCCATAAATCTTCTCCTTTTAAAATGGTATTCTGTAAAATGATCGTTATATCATGAGCATCGCTCATGATCACATTTAACAATTCACCCTTGCAAGCAAGTGAATTGTTATCATTATATCGTACTTGATAAGCAAATGCACGGTCATTTATACAGGTTCTATAAGTTGCATGTACAATAATTATATAATTTTTGTCGGATAATGTCTACCAATATTCTATTGTGTTGTAAAACAGATAATAAATAATAGGGACAGAAATCGTGCTTTATTATTAAAGGGCTTTGTGGTATTGTAAATACATGGAATTGCAAGTGCGTCCAGGGTTACTAAAATGTATAGCAAGGTAGTAATCTGTGGCAGGATTTTTGTTCCAACACTATAATATGATTGCGTGGTATGAGATATGAGTTTAGAGAAGAATCAGGAGTATGAGATTACAATAGAGGACATTGGAAATGAAGGCGAGGGGATTGGTCACATTGAAGGCATGGCGGTATTTGTGAAGGATGCGGTGCCGGGAGATGTGGCAAGGATCAGGATCATTAAGGCAAAGAAGAATTATGCGTATGGCAGACTGATGGAGATTCTGATTCCGTCTGTTGACCGTGTGGAACCGATCTGCCCGCATGCAAGACAGTGTGGTGGCTGTTCCATCATGCAGCTTCGCTATGAGAAACAGTTGGAATGGAAGCAGAGCAAGGTGCTGAACTGCCTGAAACGGATTGGTGGAATTGCGGATGTGGAAAGCAGGATGGAACCGATCATTGGGATGGGTAGTGTCTGTTTCAATGAAAGTGGAGATGATCTGTGCACAGAGACAGATGGACAAGAGAATAATATGTTGGATGATGAGAAAATGAGTGAGGTAAAGGAAAGTTTTCCAGCCATCCGCTATCGGAATAAAGCCCAGTTTCCGGTGCGGAGGGATAAGGACGGACATACTGTGATCGGCTTCTATGCCGGTCGTACACATCATGTGATCGATACGGATGTCTGTTATCTACAGGCTCCGGTCAATGATGAGATTATTCGGAGATTTCGTTCTTTTATGGAACGGTATCAGGTAGAACCGTATGATGAGGAACATCATAGTGGACTGGTACGCCACATATTGACAAGGGTAGGAAAGAAAACCGGAGAGATCATGGTTTGTGTGATCATCAATGGTACAGAACTGATCGGACAGCTTCCGTCTAAGAATGGTGGAAAGTATGCAAATGTAGAACGGGAATTGGTGGATTGTCTGAAGGATATTCCGGGTATGACAAGCATTTCTCTTAATGTGAATCGGGATAAGACGAACCGGATTCTCGGTACACATTGCCGGACTATCTGGGGAAGTGATACGATCACCGATTATATTGGCAATGTCAAATACCAGATCAATCCGCTGTCATTTTATCAGGTAAACCCGGAACAGACAGAGAAATTGTACCGTAAAGCATTGGAGTATGCCGACCTGCATGGGGATGAAACGGTATGGGATCTCTATTGCGGCATTGGAACCATTTCTTTATTCTTAGCGCAGAAGGCGAAGAAGGTAATGGGTGTTGAGATCATACCGGAAGCAATTGATGATGCCAGAAAGAATGCGAAGATGAATGGATTTGATAATGTGGAATTCTTCGTTGGCAAGGCAGAGGAAGTGCTGCCGGAACAGTATAAGAAATACGGCGTGTACGCAGATGTGATCGTGGTCGATCCGCCACGCAAGGGCTGTGACGAGGTTGCACTTGACACCATGATCACGATGGCGCCGAAGAAGATTGTGTATGTGAGTTGTGATCCGGCAACTCTCGCAAGGGATGTGAAGGTGCTAGTGGCAGCGGGATATGAGGTAGATAAGGTGTGTGCTGTGGATCAGTTCGGACATAGCGGGCATGTTGAGGTGGCTACCTTGCTTACTAGAAGCGAAGCGACGCAGTAAGCATCTGGTAGCACCCATGCGATAGCTGTCCACGATTGGCGAGTGCGAAGCACGAGGACAGAGTGGAAACAGCGAACCGCTGAGACGGTTTGTACTCTGTCAAGGAAAGATAAATAAGGGATGAAAAGTGGTGTGTTTCCGGGCTTTTTCGGAGGTTTGGATTTGAAGCCAGACTTCTGGGAAAGCTCAGCTTTTTTATATGGAAACATATCTACTGCAAAATGTGTGTCAGGTTGTGACCTCGGATTAGATGTTACGATTTGAGGCAGTGGATTAGATTTTATGGAAGGTGATATAAATGGACAAGCTACTATGTCTTCTTGAAAAATATAGATGTCATTTGAATCGTGGAAATAAATCAAGTGTAGATTTTCTTCGAGATAATTATTCAGAGTATATTTCCGATGTAAAAGTGGCTTTATCACCAGAGGATAATCAGCTGGTAGGAGCGGAAATGTGCAATATGGTTTCTGAGCAGATAGATGCTATAGAGAAAAATGCTAGTCTGTTAATCGCAGTATTGGAATTATACAATAAGGGTAGAATTGTTCTAGCTTCGCAAAAAGCCTTTGAAGTATTCGAAAATATGAAACCTCAACTTATGCAGAGGTATTCTGGCGCTTATCGTCAAGAAGCTTATTTTAGGATACGTTCAGTAAATGACAATAATTTTTTTACTTTGAACAGAAAGGAATTGTTCCATATTCCATTCAATAAAAACTATTTAGTGGGTACTGAGCGATATAGTATGCCGGGACATCCGTGTTTATATCTTGCTTCTCAAGCGGAATTATGTTGGTATGAATGTGGAAAGCCTGAAAAATTTGCTTTATCAAGATTTGACATTCCTCAGAGCGAGGATAATTACATGAAGTTTATCGACTTTTCAGAAAAGTTAATGCCACTTATGCACAGCTTCTTCTGCTGGTTTCATAATGAAGAAGACGTAGAACAAGTAAGAAAATATCTACTTAAGTATATATGTACATATCCATTAAGAGCTGCTTGTTCAATAGTAGTTGAGCATCCGGGGAGCAGATTTATTGAAGAATATACAATCCCGCAACTGTTGTTACAATGGGTATTGAATGATCGTGATTTCGATGGAATAAGATATGAATCATGTAATTTATCAGATGAGGTCAAATGCTTGGGAGGCCATAATTTAGTTTTGGTTACTAATAACTTTGATAGAGATGGTTACGATATTAATCTTAGAGCAAATATCAAAGTAGGTGAACCTGCTGTTTTCGATATAAATAGCATAAATATAAATCCGAAATTGAAGGATTGTTTAATGGGACGAGACATTAAGGAGGACCCTTTTTTGTGGGGATTAGAAGATGCTCCTAACAATTTTGAAAAAATATAAACTGGAGAATGAACTATGATTTCAGAAGAATTAAAAGCAATAGTAAATAATTTTAAGGAACAAGGAAAGATGGATTTCCTTGATGAAACAACCGAAGAAAAGATACTGGCATTTGAAAAAGAAAACTGTGTTACACTTCCATCAAAGTACATAGAATGGTTATTGTTTTCTGATGGCGGAGAACTTTTTCTTCCAGCTGGAGTTCAATTATACGGAGTTGAGCACAAGCCACTTATAGATATGAATGATAATTCAAGACCAAGTGAGGACTATGTTGTTATTGGTGCATTGGCATCAGGAGACCCTATTCTCTTTAAAAAGGATAGTGAAAAAATAGCAATTTATAATCAGGCGGCAGGAAAAATTGAAGATGATGAAATCTATGATGACTTCTTTGCGTTCTTAAATGACCTGTATGATTTGCTTGGCATAGGAGGTTGATTCTATGTCGAGAAGAACAGCAGAATCCAATAAGGCTATTCTTGCTGCGTGGAATAAAGAACAAGAGCTTGTTGAGGAAGGAAAAGGAACAAGAGAGTGGACTTCTCAGCAACAGCAGGATATTCTTGAAAAAGGAAAAGCCTATGATGATAACGGGAAAGCTTTTGAAGGGCAGCATATGAAGAGTGCCGAAATGTATCCTGAGTATCAGGGTGAACCCGGAAATATACAATTCCTTACAAGAGCAGAACATTTAGAGGCGCATGATGGCAATTGGCAAAATTCAACGAACTGGTATTATAATCCGGTCACAAAAGAAAAATTTGACTTTGGTGATGAACCTTTTATTCCATGTGAGATAATTCAACTGTCAACACCAATAATAGAAGGTCATGTTGAGCAAGTACAAGAAACAACCATAGCTCAAAAAGTAGAGACTACTGTAAATAAGGAAAACTCTCATGAAAATATTACATCTAAAAGTACGACTATTAAGGCTGAACCAAAGCTGAGTTTTGGAGGACAATTAAAACTCGGTTTCAAAAAATTCGGTAGGACTGTCGTTGAATTTCCAGCAAAGCATCCGATAGCAATGAAGGTTATAAAGAGAATAGCAGCGGCAACAATTACAACAGCTGTTGTAGCAGAGTCATCTAAAAACGGGTCGTCGGATTCAGGACATAGTTTATCTAGGGATAATTATGATGAAGATTATGATAATGTGCCTGAAGCACATAATGATTATTCTGATGATGTGTCTGACACTGATAAAGGTTATACACCAAATGATGTTCCAGCAGGAAAACAGAGATACCATTATAAGGATGGTAGCGTAAAATGGGTAGATAAAGAACCATATCATCGTGGTGGCAATAATGACGAATAACTAAAATAACCCTCTCAACCATCATGGTAGAGAGGGGTTCGTGCATCTATGGGATTATCCTTCAATCTCAATTTTCAGTCCGGATTTAAGCTCCACAGTGAAGTGGTCCTCCCAGACGATGATTCGTTCAAGCCATCGTTTTACCAGGGATTCATCGAAGGTGTCCAGGTGTGCGGGCTGCTGTTTGATGAAATCCTGCAGTTCATTGATGCGGGCAATCTGTGCGTCCCTGGCGGCAGTGTCAATCGTGCATTTCTCGCGCTGTTCCTGGAGTTTGAAGATCCCATCGGCAATCTCATCATAGGCCTCTTTGTTATTGGCTTTTTTGAGAAGCTCTTTTTGGAGGCTCTGCAGTTTTTCGTCGATCCCATCAGTGGTATTTTGCTGAGCGTTTCGGATAATCTTTGCGATGTTCTGTTGGTGTTGGGCCTGGTAGGTTGACTTAGTATAAAGGGAACGAATGCGAAGGCAAAAGCCAATGCAGCACAAGGGATTCAGAAGCTGATAGAGATTGCAGTCAGGAAACATTTTCGAGAGAATAATGAAGAAAAACATTGGAAAAATGCAAAATTCGGCTGGTATCGATATGATTCACGATTTGCATTGCCAGTATATGATGAAGTGGGGGAGATAGAGAGAAATAATGTATTTCATGCATCATTGATTGTTAGACATTCAGAGGATAAAAAATTATATCTATATGACATTTTGGATATAAAAAAAGAAACGAGCAACCCGATTGAGCCATAAGGCGGTACACGACAAAAACCCATTTCAATAAAAAGTAATGGTACTATATGAAATGTTATTTGTCAATCCGAATATTCGAAAACTTGTCGGCCGGAATGGTTCTCATCTTTGACAGTTGATTAGTTAACAAAGTGCCACAATCCATGTAAATACAAGGGGTGTGGCACTTTTTTTGCATACACGAAATATAGTAATGTTTTATCTCCGTTTACTTTTTTTCTGAATTCCTTTCATTTTTCGTTTTGTTATGAATTGATAGTCAGTTTTGAATCCCGCAACAGATGATGAAATAATAGGTTAAAATGTTTTGTTATAATTGAGCGAATATAATGGTAAAAATATGCATATAATAACTCATATTGACAATATAGGTTAAAATGAGTTATATTACAAATAACAAAATTTACCCAGATAAGTTAAAAAAAGTTAGAAGGTGATTTTATGTTGTTAGAATATTTACAGGAAAACTATAAGGTAAATGAACCAATTTTTGTTTCTGATATAGATTTGCCAGTTACAGATACTAATCTTCGTCAAATGTTTAAGGTTTTGTGTGATAGTGGTCTAATTTACAGATACGAAAAAGGAATATATTACATGAAGGGTAACACAAGACTGAAGGGTGGAGTTCCTTTATCAGCAAGTAAAGTGGCAAGATATAAGTATATTGCTAGAAATGACCAGGTCAACGGATATTATTCTGGGTATACTTTTGCTAATCTTTTAGGGTTAACAACACAAGTACCATATACGATTGAGATTGTAAGCAATGGTGCAAGTGCGAAATGTAGAGAGGTTAGTGTAAAGAATCAAAAAATAATGCTTAGAAGACCTCGGACACAAATAAATAAAGAAAATGTCGATGTATTACAGCTATTAGATTTATTGAAAGATTTTGAGCAGTATGTGGATGAGGATATGGCTACAGCAACATATGTTATTAGTTCATATATCAAAAAAATCGGAATTAAACGCTCAGACGTAGATGAATACATTACATTGTTTCCAGATCGGGTTTATAAATATATTTATGAAATGAGGTTGTATAATGTTTTTGCATAATGACAAGGAATTATTTCAGGAAGTAATTGTTTCTGCCGCTGAAGATTTGGATTTGATAGTGCCTATTGTAGAAAAGGATTATTATGTGACAATGATTCTGAAAAAACTTTCTATATGGTGTCCGGAGTGCGTGTTTAAAGGTGGTACATCATTATCAAAATGTCACCATGTAATAGACCGTTTTTCGGAGGATATTGATATTTCGTTTTCAGATAAGCTTACACAGGGCATGAGAAAAAAACTGAAGAATGAAACAATCGCTGGGATAAGCGAAGAGTTGAGTCTGCCGATTATTGATTGGGAGAACGCAAGAAGCAGAAGAGATTATAATGCATATACTTTCTCTTATGATCCGATAGATGGTTATGTGTCAGAAGGAAGGCTCATTCAAGGAGTGAAGATGGAGGTGTCACTTGCCTCATTGTCTTTTCCTACAGTGGAACTACCTGTTGAAAGTTATGTGTATCAATATTTGATGAAAGAGAATGAAGATATTGTAGATGAGTATGATTTGTACCCATTTACAATGAAAGTTCAGGACATCGACAGAACCTTGGCAGATAAGGTGTTTGCGATTTGTGATTACTATTTACAGGGAAAGACAAAAAGATATTCAAGACATATATATGATATTCATAAACTGCTTTCCAAAGTTCCGCTAGGAGAAGAGTTCAAAGTTTTGGTAAAGCAAGTTAGGGCAGCAAGGGCAGAAATGGGCATATGTCCATCAGCCGCCATTGGAGTTAATGTACCAGAATTGTTAATAGAGATAATTGACAAAGAAATATATAAAGAAGACTATGCGTCAATTACAACCTATTTTCAAAGAGAACCTATAAGCTATGACGATGCAATAAAGTCGGTTGAGATTATTGCGAAAAGTGGCATATTTGAAAATTGAATAAATGTAATACTAGTTATTGCGAGATTTAGCTGTTTATGATACGATATCCGAAAATACGGAAAAACAAAAGGGAAGGATAATTTGTAATGAACATATATGAAAGAATCTTTGCAAGACTAGAGGAACTACGTATGAGCCAGATTGAATTGTCGCGAAGAACTGGCATTGCGACTAGTACAATTAGTGACTGGAGGAAGAAAAAGATTAATCCTCAGGCAGACAAGTTGGTTGCTATATGTAAGGCACTTGATATGTCACTTGTGGAGTTGCTTTGCGATGAGGAAGAAGAAAAGGTTGTGCAGACGGATTATATGTTAGATGAAAGACGTATGATCGAAGTATTCCGAACGTTAGATAATGAAATGAAAAGAAGATTATTAAGATATTTTGAATTGGTAGAAATATGCAATCAAATCAATGATAACAATGCAGCCAAGAATAACAACAGAAATGTATCTGTTGTTCAAGATATTGATGGCAATAATATTGTTGTGATTAATGATATTATATTTAGGGGAAAGCGTTCTGTTGAATGGAATGATGTAGAAAAATATCTAAGGCAATATGTAGGAGATTTTTATCAAATTGCAGAGACGGAGGATATCATTTACATAGGAACAGATCTTCCGGATGAATATGTTGCTTCTAAGTACACCAAGCATATCAAAGGAACTGTTGCAAAAGCAAAGGCGAATGCGGCACAAGCAATTCCTGAGATGATTGAGATTGCAACATCAAAGACTTATGAAGATAACAAAAAGAACAAACATAGCAGACATGCTAAGAATGGCTGGTATCGTTATGATACAAGATTTGCTTTGCCGGTATATGATGAAAATGGAGATTTAGATAGATATAATGTATTTTGTGCCAGACTTTTGATAAGACATGCGGCATCAGGGAAAATGTACTTATATGATGTTTTAGAAATAAAAAAAGAAACGAGCAAGTCCTGTCAGGAATAATCCCTACCCGGTGAAAACCCATTTCCTTTGTAATGGAATAATACAATATATTAGTAATATTGTCAATCCGAATATTCGAAAACTTGTCTGCCGGAATGGTTCAACTTTTTCTTTTCTCCATTAGAAAGTGTGGTATGAGATGTGAGGATTGTTTTGAATATGAAGGTTAATGCATATGATGAGGTTTCTGGTTAGAATGTTAAAAATGGATGCAATAGTAAGGCATAGATAAAGAAACAAAATTGAAAGAAATAGCAGAGCAGCTAGATACAATAGCAAAATTGCATTTCAGTTTATAAAGGAGACCTCCTATTTGAAAAAGAAAAAAGACGAAATGACCATCCGTTCCAGTGCAGCAGAATACTTAACCTGTGTTACCACTGTCGGCGACCAGCCGGACAGTTTTGAAATGCGCTATGAGGATGAGAATATATGGCTGACACAGAAGATGATGGGCACATTGTATGATGTGGATGTTCGTACAATTAATGAGCATATTAAGAAGATTTATTCCGACTCAGAGCTTGAGGAAGATTCAACTATCCGGAATTTCCGGATAGTTCAAACCGAAGGTTCACGTCAGGTGACTCGTGATACAAAGCATTACAATCTTCAAATGATTATTGCGGTTGGATTCAAGGTGAACAATGAGCGAGCAGTTCAATTTCGTAAGTGGACCAATGGTATTGTCAAGGACTACACCATCAAAGGTTGGGTCATGGACGATGAGCGTCTGAAAAATGGTGGCTCTGTGCTTACAGTAGAATACTTCGATCGCTTGCTTGAGCAGATTCGTGAGATTCGTTTGTCTGAGCGTAGATTTTATTAGAAGATAACGGATATCTATGCTACGGCTCTTGATTATGACTGCACAGCTAAAACAACAAAGCAGTTCTTTGCAAAGGTTCAAAACAAGATGCATTATGCAGTTCATGGACATACAGCAACGGAGTTGATTTATGGGAGCGTATTGTATCTGCTTATCTGGATTTGGCAGAGGACCGGGCAGAACGTCATATTCCAATGACGATGGAGGATTGGTCAAAGCGACTGGATCTATTTCTGATGGCTGATGACAGAGAGTTTCTTCAAGATGCAGGCAAAATCACTGCTGAGATTGCTAAAGCAAAAGCTGAAACTGAATTTGAAAAATATCGTGTTATTCAGGATAGGCTGTTCATGTCTGACTTTGATAAGTACATGCTGGAACTGGAAGAGAATGCGAAGAAGTAGCAGTGGCGCTATTAAAAATTTCGGCTAAATTTCCAGCTTGCCAAGGTCGAATGCATGGAAGTTGGTTTATCAGTCGGGGCGAAAAATAGCCGTTGACCGGTTCTCTGTACGAAGAACAGAGACGGTGGAGGTGATGGCAATTCTTCGCCAAATTTGACTTTTATGTGGAATCACTATAATAGTAGAAACGAATAAAGAAGGTCGAATTTTTTTCGTGGACAGGCGAGATTTAGACTATGATATGGATAGCGAGTTGTGTTAATAATTTTTTGCTACAGAATTTGTTGATATGTTTCCACAAACAAACGGGATGTTTTGCTACAGTCCACATTAGTCTGGATCGATTCCCGAAAACTGAAATCAATCAGGATGTATTGTGCCATGTTGAGGTGGCTACCTTGCTTACTAGAAGCGAAGCGACGCAGTAAGCATCTGGTAGCACCCATGCGATAGCTGTCCACGATTGGCGAGTGCAAAGCACGAAGACAGAGTGGAAACAGCGAACCGCTGAGACGGTTTGTATTCTGTCAAGGAAAGAAGCAGAAAGGGAGAATGGAGTTGATTCAGTAGTTAGCGGTACAGCAGTTGCAGATATTGGATACGATAAGAGCAGGAGAATTATTTAATGAACAGAGAGAAAATAAGTGAAAATGTTAAAAGAAGATTGTATGCGGATTCGATGGGAAGGTGTATGAATCCTAACTGTCGTAAAGATTTGTTTATTGGGGAAGGAGATATAGTCGAAAAGGCACATATTACACCGTATTGTGAGACGGCGGATAATACATATGAAAACTTAATAATATTGTGTCCTAATTGTCACAAAGCATTTGACAAAAATTCCGCATTTAGCCCTGCGGAGGTTAAAAACTGGAAACAAATTAGGAAAGAAGAATTAGATAATTTTTTTAGTGTTCAGTATGCAACATTTGATGAGCTAAAAAAGGAAGCAGAACCTTTGCTTTTGGAAAATAAAATGATTTACGAGAATTATTATTTAGGTAATAATAGAAATTTGTGGAATAAATTTGAAGCAAAAATATTAGTAAATAACAGGAAATTGAAAAAATTATTTACCAATAATTATGATTTGATTCAAAAACATAATAATAGTAATTACTCAAATTTAGAATATATTTATCAATTTATACAACATGTGGACGAGTTTGAAGCGACTCGTCCTGACGAAGAAAAAATTCGGCAGATTCTCTTTCCGGTAGAAATTAATTCTATGTTTGGAATAACTCCAGTTGATGGTTTTATGTTGCCTTCCACGGAGTCTTTAGAAAGATTAATAACGAAATTAAATGAACAAGGAAGGCTAGAGAAGGTAGTTATAGGAGTTGAAACTCCTTATATTCAAATGAAGGAAAATGGAAAATCAACGAAAGTATTTTTAAAAGATACTCCGAGACTAAGACAATTATACTTTAATTATAATTGCTTTGGCAATGCTGGGGTTCGGCTGAAAAGTCTGAATTTTGCATTAAAATATATATCCTCTAGAAAAATTGATTTCAATTTTGTTGTGTATAATAACTTGAGAGAAATAACCATAGGTAATACTAAAATAATTTTTGTTTATGAATATTGTCTAAGTAAGGTTAGGTTGTTGGAAATAGTACCAGAAGAAAATAATGTTATTGTCAATTTGCATAATTGGAATGGAAGCTCTTGTATATCACAACAAGCATACGAACTTTCTGATAAGTTGAATGTTAAATTATTAGATATGGAAAATTTTTATGGATGCATTAATGGAATTAAATATAAGAGATAATATTTGTGAGAGCATAAGAAAGCATATAGAGTTATTTGATTTGTTTGAGAATGTTTATTTGTTTGGCTCAATTTTGGATGTAACTAAGTTTCCGAATGATATTGATCTATTGCTTATTTACAGCGAATATTCAAGTGAAATAGTAAATAATTTGAGTTTCATCCGGTCGACTTTAGAAAGAATAAGTGGAATGCCTATTGATTTGACAGCATTAAGTATAGAGGAAGAGATAGATACTGAATTTTTAAAAAAGATAAATTCGTTATATATAAAATTAAAATAAAAATATAGAAGTGATTGATTAGATTCGGTTGTTTATAAGCCGTGTAGCATTTGTGGTAAAAGGGTAATAGCGCTGGAAAAGTATATTTGAAAACAGATGAAAAACGGTAAGAATTTGTCGAAAATTTGTCTTTTATCGCTTATGATAAAGGGATGAAACAAATGCAAGGAGCATCGCTTATGAAGTATAAAATATTGATTATTGATGATGAAGAAATGATACTATCAATGATGGAAAAGTGTTTGAAAGAGAATTTTTCCGTGTATACGGCAGATAACGCAAAAAAAGCGTTGGAGTTATTGAATATAATACCAGATATTATATTGTTGGATATCAATATGCCGGAAATGGACGGGTTGGAATTATGCCAGCTTATACGAAGCCATATATCCTGCCCTATCATTTTCTTGACGGCACGGGTAACAGAACAGGATGTGATAAAGGGATTGTCTGTCGGAGGAGATGATTATATTACAAAACCTTTTAGCATGGATGAGTTATTGGCGAGAATCTCGGCACATCTTCGGCGTGAAGAAAGGAAAAGTATGTCATCGAATTTGAGATTTGATGAAGAATTGATTATCAACTACAATAGCCATACTGTATTTTATGGAGAAGCACAGTTGGAATTTTCAAATAAAGAATTTGAGATTATCCGATTTCTTTCCCAAAATGCAGGAATGGTTTTTGCCAGGGAAACCATTTATGAAAAACTTTGGGGGTATGATGGGGAAGGCGATAGCATTGTAGTAAAAGAACATATCCGAAAAATACGAAATAAACTGTCAGCTTATACTGATAAAAATTATATTGAAACGGTATGGGGAGTTGGATACAGATGGGCAAAGTAAAAACAAAATCACTCAAATCATCTATGACGGTTACTTTCCTGATTACGATATGCGTAATTGCAGTGCTGTCAGCTATTACAATCTTTGCGGCAAACCAGTTGCAGCAGGAAATATTGAAAAAACGGTATTTGACGATAAGTTCCCCTGATTTTCAAATAGATGAGGATACAGGAAATTATGTTTTAGATGTAGATAACAATAATATTACATGGCAGCCTTTAAGTACTGGGGATAATATTGCCTATTATGGTTCTTATGTTGCCATGATTGGCTTACCTGTTCTTTATATTACGATTGGTATTGGAGCGGCTGCGGCAATATATTACCGAAAGAAACTTCGGCTTCCTATTACACAGTTGCAGAATGGAGTGGAAAAGATACAGGAAGATAATCTTGATTTTCACATTGAATACAACGGAGATGACGAGTTAGGACAGTTATGCTGTTCAATGGAAAAAATGCGTAGAGAACTTCGACAAAAGCATAAAGCATTGTGGGAATCCTTAGAACAAAGGAAATTGTTGAATGCTTCGGTAGCCCATGACATAAGAACACCAATTACTGTTCTTAAAGGATATTTAGACTATCTGGAGAAAAATATCCCGCAGGATAAACTCACAGAAGATATGCTTTTAGATACGGTATCTTCTATGCAGGGAGCAGTAACCCGATTGGAGCAATATGTGGATTGTGTTCGGGACATTGAAAAAATTGAAAGTATTGAAATCGAGAAACGACCTGAAAATGTGAAAATGTTATTGGACGAAATACAAAGTAATGTGCAACAGTTGGATGCCAAAAAAGAAATCCTCATTTCAAGTAATATTACGATGAATGAGGTTCGATTGGATAAAGATGTACTTTTTCGGATTTTAGAAAATTTGTTACAGAACGCATTAAGATATGCAGAGAGACAAGTAAATATAAATATTTCACAGAAAGAGGATTTTCTTGTTCTTACAGTGGAGGATGATGGAAAAGGTTTTGCAGAGAAAGATTTGGAAAAAGCAACCACGGTATTCTACAGTAGTGATAAAGAAGGGCAGCATTTTGGAATAGGTCTGAGCATTTGCAGTATACTTTGTGAAAAACACGGAGGACTGTTAGGTGTTTCAAACAATAAAAAGGGGGCGTGTGTAACAGCCAAGTTGAATATATTTTAGAGTTCTTTTCGGAAAATTGACTTTTCTATTATAAAATCTCCTTACAATGCAGGTAAGGAGGTTTTTATATTTATGGAAATTGTGATAAATAATCTTTCCAAAAACTATGGAAAAAAGGCAGCTCTCAAAAATGTGTCCGTTACTATCCATTCTGGGATGTATGGACTTCTTGGACGGAATGGTGCAGGGAAAACAAGCCTGATGAGAATTTTGGCGACGCTTTCCGTACCCTCAAGCGGAGAAATCAGCATGAACGGTATCCCAATCAAAGAAACAGGTAAAATACGGGAAATCGTAGGTTATCTTCCGCAGGATTTTTCTTTTTACAGAAATATGAGTGTTTATGGTGCAATGGATTATCTCGGGTTACTATCGAATATTCCAGATAAAATCCGAAAAGAAAGAATATCGGCATTGCTTGAACAGGTAAATCTAAAAGAGGATATGAGAACGAAGGTAAAGGCTTTATCGGGAGGAATGAAACGGCGGTTAGGGATTGCACAGGCACTATTGCATAATCCACAAATTCTTATTGTAGACGAACCCACAGCAGGTCTTGACCCGGAGGAGCGTATTCGGTTCCGCAATCTGTTAAGTGAGTTTGCAGAGGATAGAATTGTTATACTTTCTACCCATATTTCTTCGGATGTTGAGTCTTCTTGTGAAAACATAGGAGTATTGGACAACGGGAGAATGATATGGAGTGGCGGTACAGAAGAATTGGTAAAACAAGCTGATGGTAAAGTTTATCTTATTTCGGCAGCCAAAAAGAAGGACAAGCTTATTAAGGAAAAATACACTGTTTTGAATATCATTGCTTCTGGGGCAGGCACACAGTACAGAGTGTTATCAGACACACCGCCTGAAGAAAAACATATACTTCAAGACCCCACTTTGGAAGATGGGTATATGTATCTATTGAGCCAGACGGACGGAGGGATAAACAATGAAGTTATATCTAAAAGAGTGTAAAAAAATCGCGTCGAGTATTATTTTTTATCTCTTTATCGCCATTTTGATTTTTAGTTGGTTTCAGAATTTTCGGGGAGTAACGCAAACGGAAATCAATTGGGCAAATGGTATTGAACCTGCTGATATAGGTTTTGAACGTCCATTGCTTTCCAAACCGTCTGAAAAAGATGATTATTTCGGCAGTAAGGTTTCGGAAGATAATCCAGAAGCAATTATGACAGGCGTTACAAGAGCATTGCTGTCGGAATATGAAGCTAATAGTTATGCCACATATCCTCTTGGATATTATAAAGCAATTACATTAAGTGGTGACGAGCAGAAACAAGTTCTTGGAATACTATGTGAAATAACTGGATTGACAGAGGAAGAACTAAAGAATTTGCCAGATGATTATTTTCCCGCAGTCACAGGGACGATTATTTCTTTTGACGCAATGAATGTTGATAAAGACGGAAATCTGAATATGGAAATGGGCAGCGGGACAGACACAAAAAGCGAAGATAATAAATATGTGCATTTTGTATCGCAGGTCACTTATGAATATTTCAAAGAACTAATGCGGAAAATGGAAGCCATCATTGGTGAAAAAGGCTCTCAGTATTCTCCTAAAATGATGCTTACTTATTTTGGAATGTCTGAAATGAATTATGAGGAAGCACTGGAGGAATATAATCAAACAATAAATCAAGATAGAGTGACTGGCGGATTTGCACGGCTATTCTGCGATTATATGGGATTAGAATTAGGGTTGTATCCTATATTTTTGGTAGTGATTATATGGATGAAAGACCGTATGAGCAATGCGACAGAATTGATTTACAGTCGAAAGGTATCTTCAACCAAACTGGTGCTTTCAAGATATTTAGCAGGCATCACTATGGTTTTGATTCCTGTTTTGCTGTTAAGTCTTGAGTCACTTGTACCGCTTATGTCTTTCGGAGCAAAGAATGGTATCCAAATAGACTGTTTTGCGTATATCAAATACATCGTATGGTGGCTATTACCAGAGGTTATGGTGGTATGTGCGATAGGAATGTTTTTCACGTTGCTTACAGATTCTCCGATTGCTATTGTCTTTCAATTTTTGTGGTGGATGGTTGATAAAGGGGTAACGGGACTATCTGGGGATACAAAACTCACGACTTTAATGATTAGGCACAATACATTGCGTGGCTATGAAATAATCCAAAAGGACTTGCAAATAATCTGTATGAACAGATTACTAATGGTCGGAATTGGTATTTTGTTTGTCATTCTGTCAATATGGGTTTTAACTTTTAAACGGAAAGGAAAAATCAATGCAGCGAATATCTATAGCAGGTGCTTTCAGTATATGCAAGGTAAATTTTCTTCTGGCGGTAAGAACTAACTTACTATTGGCAATAGCTTATCTGTTGACAATTCCTTTGATAAGAGGAAGTGCAAATTTAGATATGGTTCATTCAGCGGAATGTCTGGAACAGTCCGTAATACTCATAGGAATATTCCTTATTGTTCCACTGAATGTGCCAGAACAGTCGAAAGCGATACAAGAAGTAGTTTATACAAGGAAGATTTCTCATTGGAAAATTTTGTTGCTACGTTTAGCTATGTCAACACTGGTACTGATTGTGATGGTATGCCTGTTTTCTGGCATTATGATATGGAAAAACTGTATCTTCCCGTTTGTGGTGTATACAGCAGGAACGGTAATAAGTGCAATGGCGTTAGGTAGTTTTGGTTTTGCCGTATCCATATTGAGTAATTCTGCTATTGTGGGTTACCTTGCATCAGCAGGATACTTTCTATTGAATTTTCTGGGTAATGTATCGGAAAAGAATATTTTCTATTTGTTTTCAATGGGAAAAGGTAACTATACCACAAAGATATATCTTTTGGGATGTAGTTTACTGATGATTGCAGCTTCTTTGATTTATTCAAGGAGAAAGGAGTATTGACGCTTCCAGTCTTTGGACACAGGTGGAAGAGTATTATTCAACGCCAAACGAAATGAGGAATACTGATATATGACATATGCTATTGGCTTGTGACTGATATGTCCGCTGCTGGTAAGAATATCACGTCGGGTCATTTTTAGATAATCGTCAATGGTTTCCAACCAGTCTTTCATGTACATTGGTTCTTTGTTAAGGGCGTGTACCTCAGCAATATCAAGGTAGGCGGTGACAATCTTATTGAGAGCGTCAAGCTCCTGTTCTGTGAGATAGTTCTTTGCTACTTCTACATCAGAACGACGGATTTCGTCATGCTCCCACGAGGTAAGCCCCATATTTTCTTTTTTTGCATCGGCACGCTCATAGATTACTTCGGCGGCGGTATGCTTGTGCGCAGCCCAGTGCATTTTGTTTTGAACCTGTTTGAAGAACAGGACAGAACTTTCAGCATGGGGATCATAATCAATGCTGGTTGCATAAATTTCCAAGACCTTTCTCCAGAATACTTTTTCTGAAGAGCGGATGTCTCTGATACGTGCAAGCAATTCGTCAAAGTAATTGCCTCCGCCAAGTCTCTTTAATCGGTCATCATCTAAGGCAAATCCTTTTTTCATATATTCCTTTAATATTCCCATAGCCCAGATACGGAATTGTGTACCACGATGGGATTTCACACGGTAACCAACGGAGATAATGACATCAAGGTTGTAGTAATCAATGTTTCTCTCTACAGTACGAGTGCCTTCCGTTTGAACTGTTGCAAATTTTGCAACAGTTGCCGCTTGTGTTAATTCACCTTCTTCAAATATGTTTTTGATATGCCTTGAGATAGTAGATTTATCTCTTTGAAAAAGCTCTGCCATTTGGTCTGGTGACAGCCATACAGTATCTTCATCAAAGGTAGTTTCTATCTTGGTTAAGCCATCTTCGGTTGTGTACATAATTATGCTTGAATTTCCCATACAATTAGACCTCCTGTGTTGGTATATTATTTTTCTTCGACCTGCTTTTATATACATTGTACTGATTCTTGCATTGTGGAGAGCAGAATTCCATGTTTGATCTTGTGGCAGCAAATGCCTTGCCGCAGTGTTTACATACCTTCAGGCAGGAATCGTCATCGGTCAGCATAAAGGAAAACATCATCTGTATGCATAACAATAAGGAATTGAAATCCCAGACTAAGGTAGGGCGTTCACGCAGTTCGATGTGATAGGTGGGAGCCACACCACCAAATGCAACCATTCCTTGACGATAGAGACTACGTTCATTTTCATCCAGTTTGTCATAGTCTTGGTAATACAAAAAACTGGAGAAAAAGGTAAATGCCCAGTTGCGGAATACTTCAACCAGCCAGTCATAGGATTCGACATATTCTCTTTGGAAGCTCATCATCACTGCCTGTGGCTTGTTTTTCATGGTCATAATAAGTGCCATCATTTCCGGGCTGTCTGTACTCCAACTGGATTCGGTGCCTTTCATGCGGAAATCAATCTTATCGAAAGGGAAGAAGTAGGACAGATATCTTTCCGTCGAAATACTTTCTTCTCTGATGAAATGATTCTTTGGCAGATATACTGATTCATATGTAATAAAGTCCGGTGTGGTGGGAAGTGCTGTCATAAGTCCCAGCATACCGTACTCGGACACAAAGCCCATAATGGCTTCTTTTAATGTTGATTCACTTGCCTTGTTCATGGCAGTAGTACCGATATTGATGGCGGTCAGCACCAGCTTCTCATAATGCTTGATAGGATTGTAGATGGATGGCTTGGCATCGGTGGCAGGGGTGATATAACATTTCCCATCTGTAGAGGTCCACCATTCATATTTATTATATCGTACCCAGTTTGAGCTGGCGTTCTGAAAGATATTCTTCATTGTAATTCCTTTCCTTATAAAAACTATTATTATAATAACATGTCCGTATGCATTTTCAAACAGCTTTTTTATCATTTGCATTATTTTTATTGCTGTTCTTCTTGCTATTTTTCTCTTGTTTTGTTTCCAGCTTTGCCTGTTCCCTTGCAATCAAGGAATTAATCCAGATTGCATCCAATAAGTTGTTTTCTGAGAACTATAAAGATAAAGCTAAATATGGATGGTATCGTTATGATACAAGGTTTGCTATTCCCAAATATGATAATGATGGAGAGTTAGCAGGATATAATATTTTTAGGGGGAGACTTGTGATAAGACATGCCAAAGATGGCAAATTATATTTGTATGATGTCTTGAGAATAAAAAAAGAAACGAGTGAGCCGCTTGAGTAAAAACTGTACGGTTGCAAAACTCATTTCTTGAATATACTTTATAACAGAATTAGATGATTTGTCAATCCAAATAATCGAAAACATGTCTGCCGGAATGGTTCGACTTTTTCTTTTCTCCACTAGAGAGTGTGAAAAATATGCTTATACATCGCATGCACGAATGTTAACTCAAAGTGAAGTTATAATGCATATCCAGTCTTTATATGATGCGGGTGAAATGCAGGCAACACAGTACGATGATCTTATGAGATATATTCAGGATATGTGATATCCGTGGAGTGCTGAGATTAGTGATATTTCACATTTGATAGAAGAATACATACAGTGCCCAGAAAACTCGTTACAACATGACTAATCAGATTGACTTTGCAAATGTAAGTATATATAATATAGACAAAATGAGAATGGCATGAATGGAGAACATGGTAATGGAGAAATTGGTAACACTTGAAGAGGCATTAAAAAGAATTGAGGAGTTAGAAAAAGAGAATGCCCAACTTCGTGAGGAATTGGAGTATTACAGAAATCGTAAATTAAGCGGGCGACAAAAACATAATGCCAAGTGGATGGCAATTTATAATGATTTTGTTGTTGGGTATGAGAGCGGCATGACTATGATAGAGATTGCAAAGCGTAATAATGTCAGTGAGCGGACGATTTATAGGTATAAAGCGTATTATGACGAATTAAAGGACAAAAATGAGATGGAAAGTAAATAGACAATTGTAGTGGAGGATGATGAAGTGAAAAATCTTGTCAAAGACACAATTCATGCTAATGGAATTGCTTCAACAATTGGCTTTGCAACAGATTCGTACACTAGAATTAGTTAGTACTGATAAGCTTCCAAGATTACGATAGATTCATATTATTAAGACAAGTTTGGGGGATAAAGATGGAAAAAATGAGTTTATATCGAAAGAAACAGGGTATATCTATGCAACTGTAGAAGAAGTGTGATATTATGTGAGTAACAAATTGGTATTTGCAGAAGATTCTTATTTATAAAAAAAAGAAAACAATAAGACAAATACAAAAAATAAATACTTTAAGAGATGAAGCGGAAGGATAGAGCTTGATTTATATGATTTCAGTAAAAAAGCAGCGAATTGTTGCTATTATGGTTTTAAGTTCGATTGTGCTGATTTTACTTTTGTCGCTGAATTTCCGAATCTGGAGTGGATATTATGCGGAAGGTGATTTGGAAAGTATAGTCATACAGCAGATGGAAAGTTTGGAAAAGTCAAATAGCGAAAACGATATAAACGAAGGCATATTTTTGCATTTCTATGAGTGCATATGTTTAGGTGGATTAGAAATAATGGTACTTTGGGTATATGATGGTTTTAAAGAACTCGGTCAGGGAGAGTTTTCTTTCAGACCGGAAGTTACCCTGTGCAGTCTATCGGTTCGTATGGATGATTAAATACTTCTGGTAACCAAATTTTAAATTTATTATCAGGAGGAACTTCGATGTATGTATTAAATGCAAATCATATTTCAAAAAGTTATAAAACTTCAGGAGAAACTATTCAGGTTTTACAGAATGTAAATCTGCAAGTTACGAAAGGTGAAATGGTCGCCATTATGGGGGCATCTGGCAGTGGAAAGACTACGTTGCTCCATGTGCTGACCGGGGTTGATACACCGGACACTGGAGAAATTGTAATTGGAGGTGAAAAGTTTTCACAGCTTACGGAAGAAGAAAAAGCATTTTTTCGTAGAAAACATATGGGAATGATTTTTCAGGATTTTCAGCTTTTAGAGAGTTTGACAGTAAAAGAAAATATAATGTTACCACTCATTCTTGAACGAAAAGATGCGGAAATTCAGAAAGAACGTTTTTCAAAAATGGCAGATGTGCTTGGCATTGAAAAATTGGCTGATAAAGGAATTACGGAGATATCGGGTGGTCAGAAACAGAGGGTTGCGATTGGCAGGGCACTGATCAATGAACCGGATATTATTTTTGGAGATGAGCCAACAGGAAGCCTTGACCGAAAGACAACCGGGGATGTGATGCGATGTATGAAGCAGATGAATCAACGGTCCGGCATCAGCTTTCTGCTTGTGACACATGATGCTTATACGGCATCCTTTTGTGACCGGATACTTTTTTTACAGGATGGGAATCTGGTCAAAGAAGTAAAAAAAGAGAAAAATGCTGATAAATTCAGAGAAAATATATGGAAAACATTGTGCCTTTTGGGAGGTGGAAAAGATGACCTTTTTTGATATTTCCCGAAAGATGCTGAAAGTTGGTTTTCACAAATATCGGTTGTACTTTCTATGCAATTTATCTGCAGCGGCATTATTCTGTTGCTTTGCAGTTATTTCCACAAACAGGACATTTATGAATGGGTCGATTGTAAATTCATCTATATCCAATAACATTTATCTTCCTTTTTTTCTGTCAGCAGTGTTTCTGATTTTTTTTCTTCCTGTTTCGTGTCAGGCATTTCTGGCATCAAGAAAACAGGAATACAGCGTGATGTTTTCTCTTGGAATGAGCCGGAAAGAGGCGTTTGAAAATTTACTTTTTGAAAATGTGCTCATATCCGTACTGGCGTTGGCAATAGCACTTGTAGCAGGAACTGTGCTGTCATTTTTATTCTTTGCTGTTATCATTTATGCAATAGATGTTCATGGAGTACAATGGCAGTTTTGTCCGGAAGCATATAAGCTTACAGCAGTTCTATATACAGTAGTGGTGGCAGTTTCCTTTATCCTGAATGCCGGGAGACTTATGCTGGATAAAATCGGAACACTGATGAAAGCACAATATCGAGCAGAAAAAATAGGAAAGATCGGTACGATCTTATGCAGACTTGTACCCAACTATATGACTTTTCATTTGGTGGGATTGTCATTTGTCCGCAGACACAAGAAAGAATGGGGACTCAGGTATCTTTTGGCATCTCTCATGATAGCGGTATCTGTTACGCTTGCTGGTATATGCCTGACTTTGTATCCGGCTTTTCTACAGGATGCAAAAAGTTACTCTCCGTATGACATGGTGTATTCGGAAATCTATGGAATGAATCAGGTTCCATTACAGGATGTCATTCATATATTGGAGAAAAATGGTGTTGCAGTAGAACAGATCATTCGGCTTCCCTATATCAGAGACGATGTTTTTAATTATTTTCCTGTGACAGAAATAAACCGGGATTTTGGATGTGATTATCAGATTCAGGAAGGCCAGTTTTTGAATTTATTTCAGTACGATCTGGAAGATGGGTATGAACATAACATACAGCCAGTATCGGCTGTGACAATCTCCGGGGACAGAAAGCTGCGGTCTGTTGGAACAGATGTAAAGATATTGTTTAATCAAAATCCGACCTTTGCAGATAAAACGTTGATTATCAACGATTCCGATTTTGCAAAATTACGTGCAGATACACCAGGTGGTGCTGGTATTGCAAACTTGTTTCAGTTTCAGAATTGGGAGGATTCTTATGCAGGAGTAAGTGGGGTAAAAGAATATCTGCATGAAAACAATCCATTGGATGAAAATGAGCAACTGTATTATGAAATCTCTTCGAAAGTGGAGAAATACCAGGATGCAGAGAAATCTGGAGAATTTTTATTGTTCTTGATGGCATTTGTGATAGGACTTATAATAATGGCTGCGTTTCTGTTAATTCACTCTTGTATCCAGACAGAAAAAGAAGAAAATAGCAGGGCAGTTTGTAGTTTGCGACTGTTGGGAATGACGGACAAGGAAATTGTAAAGTGCCTATGCTATAAGAATTTCCTGAGATTTATACCACCAGCGGTTATGGGAACAATCCTTTCTTTCCTGCCATCTTATTATTTGAATGAGAGTTATGGAATGGGGACGAATGGAATTCTGGCAGGAATCGTATTTGGAGTAATTTTGGCAATTGGAATATTCGTAGTGATACGCAGGTATTCTGAAAAAGAAGTAAAAATTTATTAAAGAAATAATTTGTCGAAATTGGAAGCAGGGACTAATAAGAAATAGAAATGTCGTTTTGGAAATAAACAACTTGACATAATGGTTAGCCTCAACTAACATATACCCATACACCCACCATCACAAAAGAATCATTAGAACACGGAGGTCTAAGATAAACATGAACCTATTATTAGAAAGCCTTATTTTTATTATATTCGTTTATGCTGTTATCGGTATCAGTACGGTAAAGAAGGGAAAGCTTGGCATGATACAGGAATATCCCAAAGCGATTCAGGATCGCTGCAGGGAGTTAGGATTGATAGAAGAAGATGCCGACAAGTTGACGAAGAAAGCAACCATTGGAAAATTAGGAGTTTTCTGCGGTTATATGATCTTGCAAACGGTGTTGGCGTATTATATTGGTGGTGCCCGAACCTTTGTGGAGGGCTGGCTGCAGGGATACATTATGTGGATAGCAGAGATGTGGTTTGATGCGCTGGTGGTAGACTGTCTGTGGTTTTGCCATAGTAAGAGAATGATAATTCCGGGAACAGAGGATTTGGTAGATGCCTACCATGATTACTGGCATCACATCAAGTATGCAGTAATCGGCATGTTCACGCAGGCGGTGATTGCCCTTCCGGTAGGACTATTTGTCATGTTTCTGGCAAGAATGTGATCATGAATTGAGAAACCTTATCATCAACTCTATTGACGCCAATAAAATAACGGTGTTATTATAACGCTGTTATGTGAAGAGAAGATATACACAAGCAGATCGGAAATACAAACCCGGTGAGCGTATAGGAGAACACAGATGCGAAAGGAAACAGAAGGTGTAACGGAGATCTTAATAGAGAGTGCAAGGAATGAATTCCTGGCAGTGGGATTTCATGATGCCAGTCTGCGTAGAATCTCGGCCGTCAGTGGAGTCAGTACGAATTCCATCTATACAAGATTTGATGATAAGAAGGGATTGTTTACGGCGATTGTGAAGGAACCAGCGGATGAATTGATGCGTATCTATCTTGCAAGCATAGAGAAGGCAGCCCATTCCCAGGATATGGATGGGGCAGCGGATGCAGGAGACGAGGGAACAGATCTGGTATTGCAATATATTTATCAACATATGGATGAGATCCGGCTGCTCTTTTGTTGTTCGGCGGGCACGGAATATGAAGGGTATTTTGATCAGCTTGCAGCGATTGAGGAATCCTATTATAAGGAGTTAGTGAAACATTATTCCGCATCGGATGCGACCGTGGATGACTTCTTTGTTCATGTCTATTGCCGGAATGGCTGGCAGTATGTATATGAACTGATCACGCATAACAAGAGCTATGAACAGGCGGTAGAATTCATGAAGAATGTAAGACAGTTCAATTATGCCGGATGGAAAGCAGTGATCGGGCTGTAAACATAGGGGCGAATGCCCTTTTCTCTTTGTATATAGGTTAGCGCATACTAACTTGTGATAGAAATAACAAACTAGACATATATCTGGAAAGTCTAAAGTTAAGGAGGAGACACAATGAAGACAAAGAAACAAAGTGCGATGTCAAGACTGATGGATATTGCGGGTAATCATAAGTATTTCTCGTATGTGTCCTGCGTGTTAGCGGCGATCAGTGCGTGGATCGCACTCATTCCATTTTATGATATCTGGCGAATCATAAAAGAAATTTTAGAGGTAAGACCAAATTATGAGCAGGCAACTCATATTACGACTTACGGCTGGCAGGCGGTGGGGTTTGCGTTGCTTGGCATGGTGTTCTATATTGTAGCACTGATGTGTTCCCATAAGGCCGCATTCCGTGTGCAGTCGAACATGAGAATTCTTATGATGGAACATATTATGAAGCTCCCGCTTGGATATGTAGAGACAGAGGGAACAGGTAAGATCCGTAAGATTGTCAATGATTCGAGTGCGGCAACAGAGACATTTCTTGCGCATAATCTTCCGGATAAAGTAGTGTCAAGAGCAACCCCGATCGGATTGCTTGTTATGATGATGGTATTTGACTGGCGGTTAGGTCTGATCAGTCTGATTCCGGCAGTGATCGCATTTATCTTAATGGGTTCCCTTATGATGGGATCGAAGATGGCAGAGGATATGAGACAGTATCAGAATGCATTGGAGACGATGACATCCGAAGCGGTGGAGTATGTTCGAGGGGTGCCAGTTGTGAAGACTTTCGGACAGACGGTATTCTCATTCAAGCGTTTCAAATCAGCGATTGATGATTATGAGAAATGGACGATCGGTTATACAAAGAACATGCGGATTCCGATGACCTGTTTCGTAGTTTCCTGCAATGGTATTTTTGCAGCGTTGATCATTGCGGCGTATAAGTTAGGTGGCAACCATATTACAGATACCTTTGTGCTGAATCTGTTCTTCTATATATTGATCACTTCTACGCTGACCACAACCTTGATGAAGGTGGCATATGCCGGTGAGTCGCAGATGTTAGTGGAAGATGCCTTGAACAGAATGGATAATATTCTGAATGTTGAACCGCTTGTAGACAATGGTAAAAATGAACAACCGAAGGATGCATCTATTGCAATCGAGGATGTGACGTTTGCTTATGATGAGAACAAAGGAAATGCGATCGATCATATATCCATGCATATCAAAGAGGGCGAGCATGTTGTGTTTGTAGGCCCGTCTGGTGGCGGTAAGACAACACTGGCTTCTCTGGTAGCACGTTTCTGGGATGTGAAGAGTGGAAGCATCCGGATCGGCGGCGTAGATGTGAAGGACATTGATCCGAAGGAATTGATGAAGCAGGTTTCTTATGTATTCCAGGATAGTAGGCTTCTTAAGATCAGCATTTTGGAAAATGTCAGAATGGGAAGGCCGGATGCAACAGATGCAGAAGTCATGGAAGCACTCAAAGCGGCACAATGTATGGATATTATTGAGAAATTCCCAGAGGGTGTACATACGATGATCGGTTCGAAAGGAATCTATGTATCCGGCGGTGAGGCACAGCGTCTGTCGATTGCAAGAGCGTTCCTTAAGAATGCACCGATCCTGATCTTAGACGAGGCGACTGCATTTGCTGATCCGGATAATGAGAGACTGGTGCAGAAGGCGTTTGAGAATCTGTCAAAGAATAAGACCGTTATTATGATCGCACACCGTTTGTCAACTATAACAAATGCAGACTGCATTTATGTATTGAAGGATGGTAAGATCGCAGAGAGCGGTACACATGATGCGTTAACAGCGGCAAATGGTATCTATACCCATATGTGGAATGAATACAATCAATCTGTCAACTGGCAGGTAGGAAGGACAGGTGAGACAGCATGATAGAAAAATTAAAGCATAAATATGCACTTTCCGATAAAGGTGCAAAGGCAATGATGCAGGCATTTGTGTCTGTTACGATCTCGAATCTCGTATTGATGTTTCCGGTAGGCTTGTTGTATGTATTGTCATCTTATCTGTTAGAGGGCAGTCTGCCAAAGGATAAAGTAACTTTCTTTACGGTTGGAGTGATCGCAGCATTGGTTCTGATTGCAGTTACAACGTATATTCAGTATAATGCAACATTTCTTTCTACCTATGTGGAAAGTGGTGTAAGACGTAGAATGTTAGCGGAGAAATTAAGAAAATTACCCTTATCTTTCTTCGGTAAAAAGGATCTGTCTGATCTGACCAATACGATCATGGCAGACTGTGCGTTGATTGAGACGGGAAGTTCACACTGGATTCCAGAATTGGTTGGTGCATTTGGTTCTACGACAATTATTATCATCAGTCTGTTGTTCTTTGACTGGAGAATGGCATTGGCTGCTATTTGGGTTATGCCGATCGCATTTATCATTGTACTTTCTTCTAAGAATGTGATGGGAAAAGTACATGAAAAGAGTATGGAATACAAGTTGAGCTGCTTAGATGGTATTCAGGAAGGACTGGAGACCATTCGGGATCTGAGGTCTAACAATATGACGGATTCTTATATGGTTGGATTAAATCAGAAGATCAAAGCAGTAGAAGACCATTCAATTGTAGCTGAGTTTGCCAATGCGGCATTTGTATGTTCGGCACAGATGATCCTGAAATTAGGAATTGGAACGGTTGCAGTAACCGGAAGCATTCTTCTTACCAAGGGTGAGATCAGTGTACTTACATTTTTCATGTTCCTGTTAGTGGTAACCAGAATGTATGAACCGTTGCAGATTGCATTGCAGAATCTGGCAGCCATTATCAGTCTGAATACCAACTGTGCGAGAATGGATGAGATCTTATCGCATGAGGAACAGACCGGTAGAGAGAATTTGGATAATCAGGGTTATGATATTGTATTTGATCATGTAGCATTTTCCTACAAGGATGGCGAGCAGGTGCTTCAGGATGTCAGCTTTGTGGCAAAGCAGGGTGAAGTTACTGCATTGATCGGGCCATCCGGTGGTGGTAAGACAACCGTTTCCCGTCTTGCAGCCAGATTCTGGGATAACAACAAAGGTGCGATCACGGTTGGCGGCATGAATGTATCCGAGATCGATCCGGAGCAGTTGTTATCGTTATATTCGATTGTATTTCAGGATGTAACCCTGTTCAATAATACGATTATGGAGAATATCCGTATCGGTAAAAAGGATGCAACAGACGAAGAGGTAATGGAAGCAGCAAGACTTGCCAATTGTATGGACTTTGTGGAGAAGCTCCCGGATCAGTGGAATACCATGATCGGAGAAAATGGTTCCGAGCTTTCCGGTGGTGAGCGACAGAGAATCTCGATTGCAAGAGCGTTCCTGAAGGATGCACCGATCATTTTGATGGATGAGGCAACCGCTTCTTTGGATGTAGACAATGAGTCGGCTATTCAGGAATCTATCTCAAAACTGATTCAGAATAAGACTGTATTGATCATTGCGCACCGTATGCGTACCGTAGACGGGGTAGACAAGATCGTGGTATTAAAGAATGGCACTGTAGCAGAGCAGGGAACACCAGAACAGTTGAAACAGCAAAATGGCATCTACAAGCATATGGTCGACTTGCAGTTGCAGTCCGAACAGTGGAAATATCAATAGGATACCCACTGCTGACAACATTGATACAGTGCAGAAAGGCTGATAAATAGGGCGTTTGTGAGGATTCGAAGGCGCCGGAAAAGGAGAACAAGGCATTGTTGGATGAGAGAAGCGGACAGATAAAGAGGGAATTGTTTGTTGGCGGTATGATTGGACTGGCAGAGAGAGTGGGGAAAGGATAACGGTGGTATTATGGAACTTAACTACACAATTTACCGTTATGATGCTGACAGAAATGCAGTAATTATGACAGATATGGATGGCAAAGAACTTGTTATAGAATGTGATAAGGCAGAAGCTAATGTAATCTACGAGGAGCCGTTAGATGCTGCGTACTTATCAAGATTGGCACGAGAAGAGCCTGCAAATTATGTGAGTTTTGCAATGAAGCCGGAAGGATTGCAGGGATATGTAGAAGCTATGGCGGAGTTTAATTAAATACGATGTGAGATGGCACCGGTCGGAGAAATCTGACCGGTGATTTTACATCCTGATAAATTGAAGATTGCAAATTGAAATGTTCAATTTCTAATTGTGAAAGAATAGAAATGGTGGTATACTGAGATATAGTTAGACATTTCGTGGTAGGTATTCCTGGAGGATAACGATGACAGTTAATTACGATAAGTTGTGGAACATATTAAATGAGCGTGGAATGATGAAAACGGAGCTTATAAAAGAGGCAAAGATAAGCACAAATGCTATGGCAAAGTTGGGCAAAAATGAAGATGTCCGAGTTGCAGTATTGGCAAAGATTTGTGTGGCACTAGGGTGTAAGCTGGATGATATTATAGAGATAGAGTCCTGATAATGGGACAGGGTTTGTGAGAAGATTTTATATGGGGTAGTGGAATTTTTGTTTACTTGAACTTCCGATAATACAAAATTATGAGAAGTTTAAAGATGTGAGAAGGAGGTAGCGATGGTTTCGAATTTTGATTTTTTGCAGAAAGATTTTCCGGTGCTTTCAAATTTTGGAAAAATGGCTGAGAAATATTGTTACTCTGATTCAAATTCATGTTTAATGAAGTTGGGGATGATTGGAGAAACTATTGTAAATTTAATGTTTACATATGATAGAATTGCATTTCCACAGGATAACACAGCAGTTGCACGCATAGACACATTAAGTAGAGAAGGATTACTTACCAGTGATTTAGTTACTATTTTACATGGTCTTAGAAAGGTAAGAAATAAAGCAGTACATGAAAATTATGCTTCGATAGCAGATGACAAAACATTTTTGCCGATGGCACACAGTCTCTGTGAATGGTTTATGCAGACCTATGGAGATTGGAATTATTCTCATAGAGATTTTGTCATGCCGGAAGAAAATATAGTATCAGGTACAGTTGATAAAGAGGCTGAAGAGAAAAAGGAATCAGAACTCACAAAGTTAGCAGAACAAATGGCAGCAGCGGCTCCGATTATTGAACAGACAGAGCGTAAGAAGCAAGCTTATAAAGCAGCCAATCAAAGACCAAAAACAGAAGCGGAAACTCGTTTCTTGATTGATGAACAATTACGAATGGTAGGATGGGATGCAGATACCGAAAATCTGCGCTACTCCAAGGGAACTCGTCCTACAAAAGGTAGAAATCTCGCAATCGCTGAATATCCTACGAATTCTAAAGTGGGAAATAGAGGATATGCAGATTATGCACTTTTTGTAGGAGAGAAATTAGTTGGTATTATCGAAGCAAAAGCTATTCATAAGGATATCCCTTCTGTTATTGATTATCAAGGAAAAGACTATCCAAGATGTATTCGAAAAGAAGATGAGAAATACGTTATAGATACATGGGGAGAATTTAAAGTTCCATTTACCTTTGCAACAAATGGCAGACCTTACCTTGAGCAGTATAAGACAAAATCCGGTATCTGGTTTTTGGATTTAAGAAAACCGGATAATTCACCGATGCCATTGCGTGGCTGGATGAGTCCTGATGGAATGGAAGAATTGCTTGCTGCGGATATAGAAGGTAAGAATAAGAATCTGAAGGAAATGTCATATGACCTTTTGACAGATAAAGACGGACTGAATTTGAGACCTTATCAGCTGAACGCAATTAGGGCGGCAGAGGAGGCTGTTATTAACGGAAAGCAAACCGCATTATTAGCAATGGCTACCGGTACGGGTAAAACAAGAACTGTATTAGGTATGATTTACCGATTCCTTAAGACAGAGAGATTTCGCCGCATCTTGTTTTTGGTAGACCGTACAGCATTAGGAGAACAGGCTCAGGATGTTTTCGAAGAAGTAAAAATGGAAGATCTCCTCACGCTTGATGATATTTATAATATTAAAGGTTTAGAAGACAAAACAATTGATAAGGAGACTCGTATCCACATTTCGACTGTTCAGGGAATGGTTAAGCGAATTATGTACAATGATGGTGAAACCATGCCTGCTGTTTCAGATTATGATTTGCTCATAATAGATGAAGCACACCGCGGATACATCCTAGACAAAGAAATGGGAGAAGATGAGGCTCTTTATAGAGACCAAAGAGAATATCAGAGTAAGTATAGGTCAGTTATAGAATATTTTAATGCTGTGAAAATTGCACTTACAGCAACACCGGCATTACAGACTACAGAAATCTTTGGAGAACCGGTTTTTAAATATACTTATCGTGAGGCTGTTATTGAGGGATATTTGGTAGATCATGATGCACCTCATGAGTTAAAGACTAAATTAAATACAGAAGGTATTCATTATAAAAAGGGTGATGCGGTTACAATATATGACCCAATCACCGGAGAAATCGAAAATAGTGAGTTGATAGAGGATGAACTGGATTTTGATGTAGATTCATTTAATAAGCAGGTTATAGTAGAATCCTTTAATAGAACGGTTTTGGAAGAAATAGCAAAAAATATAGATCCGGAATCCCCGAGGGAACAGGGGAAAACATTGATTTATGCTGTTAATGATGACCATGCAGATATGATTGTATCAATACTTAAGGATATTTACACAGAATATGGTGTTGATAATGATGCAATTATGAAGATTACTGGCAGTGTAGCCAACGGAAATAAAAAGAAAATACAAGAGGCAATAAAGCGTTTCAAAAATGAAGATTATCCATCCATTGTTGTCACGGTTGATTTGTTGACAACAGGTATTGATGTACCTTCGATTTCA
>Ga0129310_1000233_pt1 | contig 75693 bp, 66 predicted proteins | sample Go1ome_2_FD_94433 | JGI IMG/M metagenome (GOLD analysis project Ga0129310, IMG submission 94433) | Western lowland gorrila individual fecal microbial communities from Wisconsin, USA - Go1022A metagenome | ecosystem: Host-associated > Mammals > Digestive system > Large intestine > Fecal | place...
GAAATTGCAGAGATCGTAGGGTATGATAACCCACTCTATTTTAGCCGGGTATTCAAGAAAGAGTATGGTGTCAGTCCGGCACAGTACCGAAAGAATCTGGAAGAATCTACTGAAAAATGAGAAAGATTCCTTATAAATAAGGAAAGTAGAACCATGCCGATAAAAAATGCGATCCACAGCCAACAAGTCTACGACCCAACGGATGAATCCATCATGGCAGAGCAGGAACTTTGCATGGAGCGGCTGTATGATTACAATCATGCACAGAAAGAACTGGATGAGTTGCCAACTCCGGCACAGCTAAAAGAACTATACCCGGACACATCCCGATGGGATGCTCGCCTGCAAGCGGCGTTGCATAAACGCCGCTCTGTGCTGAAACGAGTGTTTGTTGCGGCCCTGACGCTGGTAATTCTGACCCTCGGTGCGCTTGCAGTAAGCGCAGACTTCCGCAAGGCGGTCTATACGATGATTCAGAAGTTCCTGCCTGTTGAGATGTACCTGACATATCAAGTTGACGGCGAACCGTTGGAGCAACTTCCGAATGGATACAGCGACCATTATGTGCCGGATGGCTTTGTACGAGATTAGAGTGTATACGAGGAGGTCTCTTTATGTTAGAGCATTTTTTCAAATCGCTAGTTGCAACAGGTTCTGACCCTTACCAATGCAATCGCATCACGGATGCGTTGGCGGCTGCGGGAATCAAGTTCTATTGCAAAACTAAAGATGTCAATCGACGTAACACATTTGATCAAGCAAGAATTGGAACCCTCGGCATAAAACCGCAGTATGTCACAGAGGTGTTTGTGGACAAAGAAAATGCTGATATGGCTCTGCACATTATACATACTCTGTCATAAGCCCGGAGTTCCCCTGCGAACAAAACATTCCGATATAAAAAGGACGCTGCCGCCTCTGGGTGAGAGGTTGTAGCGTCCTTTTGGCATCAGAGGGCGGATGATCTGTCAGATCGGACGGTCCCCAACGAATGCGATGCTTTTAGCTTGCATTTTCCTGATTTTCAAGAATGCGCCAGCCGTCCATCAGGTCTGAATTTTCCATAATAAAGGTGTGGGCGGTATCCTGTCCCCACGAGTTGTCGTATTTCAGCATCAGATAATCGCTCAACTCGGTCCGAGTTTTGAACTTCAACAAGCGATAAGGCTCCTGAAAAGCGACTTTTTCGATAAAATATACTGCATCCGATGTTGGAAGCATAACGCCGACATGACCGATCATAAGAGAATTGTCCGTTTCAGAGAACTGATCGTGCAGGACTACGGAGACGAGGCGGATCTTATCATCTTCTACAAAGGAGAGGCCGCGTTTCTTCCATTCCTGCTGAATCGTTTTCAAATGGGTAGGAATATCGGTCGTATTGGCGGTTTTAACCGGGGCGAACAGCGCATCAAACTTTTGCCGTTCGTCGCCGCAAAGGGATTCCGGGTCGGAATCCAGTGTTTCATAGTCCATAAACAGGGTGTCCTCGGCTGAGTCAAGGTCTGCCTTGCCTGTGACAGTGATAAAATCACCGAACAGCCCACAAGCGGTGATTCGACAATTCCAGCCGGGGAAGGTATCGTATTTTTCCGTCCATGCGTCCTGCATGGAGTAAGGATCGTATTTCAGATCCGAAGGCTTGGCGGTTTCAAACCCTGTGGTGAGCCATGCCGGGTCCACAGCGTTGTTGAACTTTTGCACATGATCAAAGAAGGTCTGTATCCGCAGGTCGGATACGCCGGCATCCTGCAAAAGTTTGGAAAGAAGAGCCTGTGTATCCGAATCTGCCAAATTGGAGTATTCAATTTGCTGAAGGACAGGCTGAGAAGTCTTTTGAGTGCAGCCCACTGCCAGAAACGCACCGCAAAAAAGTGCAGCGGTGCAGACAAGAAAAGTTCGACGTTTCAAAAATGGTCACCTCGTTGTGTTTTTCGGAAAATTTCTCTGAGTGCCGGAGTTTCCACCATAGGCGAAGAGAGCAATGGTGGAGGTCTCGTAACGAATGGTATCACAGATAAACAAAAAAAATCAATGACTTCTGTCGTATTTGACCATATATAATGTTGCAGTATACTCGATAAAGCATTTGCCCCGCTCCGCACTGTGGTAAAAAACAAGCCCCTCCTCAAAGCGTTGCTTGAGCCATTCCTTTTTGGCAAGGCTCTGTTTGCCGGACATGGCACAACAGATGTGTTCCTTGTCGATGTTTTCTTTTGTGATTCGGATATACTCCATCGAAGCGTCCTCCTATATCCTTAGGCATTTTCCGGCACAGTTTCTTCCATTTTTCCGTCTTTGAAGCGGATCACGCAGGTATACCTGCATTTGGGGCAGAACAGCGGAAAATCTTCCAGTACTGTATGCTTCCGGATCTGTTCATTCAACGCTGCTGCCATGTAAAAGCTCTGCCCGAAGTCGATGAGATGCCACATTCCCTTTGCCGCCAGAATAAATATGCCGTAGATCAACCCATCCAGTGTGTTGTACCAAAAGCCCCAGTTATGGGCGAGGGGAAGCAGCACCGCTTCCAGCAAAAATGCGTGCAGGAGGGTGCGGACGCCCGATTGTTCCACGCTGTGAGCCACAAGTTGTAAAAATCAGGGGATAAGTTGCAAAAAGCCGCTGTGTCGCAGAGCGCTTCTCCGACACAGCGACCTTTTCATTTTTGGCTGCGGCTTATCGCATCCGTCCATCACCGCCCATCAGGGCGGTCATTTCCTCAATATAATCCAGCGGGAACGGTGGAGCGCACAGCGGCTTCATGGCAATGCTCATGAGCTTCATGGGGTTGTCGTCTGCCGCCACCCGGTTGGAGCTGAGTTTTCCGCAGCATTTGCAGCGGTGGATGATGGCCCATTCGCCGCCCTTGCGCACCCAGACGGCCACCGGCTCCATGATGCCGCCGCAGTCGGAGGCACGGTCGCCGGGTTCTTCGTCCACATGAAGGCTGGACAGGCAGTTGGGGCAATGATTGCGGTGGTCGCTCCCGGCATTTTGCGGGGTGCAGACCCGTCCGCAGACTTTGCAGGTAAAGGTATCGTTGCAGGCGTGGGTCTTATAGTAACCTTTTTCAAAGGTCTTACGTTTGTTTTCACGATTCATGGTAATATCCTCCTGAAGAATTGTGTCTGTTCATCTTCGGGAGGCGTGGCTTGTGGTATTTGCCAGACCTCCCGGTCAGCCCACAAGCTCCAGTGCAAATGTTGTATGTTTCAAAAAGTTCTCCTTATATTTTTGTACGGTAAAATTCGGATTTTGGGGTCCTATGAACGTGTGCTGAAATGATCAATCCTTCTTCCTTCGCCTTGGTTTTGGTGACGGCAATTCATTGTACATTGCCTCAACCAATTTTGTGAGAAATTCTTTGTTGTCAACCTCCTCCACCAACAGCATTTCTTTCGCGCCTTCATACGGAAAATCACAAACCGCCGCAGGCATACATTCCAAAGCAGACCTTGTTTTCTTTACAAGCAATCTGCCATCATAGATTCCGCCGACGATTTTGCCGTGATAATAGAGGATGTATTCTCCCATCATAGAGCGATAAGAAATATCGTCCAAAGCGGATAGTTGTTCCAAAATAAAATGAAGATATTCTTTGCTGGAAGCCATGATTCTTACACCACTTTTCGCATGGCTCTGTTGGATGGTTTCACTTTTTTCCTCCCTCGATGTTAAAGGTCCGGAAGAACAGCCTTACATGGGCGTCCAACTTTTCAAGGCTTTCGGCTTCCCGTTCCGGCTGACGGTCGCAGACGCTCAGTAGGACGATGATAGGGGAAACATACATCCACGCCAGTGTATCCGGGTCTTCGTTTCGCAGTTCACCGTTTGCAACCAGCGCACGGAAGATGCCTGCATGGTAGGAAATCATCCAATCCACATAGCGTTTGGAAAGCAATTCGGCAAATTTGGGGGAACGGAATTGCTCCAACGTCATCATCCGGCGGAACTGACTGATGGTTTTATCGTGCAGTGAATAAAGGAAAATCTGCCGGACTTTCTCTACCAACAATTCTTCTGAGATGTGAGAGAACACCGAAATATCCTTTTGGGAATCCTGTACATGAACTGAAATCTCAGCGGTATCTTTTTGGTAATGCGCCGAAGTTGTTTCCAAAATCGCATCAAAAATCGCCTGCTTGCTGGGGAAGTGGTTGTACAGCGAGGGTGCCTTGATGCCTACTGCTTTTGCAATTTCACCCACACTGACGGCATCGTATCCTTTGGTCGAAAACAGTTCCAGAGATTTTTCCAGAATGCGCTGCTTGGTATCTTCCATTTTTCTTTGCCCTTTGCTAACTAATATTCGTTAGTTCAACTATAATCAAAAAAGTTCCCATTGTCAAGAGGTTTTCAAAGACAATGGAAACAAAATCGTTACCGCAGCCTAGCAGCGTCCATGATTGCTTCAACACTCTCCATCGGCTGACATCCTCACTTGGGTTCAACTTAACCGTGATAGTCTCCCGTAGCAGAATCTACGCAAACATAGGGCACGGTTTTTCCATCCATTTTGACGTAGACCTGATAGACACCATCACCGAGATCTTCGTAGTATTCCGGGGTGACATTGTAATTTTCCCAAAGGCTTTTTTCAAAATCGACTTTCCAGCTTTCATCAGAAGAAGCTGCGCTTTCTGGCAAATCTTCCGATTCGGCAGGGGATACCGGCTCCTGAACTACGCTGCTTACAGGAGAGGTGGTTTCGGAAGAACTTACTGTCCGGCTGCAAGAAGAAAAAACGAGTGGCGCAGCAAGTGCGATGCAGATGACCGGGACGGCATTTTTCAAGATAAGATCCATAATTGACAACCTCCTTGGATAAAAGGCGTAAGAGATATGATTTGAACCGCCAACAGGCAGATTCCAGCAACGATTATCCCGAAAGCATCAGCTCGTCACAACAGGGACACGCTTCGTGTCAATCACGCAAAAGCGATTATCCCCATATCGGAACGAACCCCAAACGGCTGGTGGTTTATTTTTCACGGATGGGCTATGTGAAAAAACAGGCGATGGAAGAAGCAAATCGGACAGGTGCCGCTCTCTATGAAGTTCGCTCCACGGAGCGCACAGAGGGAACACTGGGTTTCTGGTGGTGCGGACGCTATGGGATGCACCGCTGGGCAATGCCCATTGAACCTGTGAGCGTTGACCTGATGCGGTACGACCATGTGACGATCTGTTCTCCTATTTGGGTCTTTGCACTGGCTGCTCCTGTACGCAGCTTCTGCCAACAGGCCTCCGGAAAAATCAAGGAAGTGGACTACCTTCTGGTACATCACCAGAACAGCCGCTATGAGAATGCGGCGCAGGAGATGGATGGACTGCTGGGGATAAATCATACTCAGCTTCGCAGTATTCGGTGCAGGGAAGGTGTTTTCCGCAGGGTTTGATCATTCGCCAGATTCCATGTGCCGCAACCGTTCCATCAGACGCAGATGTTCCAGAAAACTTTTCTCTTTGAGGATGGCGATGCCTTGTTCCTCGTCTCCAAGGATCAGCAGATTATCTCCCGGTTGTATGTCAAATATCTTCCGCGCATTTGCGGGGATGACGATCTGCCCTTTATCTCCCACTTTTACCATGCCGAAAACGTGTTTTCCTTTGGGTGGCACTTCCAGCCCTAAGTTTTCCCGGTCGGTTTTCTCGTAGTTCACGAGGTCATCCATGGAAACACCGAAAATCTCTGCCAGCCGCTTGCAGCGTTCAATGTCCGGCAGAGATTCACCGGTCTCGTATTTTGATAAAGTCTGGCGGGTCACTCCGATTTTTTCCGCCAGTTCGTCTTGTGAAAAGCCGTGGAGCTTCCGCAGGGAAATCAGATTATCTTGAAACATGTTTTTTCTCCTTTTTGATTCCAAGGACGCACCAGCGCAGAATCGGGATCCGGCTGATGAGTTCATCCAGCAGGAATGCGCCCACAAAGGCTCCGGTGCCCACCAGCAGATAGACCAGCACTTCCGGCGTGTTGGGGGCGTGTTCGTGCAGTTCATACGAGATCACAGCAATGGGCAGATAATGAAAAATGTACAAACCCCATGACTTCTTCGCCATCCAGCGTGTGAATGCGGTTGAAGTATCGGCATATTTTTTCATCGTTGTAAGGATTCCAAGAATGGCAAACCAGCAGTAAACGCAGGCATGGATGTTGTTCAGAACCGGTGCAATGGCGTAATTTCTACCAAAATAGCGCACGGTATACGAGATGCCAAGCACAGTCGAGGCTGCGTCAAACATCCACCACCACTTGCACAGCCGTTCCATTACTTCCTCGTGGGAAAACAGAAAATAGCCAGCAAAGAAGCAGAATCCATAAATGCCGAACCGATAAACGGTGACGACCGGGGTGTTCAATACCTGTGCCGAACCATAAACAATGATCGTCAGTATCAGGATGCTCCAGACCGGTGCTTTGGAACAGAAGTTCCAGACCCGGTCTTTTTCGGTTTTCCGAACCACCAGCAAAAACATGGAGAACAGCCAGAGCATCTGGATGTACCACAGAGGTCCTACGCCGGACAGCACGGTGATCAGATACAATATAGGCATCGGAAGGTCCGTAATGTTCAGTTCGCCGCCAATTTTCAGGTTATAGATACCAAGAAGCCACTGGAACACGAACAAGCCAATCGTGGACGGAACCAGCAGCTTGCGGGTTTTATCTTTCAGAAATTGTTTTGTGGTGTGGCTCTGCAAATAATATCGTGCGCTCATCCCCGACACAACAAACAGCAATGCCATGAACCAAGGGTAGACCAGATATTGAAAGCAATCCTGTAACTGATGCTCCCGGAAGGGGCCAATCACACCAAAAGGCTGCACGCCATTGAACATATAGACCACATGATAGATCACCACCAAAACCACCGTCATCCAGCGGATGTTATCCAGATACAGCTTTCTTGCAGGGTTCATGACATTCCCACCTTTGCAATGATTTTTAACACAGTATAGCACAAAGTCTTTTTCTTTGCGACCAACTTTCCTTGGCAAAAACATTCGGCTTTTGTTAAGAATCGTTGCGGTTCATCTGAATCTGCAAACAACGCACCGTATAAGGAACACAGCTTACGCAAACCTGCTAACGGGTGTCAATGGTCTGAACAAAAAAATCAGCACTTCCTGCGACGGTGTACTGCCTGTTTTTCCCTGTATCCTGCGTGAATCGCCCTGTTTTGTGCGCGAATCACTGGCCACAGAATGCGGAAGCTGTGCTATAATATAAGCATCAGGACGTGGAAGGAACAGGGGGTGCAGCAATGAAGCTGCGGACAGCGATCGTGGAAGATCAGAAACCGGATGCCGAGCGGCTGGAACAGCTGCTGAAAAAGGCATTTGGCGAGGAAGAGATCCTTTGCAGGCGGTTTGTGTGCGGAGACGATTTTTTGAAGGAATTTCCGGGCGAGGGATATCAGGTGGTGTTTCTGGATATCTGCATGGAGGGCACAAACGGCATCGAGACGGCGCGGCAGCTGCGCGCCGCAGATCCGGAGCTGCTCATCGTGTTTGTGACATCCTCGCCGGAGTATGTGTGGGATGCCTTTCCGGTGCATCCGTTCGACTACCTGCTCAAACCGTATAAAGAAGAAAAGTTTGACCATCTGGCAGGGGAGCTGCAGCGGGTGCTGGGGCGGCAGCAGCCGGAGCTGGAGGTGCGCATTGCCCGCCAGACCGTGCATCTGCCGCTGAAAAAGATCCACTATGCCATGGCACAGAACCATTTTGTAAAGGTCGTTACCGATGACGGCGAGTGCCGCGCTGCGGCAAACTTTGCACAGGTGCAGGAACAGCTGATGACCCAGCCGGATTTTCTGGTGTGCAACCGAGGGGTCATCATCAACATGTCCAAGGTGCTGCGGTTCGACGGTGAATGCATTGAAATGCTGGATGGGGCCAGCCTGCCAGTGCGGCAGAAGGATAAAAAAAGCCTGCTGGCACAGTTTACGCAGTATCAGTTCCGCAATATGCAGCGGCAGATGTAAGCCCGGAGAGGAGGAACGTTTGTGAATTTTGCATTGTTTGGACGTTTTTTTCTGGAATTTGCAATGATGTATCCGGCAGAATACCTCTGCCTTGCCTCGCTGCAGGAGCACTTGCGTGCACCGCGTAAAACCTATGCCATCGGTGCATCGGTGATCACACTGATGAGTCTGGCTGGCGCAGCGGTGTGCAGCATGCTGGACATAGAAACGAACTTCCTGCTCATCCCGCTGCTCATCATCAGCTTCTGGCTGCTGCGCTGGCGCACCGACCGGGAAGTATCGATCAGTCAGACCATGTTTCTGTTCTCGGTGTCGGCAGTGATGATGTCTGTGTGCACCCTGCTTGCCGTCGTGCTGAACGCAGAAGCCGAGCTGGACAATGCACTGCCGGTGTTTCTGCCCAGCACCTCGGTCATCTGCCTGACCCTCTCGGTGATACTCAGCGCGATTTTCCGCTTTACAGCAGTGCGCTGGAGCCGGTGGCTGCTGCAGGAGTACCACGGCGAAGCGTTCTGGGAGTCGGCATGGCCGCTGCCGGCGCTGTACGCGGCGTTTCTGGTGTTCTGCATGCCGAAGGAGATCGGTATCGTCCTGATGAACCGCATCCGCATCATTGCAGTGCTGGCGGTGAGCATCTCACTGCTGGGCATCTTTCTGCTGCTGTACGAGATGTACCACGTGGCAAAGGAGTACACCCGCAGCTCCCAGCTGGATCGTGAAAATCAGCTGTTGGCCGTGGAGTCCCGCCGTTATATGGAGCTGCGCAGCTATCTGGAACAGACCCGCCATCTGCGGCACGATTTCCGCCAGCACCTGCATGTGATCTCCGGCCTGACCGAGGCCGGGCGGTTGGATGAACTGAAAAGCTACCTGAGCCAGTACGAGAGCGAGCTCAGCGATGCCCGGCCCACCCTGTGTGCCAACGCTGCGGTGGATGCGCTTGCCGGCCACTACGACTATGAGGCCCGGAGACAGGGCATACCGGTGGAATGGAAGCTGGAACTGCCCAGATTCCTGCCCCTGCCGGAAGCCGACCTGTGTACCATTCTTGGCAATCTGCTGGAAAATGCGCTCCATGCCAGCCAGAAGCTGCCGCCGGAAGAACGGCAGGTCAAGGTGCTGGCCCGGATGCTCAGTCCGGCCATGATGGGGCTGATGGTGGAAAACCGCTACGACGGTGTGCTGAAAAAGCAGCGCGGTATCCTGCACTCCACCAAGCATGACGGACAGGGCATTGGCCTTGTTTCCGTCGAAACTGCCGTGCACAGATATAACGGCAATCTGACGGTGGAAACGGGCGGCAACGTTTTCCGGGCCAATGTACTGCTGAACCTGTAAAATATTTCTGCCCTCAGGCACCGGCTTTTTTGCACAAGCCGGTGCTTTTTGGTTGCACTTTTCCCGGAAAATCGGTATACTTAAATGAAAGACCGGGTGCGGCAGGGCGGGAGGGGAAAGCGTATGGCACCGAACAAAACCACGCAGGGCGGGATCTCCCTGCGCCGCAGGGTCACGGTATGGCTTGCCGCGATTTTGCTGGTAACGATGCTTTCCAACGGCATCGCCACGGTGGCGGGTCAGTGGGCCGTGCGCGCCTTTGACGCGCTGCTGGCCGACAACGCCGCCTGTTACACGGTGCAGGATGCCATCAAGAACGAAACCCGGGCCTTTGCGCGCTATGTGCGGCAGCCCACCTCGGAAAGTGAGCAGGCCTACACTGCCGCCTGCGCTGCGGCCGAACAGAGCCTTGCGGCCCTGCCCTTCGATTATGCCCGCATCGGTGCGGAACGCTATGCCCGCACATGGAACCTTCTGCAGGGCTACGAGGGCTACCGGCAGGAGCGAGATGCCTTTTTACGGCTTTCGCCCGCAGCGGATACCTACATCGAACGGATGTACCATGTGATGGCCCTGCAGGATTATCTTGCCGAGTATGCCCTGCGGCTGACGCAGGCCACACTGGAACAGGAAAATACTCTTTACAGCAGCACGGCGGCCCACATCCGGCACCTGCCATGGCTGTATCTGGGCCTGTTCCTGACGGCGGCAGCACTGCTGCTGCTGCTGGTGCGGGGGCTGAGCCGCGCGGTGGTGCGCCCGCTGCTGGAGCTGGCGCAGGCTTCCCGCAGCATTGCCGAGGGGGATCTTTCCGGCCCGGATCTGCCGGTAAAAAGCAACGATGAGGTGGGGCGGCTGACAGGCACCTTCAACCAGATGAAGCACGCCATGGCCCAGCAGCTGAGCACCCAGCAGGCCCTGCACCGGGAAGAGGTGCGGAACCTTGCATTGGAAAAAGATCTGGAACACACCCGGCTGGAGGTGCTCAAGAGTCAGGTGAACCCGCATTTCCTGTTCAATACCCTGAACATGATCTCCTGCATGGCCCGGCTGGAGGACGCTTCCACCACCGACCAGATGATCGTGCATCTGGGCAGCCTGTTCCGGCACAATCTGCGCACCAAGCGTCAGCAGATCACACTGGAAGAGGAACTGGACGGGCTGGAAGATTATATCTATCTGCAGCAGATGCGGTTCGATGGACGCATTACGGTGGAAAAGAGCATCCGGGTGCAGCCTGCGGCGGTGCTGGTGCCGTCCTTTATACTGCAGCCGGTGGTGGAAAATGCATACTCTCACGGGCTCAAGTCCTGCGAGGAAGGCGGGCGCATCCTGCTGCGGGCATGGATGCAGGGCAGCGTGCTGGTGCTCACGGTCGCGGACAACGGCAGGGGAATGACGGCAGAGGAACTGGATACCCTGCAGGCCCGGATCGCCCAGAGTGAGCAGACCGGCCGCAGCATTGGCCTTGGCAATATTTCCCGCCGCATCGGGATGCTGTATCCGGGCGGCAAAATGCAGGTATACAGCCGCGCAGGCCGCGGCACGGTGGTGCGGTTTGAGATCCCACAGACGCAGTGGACGGAAGAAAGGGAGGGAGAACCTTCGTGAAGTGCAAATTGCTGGTGGCAGAGGATGAATTGATCGAGCGCAAGGTGCTGTGCAAGACGCTGCAGAAATATCTGGGGGATCTGATCAGCCTGTACGAGGCGAAAAACGGCAGGGAAGCCATGGAGCTCTTTGCCCGCGAAGCGCCGCAGGTAGCGGTTCTGGACATCGAAATGCCTGGCTTCACCGGGCTGGAAGTGGCCCGCAAGATCCGTGAGACAGACAAAAATTGTGCGATCCTGTTCCTGACCGGATTTGACAAGTTTGACTACGCGCGGCAGGCGATCTCCGTGCGGGCCATGGAGTATCTGCTCAAGCCCTACAACGAGCAGGAACTGGTGTTTGCGGTGGAGGAAGCCATCCGGCAGGTGTCGGTGCAGCTGCCTGCCCGCCCGCTGCAAGCTCCTGTGCCGGAGGAGCCTGTCCGCCTGGAGGAGGACGGGGACATGCGCACCGCCATCATCCGGGCCGAGATCAGCAGCTTCATCGATGCCCACTACCGGGAGGATATCTCCATGCAGGATGCCGCAGCTGCCCTGCGCTACTCGGATGCTTACTTCTGCAAGCTGTTCAAACAGTGCTTCAAGGTGAACTTTTCGACCTATCTGAATGAATACCGGGTGAACAGGGCCCGCCAGCTGATGCTGGACCCGCGCCTGAATATGAAGGACATCGGTGCTGCTGTGGGCTACAGCGATGCCAACTATTTTACAAGGGTGTTCAAGCGCCTGACGGGCCAGACCCCTTCGGAGTACCGCATAGCCGCAGCGGAAAAAGCGGTACAAGGATAAATCGGATATAAAAGAAGCACTCATTCTTTCCTGCCTGCAGGAGAGGAATGGGTGCTTCTTTTATTTTTGCCAGTTTCTTTCGTCTGATGAATGTAAAAATTGTACTTGGATACAACAAAGATAAAATCGTGCTGCGTTTCGCAAAATAATCCGGTTTCGCAAAAATTTACGGTTTGTTAAAATCTAATCATAGAAAAAGAGAGAAAAGAGAGGATGCAATTCATGAAGAGAAGAACGTTTCTGTCGCTGATGGGCGCTGCGGCACTGACCAGCGGCATGATGTTCACCGGCTGCGGAGCAGGCTCCGACGGCGATGACCGCAAAATCGTGCGCATCGGTCATGTGCAGTCCCAGACCCACCCGGATCATCTGGGTCTGGAAGCCTTTGCCAACTACATCAACGAGAAACTGGGCGACAAGTACCGCGTGGAAGTGTACCCCAGCGAGCTGCTGGGTTCTCAGACCGAAATGGTGCAGCTGACCCAGACCGGCGCCATCGACTTTGTGGTGGCATCCACTGCCATCATGGAGACCTTCAGTGCCAAGTACCAGATCTTCAATCTGCCGTATCTGTTCTCCAGCGTGGAAGCCTACCACGAGGCCATGGACGACCCCGAGGTGACCGACCCCATTTTCAAGACCACCTCCAAGGCCGGTCTGGAAACGGTGGCATGGCTGGATGCAGGCACCCGCAACTTCTACACCATCAAGACCCCCATCAATCGGCCTTCCGACCTGAAGGGCCTGAAGATCCGCGTGCAGCAGTCGCCCACCAACGTGGAAATGATGCGCCTGCTGGGCGGCACTGCCACCCCCATGGGCTTCGGCGACGTGTACACTGCGCTGCAGGCCGGTATTTTGGATGGTGCCGAGAACAACGAGCTGGCCCTGACCGATAACGGCCACGGTGATATCTGCAAGTATTACTCCTACGATATGCACCAGATGGTGCCGGATCTTCTGGTGGCAAACTACGCCTTCCTGAACGAGCTCAGCGATGAGGAGCGCGCTATCTTTGAAGAGGGCTTCCAGATCGTGAAGAGCACCGAGCAGGATGCATGGGAGGATGCTGTGGCCGAGGCCAAGGACAAGGCTGAGAATGAGCAGCATGTCAACTTCATCTATCCGGACACTGCACCGTTCCAGGAGGCCATGGCCCCCCTGCACGATTCCGTGCTGGCAGCAAATCCGGAGCTGCAGCCCATTTATGATCGGATCCAGCAGCACAACGCTGCCCATACGGCGGACTGAGGAGGAGCATCATGGAAAAACTGAGAAATACTCTGAACAAGCTGCTCAACCTGCTGGCAGGCCTGAGCATGACGGTCATGGTGGTGCTGACTACCTATCAGGTCATCGTCCGTTACATCTTCAATTCGCCCTCCACATGGTCGGAAGAGCTGGTGGGCTATCTGTTCGGCTGGAGCACCATGCTGGGCGCTACCATCGTTTCCGGTGAGCGCGGCCACATGAACATCCCCGTGCTGGTAGACCGGTTCAACCCCACCATGCGCAAGGCGTTCCACATTTTTGCTGAGGTCATCGCCTTCATCTTCTCTGCTGCCATTCTGGTCTTCGGTGGTTTTCAGGTGTCCAAGCTGGCTATGGGCCAGCAGACCTCCTCGCTGGGCGTGGCCGTGGGTGTGTTCTACTGGGTCATGCCGGTCTGCGGCGTGATCATTCTGGTGTATTCCGTGCTGAACATTATTGGCATCGCCAATGGCTCCATCTGTCTGGATGCCCCGGAGGATGCAGACTTTGCAAAGGTGGAAGCCGAGATGGCCGCCGATGCTGACAAGGAAAACAAGGAGGACTAAGCTGTGGCAATTCAAGCATTACTCGTGATCCTGGCAGTGCTGCTGGTGCTGCTGTTTCTCGGCGTGCCTATCTCGTACGCCATTGCAGTCTCTTCGCTGACTGCCATCCTTTCTTCCATCGACCTGAACGTGGCTGTGCTGACGGCTGCTCAGCGCACCTTTGTGGGCATGAGCAAGTTCAGCCTTACCGCCATCCCGTTCTTCATTCTGGCGGGCAACATCATGAATCAGGGCGGCATCGCCAAGCGTCTGGTGGATTTCGTCATGGCCATTCTGGGCAAGCTGCCCGGTGCACTGCTGGTGACCAACATCGGCACCAACGCCCTGTTCGGCGCCATTTCTGGTTCCGCCTCCGCCGCGGCTGCCGCCGTCGGCTCCATGATCCGCGACGGTGCCGAGGAGCAGGGCTACGATCCCGCCGTTACTGCCGCCACCAACGCCGCTTCTTCCTGCTCTGGCCTGCTGATCCCGCCGTCCAACGCCCTGATCACCTATTCGCTGGCGTCCGGCGGTACCTCTGTGGCTGCGCTGTTCATGGCCGGTTACGTCCCCGGCATCATCTGGGCACTGTGCTGCTGCGTGGTGGGCGTGTTGCTGGCTGTCAAGCTGGGCTATAAAGGCACTCCCGGCAAGTTCGACTGGAAAAATCTCGGCGTATGCACCCTGCGCGCCCTGCCTTCTTTGTCCCTGATCATCGTGGTCATCGGCGGCATCATCGGCGGCGTGTTCTCTGCCACCGAGGGCTCGGCCATTGCGGTCGTCTATGCGCTGGTGCTGGCTTTCTGCTACCGTTCCATCAACCTGAAGAGCCTGTGGAAGATCATTGTGGACTCTGCCAAGATGTCCGGCATGGTGGTGTTCCTGGTGGGTGTTTCCAATATTCTGGGCTGGGTCATGGCCTTCCTGCAGATCCCGGATGCTGTGGCGGCTGCCCTGCTCAGCCTGACCAGCAACAAGTACGTGATCCTGCTCATCATGAACGTGATCCTGCTGGTGTCCGGCACCTTCATGGACGTGACCCCGGCCATCCTCATCTTCACCCCGCTGTTCCTGCCCATCTGCCAGAGCTTTGGCATGAGCACGGTACACTTCGGTCTGATCCTCGTGTACAACCTGTGCATCGGCAACATCACTCCGCCCGTGGGCAATGCACTGTTCGTGGGCATCAAGGTGGGCCGCACCTCGCTTGCCAAGGTCATGCCGTATATGCTCATGTACTACGTGGCCATCATCGGCGGTCTGCTGCTGGTCACCTTTATCCCGGCAGTGTCTACTGCACTGCCTCAGGCAATGGGCCTGATGTAACTGAGACATCTCCTTTTTCTTCTCCTAAAAGGCGGTACCTGCTTTGCAGCGGGCACCGCCTTTTCCTGTTGCACAACCCTGTGCCGCTGCGGTATACTATCAGCAAAAGGGGAGTGAGACAAGATGCGCAGACGGACTTTTCTGGCCGGGCTGGGCCTTGCGGCGCTGCAGCTGGCAGGCTGTGCCGCGCAGCCGCAGACCGTGCCGGACTTTGTGCTGACCTATGCTGACAACCAGCCTGCCGGGTATCCTACCACGCAGGGTGCGCAGTATTTTGCAGACCTTGTGCAGCAGCAGACCGGGGGCAGGGTGGTCGTTCAGGTCAAGGCGAACGGCGAGTACGGCTCAGAGCAGCAGGTGTGGGAGCAGCTTGCCATTGGCGGCGTGGATTTTGCGCGTGTGTCACTGTCGGTGGCCGCCGATGATCTGCCCCGGCTCAATGTGCTGCTGCTGCCGTACCTCTATCGGGATGCCGACCATATGTGGCGCGTGCTGGATGGCAGCATCGGGGAGGCGTTTTTGCAGGATTTTACCGCGCAGGGCATGGTGGGCCTGAGCTGGTATGACGCAGGTGCCCGCTCCTTCTATGCCCGTCAGCCGGTGCGCAGCCTGAGCGACCTGCAGGGCAAGACCATCCGCGTACAGGACTCCCAGATCGTGATCGATATGATCCGCCTGCTGGGTGCAGTGCCGGAAACTTCGGCCTACAGTGATGTCTACTCGGCCTTCGAGACCGGACAGATCGATGCTGCTGAGAACAACTGGCCGGCCTACTATTCCATGGAGCACTACAAGGTGGCGCGGTACTACATGGCCGATGAACACAGCCGCGTGCCGGAGGTGCAGCTTGCTTCCGGCCGCACATGGAATGCACTGCCGGAGGAATACCGGCAGATCCTGCAGGAATGCGCCCGGGCATCGGCACAGTATGAGCGCCAGCTCTGGGCACAGGAGGAAACAACGGCCCGCGAAGCGGCGTTGGCGGGCGGGTGCCGGGAATTGCCGCTGCCCGAAGAAGAAATGCAGAACTTCCGGCAGCTGGTGCAGCCGCTGTACCAGAAATACTGTGCCGACTATCTGCCGCTGGTGGAAGAGATACAGCGGAATTGAGGCCGCTAAAGAATGATTCAAAAAGACTCTCTTAATATTTCCTAAGAAATCTTTCGTGGAAAACGCGGCAGCAGGCTGGTATACTGAAAGAAATGAATGAAAACTGGGAGGAAAAGAGAATGGCAGGACAGACGATTCTGATCGTGGAGGACGACCCGGACATCCGGGACGGTGTACGCATCCTGCTGGCAGGGGAAGGCTATCATATTCTGGAAGCGGAAAACGGCCTGCGGGCATTGGAACTGTTCAACCCGGAGGTGGATCTTGTTATTCTGGACATCATGATGCCGGGCATGAGCGGCCTGCGCGTGTGTGAGGAGCTGCGCAAGAACTCAACGGTGCCCATTCTGTTCCTCACCGCAAAATCGCAGGAATCCGATAAGCTGTTGGGCCTGACTGCGGGCGGCGACGACTATCTGGCAAAACCCTTCTCCTTTACGGAGCTCAGCGCCCGGGTCAAGGCACTGCTGCGCCGGTACTGCGTCTATCTTGGCAAGGAGCAGGCGCCGCAGAAGCCGCGCAACACCACGCTGGAAGCGCACGGCGTGCGGCTTGCGCTGGATTGCAACCGGGTATGGGTGGATGAGCGAGAAGTGGACCTGACCGAGACCGAATACAAGATCCTGCGGCTGCTGATGCAGAACCCGCAGCGCATCTATTCCATCCAGGTCATCTACGAAACGGTGTGGAACGAGCCTTATTATTATGTCTCCAACGGCACGGTGATGGTGCACATCCGCAATCTGCGCATGAAGGTGGAGGATGATCCGCAAAACCCTGCCCGTATCTGTACCGTGTGGGGCAAAGGCTACCGCTTTGCTGCCGGAGAGGAAGGCCGCTTATGAAAGAGCATCACGGCCTTGCAAAACAGTTCATACGCATTATTGCGCTGGCGGCGCTGGAAAGCGTGCTGCTGCTGACGGTATCGCAGGTGGTGCTTGCCAAGGGGCTGCGCTTCTGGTTCAGCCGCACGGAGGTACAGCAGCACGCCACCCAGAAACAGGTGCAGGAGCTGCAGAGCTATGTGACCGAACATCATCTTGCCAGCACCGATGTAAAGGAATTGACAGACTGGAGCCATAAGCGGCGCTATACCCTGCTGGAACTCTACCGGGGCCAGACGATGATCTACTCTTCGTTTGCACCCAAAGACGGGATGATCTCGTTTCTGCCGCAGAACAGCACATCGGATCATAACCCGGGTGTTCTGGTGGATAAGACCGGCTTTTACGATTGGCTGCCCTGCTACACGCTCACCTTTGCAGACGGCGAGGTGAGCGCGATGCTCTATTACAACGGCTTCAATACCTATTACGGCACTGGGTGCGAAATCTTGCTTTCCCTGTGTATCTTATGGTGGTTCCCGAGCCTCTTCCTGCTGCACTGCCGCAGGATCGTGCGCTACGTCGTGCAGCTCAGCGAGGAGATCCAGGCCATGGAGGGCGGCGATCTGGATCACCCCATTACCGTCCGCGGCAGCGATGAGATCACCACGCTGGCATCCTGTCTGGATTCCATGCGGGTAACTTTGCGCCAACAGCAGGAAGAGGAGGCGCAGGCATCGGCCAAGGTAAAGAACCTCATCACCGAAATGTCTCACGACCTGCGCACGCCGCTGACCACCCTGCTGCTGTATACCGAGATCCTGCGCTGCCGCAAGTACGAAACGCCGGAACAGGCCGACAATTATCTGAATAAGATCGACGCGAAGGCCCGGCAGATCAAGCAGCTTTCGGATAATCTGTTCGAGTATGCGCTGGTCACCCGGGATACCGTGGCTGTGCTGGACCCGCCCGCACATTTTTCAGCCGTGTTTGAAGAGCCGCTCACGGAAATGGTGGAAACGCTGCAGCAGCGCGGCTTTGCCTGCGCGCTGGAACTGGGCGAGGAGGATGTACTGCTCTCGGTCAGCGGGCAGTATGTGCGCCGCATTCTGGATAACATCACCTCCAATCTGCTCAAGTATGCAGACCCGGACAGGGATGTTATCGTGCGCTTTGTGCAGGAGGAGAGCAGAGCGGGGCTCTGTTTTGAGAACTGTGTGCTGCCGGTGCCTGCTTCCTCAGAGAGCACCAAGGTGGGCCTGCCCAGCATTGAGACCATGATGGAAAAAATGCAGGGTGTCTGCCGCATTGAGCAGCCGGAGGGCGTTTTCTGCATGACGCTGCTGTTCAAAACAGCAAAAGAGTAACTTTAGAACTGCTGCATGAGAGTGCGGCAGTTTTTTTGTTGTCAGCTGCTGTACCCTCTCAGTTTTGGCGGTGCGGAAAAGGATGCGGCTTTGCAGGGGCTTTCCCCATGGAAAAGCTGACGCCGTCTTTTTTCATCTTAACCACTCTTAAGAAATTCCTGCCCCTTTTCCTAAGAATCATCCTGTATACTTCCAGATATTGGCGGGGGAGTACCACCGCTGTACACAATACAGGAGGGGCGATACAATGCTGCGAAAGAAAAACAGCGAGCCGGCGCAGCTGCCGGAGGCCCGGCAGGAGCTGCTGGGATTTGAAGGCCCGGCGGCACAGCCGGGCAAAAAAGACCCGAAACAGTTTTTGAAGCACAACTGGAAAAAAATCACGGCGGTGGTGTGCGTGGCGGCGGTGGCCGCTGCGGTGCTGCTGCCCAAAACCAGCAAAAAGGACGTGCAGGCCAGTACCCAGTATGTGGAAGCCGCGCTGGAACGGCGTGATATCACCAACACCTTCAGCGGTTCCGGAACCATTTCCGCAGCCAATACCTATACGGTCAAGTCGCTGGTGAAGGGTACTGTGCTCACCGCCGATTTCGAGGTGGGTGATACCATCGAGAAGGGAACGGTGCTGTATACCATCGACAGCTCAGACGTTGCTACCAGCGTGGAAAAGGCCCAGCTCGCTCTGGAGCAGGCGCAGCGCAGCTACGACGATGCCGCCGATGCCCAGTACATCCGCAGTGTCATTGGCGGCACAGTGGCTTCCATCAAGGTCAAGGCCGGTGATTACGTAACCGCCGGGCAGGAGATCGCCACCGTGCGGGACGATTCCAGCCTGCTGCTCACGCTGGAATTCCCGGCGGCAGATGCTTCCGGCTTTGCTGTGGGTCAGGCTGCACAGGTCATACTCAACGGTACCTTTGAGACCCTTTCCGGCACGGTACAGGCTGTGGCCGGTACCGATACCATCAGCAGCGGCAATCTGCTGGTGCGCACCGTGACCATTGCTGCGCCGAACAACGGCAGCCTGACCACTGCACAGGCGGCGTCGGCTTCCATCAATGGCGTCAGTGCGCTGGCCTCGGCCCGGTTCGATTACCAGCACCAGCAGACCGTCACAGCCACAACCAGCGGCACCGTGTCCGCTGTCTGTGTCAAAGAGGGCACTGCCGTTGCGACGAACACGGCTATTGTGCAGCTTTCCGGCACCGATCTGAGCAAGCAGGTGCAGTCCGCTGCCGATAGCCTGCTGAACGCACAGCTTTCCATGAGCGACACCGAAAAGCAGATGGAAAACTATACCATCACCTCGCCCATCAGCGGCACCGTGATCCAGAAGAACGTTAAGGCCGGTGACACTGTGGGCACCGATACGACCGCCAGCGAGACGCTGTGCACCATCTACGACCTGAGCTATCTGGAAATGACCCTGAATGTGGACGAGCTGGAGATCCTCTCCATCAAGGAGGGTCAGACCGTCACCATCACCGCAGACGCCATCTCGGACCGCACCTTTACCGGCGTGGTCACCAGCGTTTCCGCTGCAGGTACCACCACCGGCGGCACCACGACCTACCCGGTGACCATCCGCATTGATGACACTGGCGACCTGCTGCCCGGCATGAATGCCACGGCCGAGATCGAGGTGAGCAGTGCCGAGAACGCCCTCACCATTCCCAATGGCGCGGTGGTGCGCGGCAATTACGTGCTTGTCACCAAGGACTCGCCCAGTGCCGTCAACGCCGTGCAGGATATGACCGCGCCGGACGGCTATGTGTACGTAAAGATCACCACCGGCACCAGCGACAACGATTCGATCGAAGTGACCGGCGGCCTGCAGGAGGGCGACACCATCGCCTACGATGCCGACGCTGCTGAAAAGCAGAACGCCAGCGACAGCATGGAATTCATGGTGGGCCCGGGCGGCGGCAGCGGCGGGCACGGCGGAGGGAACGGAGGCCCCGGCGGCGGAGGCCCGGGAGGTGGCTTCTGATGAGTGCCCTTATTGAATTTGATCATGTGTGTAAGTATTACCAGATGGGCGATACCCTTGTAAAGGCTGCAGATCATATTTCGATGCAGATCAACAAGGGCGAGTTCGTGGCCATCGTGGGCCAGTCCGGCTCCGGCAAATCCACCTGCATGAACATCATCGGCTGTCTGGATGTGCCCACGGCGGGCACCTACAAACTCAATGGCCGGGACGTGGGCAGAATGAGCCGCGATGAACTGGCCGAGATCCGCAACGAGCTGCTGGGCTTCATCTTTCAGCAGTACAACCTGCTGCCCAAGCTCAGCCTGATAGAAAACGTGGAGGTCCCGCTGGTGTATGCCGGGGTGCCGCGCGGGGAGCGCCGCCGCCGTGCTGCCGCCGCACTGGAACGGGTGGGCCTTGGCGATAAGCTCCGGAACAAGCCCAACCAGCTTTCCGGCGGTCAGCAGCAGCGTGTTTCTATCGCGCGGGCACTGGCAGGCCGTCCGGCCGTCATTCTGGCCGACGAGCCCACCGGAGCACTGGACAGCCACACCGGCCGTGAGGTGCTGAAAATGCTGCAGGAGCTGCACCGGCAGGGCAATACCGTGGTGCTTATCACCCACGATAACTCCATTGCCGTGCAGGCCCAGCGCATCATCCGGCTGGAGGACGGCCATGTGGTGTACGATGGCGATGCCCACGCGCCCGAGGCCGTGGTGCAGCCCGGCTGCGCGATCAGGACGGAACAGGAGGAGAGCGCATCATGATCTATGAGACCTTCCGCGAGGCCGTCCAGAACATCTGGAGCAACAAGTTCCGCACCTTTCTCACCATGCTGGGCATTATCATCGGCGTGACGGCGGTCATCGTCATCGTGGGTCTGGGCAACGGCATGACCCAGAGCATCGCGTCCAGCTTTGCAGACCTTGGCACCAATATCATCAGCGTGCAGGTCATGGGCTACGGCTCCCGCTCGGTGAAGGTGGAGGATGTTTACAGCCTCGTGGATGCCCACCCGGATCTGTTCGAGGCGGTGTCGCCGACAGCCAGCATCAACAGCACCGTGAAGGTGGGTACCACCAGCTACAGCAATACCTCCGTCAAGGGCGTGAGCGAGAGCTATCTTGAAATGAGCGGCTACACCGTCCGCGTCGGGCGCGGCATCAACTATGTGGATCTGACCGACAACAAGAAGATCTGCGTTGTGGGCGACTATATCAGCCGTGTGGCCTATGGCGGCAATGCCGTGGGCCAGACCATCAAGATCGGCTCGGAAAAATATACGATTGTGGGCGTACTGGAAGCCAAGGTGACAGACACCTCGGATCAGGAGGGCAGCAGCGATGATATCGTTCTGCTGCCCTACACCACGGCGCTCCGCGTTTCAAAGACCAGCACCGCCAGCTCCTACGCTGTCACCGTGACCAGCGAGGACAACATTTCCGAAGCGAAGACCGTACTGGAAAACGGCCTGCAGGAGCTGCTCAATTCGGATGAGGGCTACATGGTCACCAGCATGAGCGAAATGCTGGATATGATGACCTCCATGGTGAACATGGTCGTCACCATCCTCACAGCCATTGCGGCGATCTCGCTGCTGGTGGGCGGCATCGGCATCATGAATATCATGATGGTGTCCGTCACCGAGCGCACCCGTGAAATCGGCATCCGCAAGGCGCTGGGTGCGAAGGAACGGGTCATTCTGGGCCTGTTCGTCACCGAAGCTGCCGCCACTTCCGCCCTTGGCGGCGTGCTGGGCATTGGTCTCGGCTATCTGCTTTCCGCGCTTGCCAACAGGATCCTGCCGCTGGTCATGAGCGATATGGAAATGACCGTGTCGCCGTCCCTTGGCTCGGTGGCTGTGGCCTTTGGCATTTCGGTGGGTATCGGTGTGCTGTTCGGCTACCTGCCCGCAAAGCGTGCAGCCCGGCTGAACCCCATTGAAGCGCTGCGTTATGACTGATAACCCTCTCACCGGCACGGTCCGCTTGCAGCGGCGCAATGCCGGAGCTCTCCCGAAAGGCGAGCCCAAAATTAAGGAGGCAACTATGAAAAAACGATTTCTTGCACTGCTGCTGGCGGTGTGCATCGGCGTGTCCGTGCTGGTGCTGCCTGTGTCGGCAGCGGGCTCCAACACGGCGGTGCAGACGGCGGTGACGCTGGGCGCTTTCTCCACCGAGGAAGCTGCCGGGCTGAGCACGCCGCTCACCCGCGGGCAGCTGGCAAAGCTGCTGGTGGCCTTTTCTGCCTACCACGATAACGCCAATACGCAGGGCAGCATCGGCACCCTGTATACCGATGTGAACGGCAGCAGCGCGTATGCACCCTATATCCGCATTGCAGTGCAGCAGGGCTGGATGAGCGGCTACAGCGACGGTTCCTTCCGCCCGGATAACACCGTCACGCTGGAAGAAGCCTGCACTGCTGCCCTGACCCTGCTGGGCTACGATATCACCACCCTGACCGGCGGTTTCCCGGCAGCACAGCTGAACAAGGCCAATGCCATCGGCCTGCGGAGCAATCTGGGCTGCACGCAGGGCCAGACTATGACTCTGGAAGAGGGCGCAATTCTGTTGTACAATGCCCTTACTGCAAATACGGAAGACGGCAGTGTGTACGGCACCACGCTGGGCTACACCGTGACGAACGGTCAGGTGGATGTTTCCTCCATCCTGCTCAGCAGTCTGGAGGGCCCCTTTGTGGCATCCGAGGGTGAGAGCCTGCCCTTTGTGCCGGAGGCCATCTACCGCAATGGCAGTGTGAGCACCTCGGCGCAGCTTTCCGCCTATGACGTATACTATTACAATGCCAGCGCAAAGACGGTGTGGATCTACACCCGCAAGGCAGCAGGCCGGATCACGGCGGTGTCGCCCAGCGCCAGCGCACCCACCTCTGTTACCGTGGCGGGCACCAGCTACACCATTGCAAGCTCCTCGGCGGCGGCACAGCTGTCCAGCCTGAACGGCGGCGGCGTGGGGCAGGTGGTCACCCTGCTGCTGGGTATGAACAACGAGGCCGTTGCGGTGCTGACCGGCGATGAAGCGGACGAAGTGTTCTACGGTGTGGTGCAGACCGCCGCCCGCAGCCTTGTGGAGGAAAACGGTGCGGACGTCCGGCAGGCGGTGGCAGTCAAGTGCACCGACGGCGTTACCCGCACCGTGAATGTGGACAAAAGCCTGAATTACCCGGCGGGCTGGATGGTGAAGATCACGGTGAACGCCGAGGGTGAACAGGTGGAGACCATCACCAAAACCAGCACCTCCGGCACCATCAATGCAGACGGCACTGCTCTGGGCGGCACTGCCCTTGCAGACGACGTAGAAATTCTGGATACGACATCGGAGGGTGTGGCTGGGACGGTAAGTCCCAGCCGCCTATCGGGGGTAACACTTTCTGACGCCGATGTGCGCTACTACACCACCAACGAAAACGGCCAGATCGACCGTCTGATCCTGAACGATGTGACCGGTGATCTTTGGACCTATGGCGTGCTGGATGATGTGAAGAACCTCATCAACAACACCACGACCACCACCAGCGGAACGACCTCCTCCGGCATGACGGTCAGCACGGCGATCAAAAAACTTACAGGGAACGACAGCACCACTGGCACGACCGGCAGCAGCACCACCACCACGACCACGAAAGATGATTCCCAGATCATCAGCGATGTGGCAGATATCGTGCTGCCCAGCACCGGCGATCTTTTGTGGGGCCTTGTGGACGGCAGCATTGGCAGCAGCCTGTGGGAAAGCGTGACCGGCAGCACCGATAAACTGGCAAGCTACCTGCTCAAGCTGGGCGCCAACAATACCAGCGGCAGCCTGAGCACCGTGCTCAACTATCTGGGAAGCGGTGCAGATTACGTGTGCTACGTGAACGGCAAACAGACGACCTACAAGACCAGTACCAAATATCCGGTGCTGGCAGGCGGCATCGCCATTGGCACCAGCACCTCCGGTACGGTCAAGTCCATGACGCAGCTGCTGCCCGTGGTCATTGACAAGGTGGGTGCGGCCTCGGTCATGAGCGGAAACAAAAAGTACGAGACCGCCGATGAGATGCAGGTGTATCTGTGGTATAAGGGCACCTACTATCCCACCACCCTTTCTCAGGTGAACGGTGAGGAGTACACTCTCATCGGCTGGTATGACGGCGGCCTGCGCGCGGCAGGCGGCAAGATCCGCGTGCTGATCGCGGTCAGGAAAAATTGAATCCGGCCCCGCCCTCCCCGATGGGAGGGCTTTTGCTGTCCGCACGGCGCATACGGTCAAGCTGAAAAGTGAATAAAATTTACGCACATGATGATATCATTTTAGGTTGATTGAGCAAAGAATTGAAAGAAGTCCCATAATCATATTGACATAATGGGTAATGGGGTGTAAACTACGTGCATCGGGTCGAGCAAATCCGAAAATTGAGATCATTCAGGGAGGAAACGGCTATGATGTGTTGTTGCGCAATGTGTTGTTGTACCGCAAACGCTTCCCGGACCGGCCGCCCTGCAGTATGGTATGCCGTGTGAGCATATCTGCAAATTCTGTGTGGGAACACGCAGAGAGATCTGACGCTGACCGCCTGGGAGCTTACTCGAAGAGGGAGCTTCCGGGCGTTTTGTTTTGACCCGCAAATCAGGATACAAGGGAGGAATCCGGCAATGGACTGGAATGCGATCCAGCAATATTTGCCGCTCTACCAGAAAGCAGCCGTGCTGACGGTACGGCTGGGCGTTGCAGGCATCATTTTTGCCATCATCATCGGGCTTGCGTGTGCGGTGATCCAATACGACAAGGTGCCGGTGCTGCGGCAGATCGTGGGTGTTTACATCCAGCTGTCCCGCAACACGCCGCTGCTGGTGCAGCTGTTCTTTATCTACTATGGCCTGCCCAAGGTGGGCATCCGGACCAATGCCGAGATCTGCGGCATCGCAGGTCTGGCGTTTCTGGGCGGCAGCTATATGGCCGAAGCATTCCGCAGCGGTCTGGAAGCCATCGAGCCCATCCAGACCGAGAGCGCCTACAGTCTGGGCATGGATCGTCTGCAGACCATGCGGTATGTGATCCTGCCGCAGGCAATGTCCACCAGTATGCCGGCCTTCATGGCAAACGTGATCTTCCTGCTCAAGGAGACCAGCGTGTTCAGCGCCGTCAGCCTGATGGACCTGATGTTCACGGCTAAAGATCTCATCGGTATGTATTCCAAGACCATCGAATGCCTGTTCCTGCTGGTGGTATTCTACCTCATCATCCTGCTGCCGGTGTCCATCGTGGGCAGCCTGATCGAAAGGAGGCTGCGCTATGCTGGATTTGGGTCTTGACGTCCTGTTCAAGGGCAAAAACATGGCCCGCCTGATGAGAGGTCTTGGCGTAGCTCTCAAGATCAGCGCTGTATCCGTGCTGATCAGCCTACCGCTCGGCATTCTGCTGGGTGTGCTGATGACCTTCCGCAATCCCATTATCAAGGCAATCCTGCGGCTGTATCTGGAATTTATCCGTATCATGCCGCAGATGGTGCTGCTGTTCCTCGTCTACTTTGGCACAACCCGCGCGTTCGGGTGGAACCTTTCCGGCGAGACGGCATCGATCATCGTGTTCGTGCTGTGGGGCACTGCCGAAATGAGCGACCTTGTGCGCGGTGCACTGATCGCCATTCCGAAGCACCAGTACGAGAGCGCCGAAGCATTGGGCATGAGCCGCATCCAGACCTACTGGTACATCATCATCCCGCAGACGGTGCGCCGCCTGATCCCGCTGTCCATCAACCTGATCACCCGTATGATCAAAACCACCAGTCTGGTGCTGATGATCGGTGTGGTTGAGGTGATCAAGGTGGCCCAGCAGATCATTGAGGCCAACCGCACCGCAAGCCCCAATGCAGCCTTCGGCATCTATCTCACAGTTTTTGTGCTATATTTCCTTGCATGCTGGCCCATCAGCCTGCTGGCAAGCTATCTGGAAAAGAAATGGAAGTGACCGTGTATGGCAGAACCTATTTTGACCGTTGAACATCTGATCAAAGCCTACGGCGAGACCCCGGTGCTGGACGATATCAGCTTTGCTGTCAAGCCCGGCGAGGTCATCGTGGTGGTCGGCCCCTCGGGCTGCGGCAAAAGCACGCTGCTGCGCTGCCTGAACGGTCTGGAGCCCACCCAGAGCGGCCGTGTGCGTCTGGGCAGTGAGACCGTTGCCTACGGCGGCAAAAACCTCACCCAGCTGCGCCAGCGGATCGGCATGGTGTTCCAGAGCTACGAGCTGTTCCCCCACATGACGGTGCTGGACAATGTCCTGCTGGCCCCCACCAAGGTGCAGAAGCGCCCCAAAGCAGAGGTGCAGCAGGAGGCCGAGGCCCTGCTGGACCGCGTGGGTCTGCTTGCCAAGAAAAACAGCTACCCGCGTGAGCTTTCCGGCGGACAGAAGCAGCGCGTTGCCATCGTGCGCGCACTGTGTATGCACCCGGAGATCCTTCTGTTTGATGAAGTGACCGCTGCCCTTGACCCGGAAATGGTGCGCGAGGTGCTGGACGTTATGCTGGACCTTGCCAAGCAGGGCAAGACCATGATCATCGTTACCCACGAAATGCAGTTTGCCCGCGCCATTGCCAACCGCGTCATCTTTCTGGATGGCGGCAAGATCGTGGAAGAGGCTGCACCGGCTGAGTTCTTTGACCGGCCCAAGACCGAGCGCGCGCAGCGCTTCCTGCGCACATTCACGTTTGATGCTGTGAAATGAGTCACAGATCAAGATAAAGACTGCGGGTGTTCCGCAGCCAATGGGAAAGATTTTGTAAAGGAGAATCCACTATGAAACAGTCTAAAATTTCTCGTCGTTCCTTCCTGCTGGGTCTGGGCGCAGCGTCCGCTGCTGCCGTTCTGACCGCATGCGGCGGCTCTTCTTCTGCTTCCACCGCAACTGCAGCATCTGGCAGCGCAGCATCCGGCAGCAGCGTGGTCTACCGTACGCTGGATCAGATCAAGGAGTCCGGCACCATCAATATCGGTGTCTTCTCCGACAAGAACCCGTTCGGCTACGTGGATGAGAACGGCGAGTATCAGGGCTATGATGTCTACTTTGCCCGCCGTCTGGGCGAGGATCTGGGCGTAGAGATCAACTTTGTTTCTACCGAGGCTGCCAACCGCATCGAGTATCTGCAGACCGGCAAGGTGGATGTGATCCTGGCAAACTTCACCGTGACCCCCGAGCGCGCAGAGGAAGTGGATTTCGCTCTGCCTTACATGAACGTTGCACTGGGCGTCATTTCCCCGGACAGCAACGTTATCACCACTCTGGACAACTGGAACGGTGACGACCAGATGATCGTCATTTCCGGCACTACTGCCGAGACCTACCTGACCAAGGAGTACCCCGACATTCCGCTGCAGAAGTATGATTCCTATGCAACGGCCAAGAATGCACTGGAGAACGGCAACGGCGTGGCATGGGCCAATGACAACACCGAGGTCATTGCATTTGCAAAGCAGAACCCCGGTTACACGGTCGGCATTCCCTCTCTGGGCAGTCAGGACACCATTGCTCCTGCTGTGAGCCAGGGCAACACCACCGTTCTGGATTGGCTGAACGAGGAGATCAAGGCTCTGGGCGAAGAGAACTTCTTCCACAAGGACTATGAGGAGACTCTGGTGGATACCTACGGCCTTGACTATGAGGATGAGCTGGTCGTTGAGGGCGGCGAAACCGCTTCCAGCGAGGCAGCAGCTTCTGAGGCCGCTTCCGAAGTGGCTTCCAGCGCAGCCGCACAGTAAATAAAAAACACCGAACGGGCAGGAGAGGGCTGAACCTTTCCTGCCCGTTTTTGCATTGCACCATCTGCCGGAACGTGCTATACTGGAACAAAACAACTCCTGTCCGAAAAAACCTGAAAAAGAGAGGATGTTCCCAATGAAACGTGCCTATACGAACGGGATCCTGCTGGATGGCACCGAGCAGATGCAGCCGGTAGCGCACAAAATCCTGCTGACCGAGGATGATAAGATCACTGCCATTGCCGATGAGGGCGTGGATCTGGATGGCTATGAGGTCATCGATCTGCACGGCAGCTATATCATGCCGGGTCTGGTCAATCTGCATGTGCATCTGGCGGGCAACGGCAAGCCCAGCGCAAAGCCGCGGGACAATGCTGCGCTGGTGCGCAAAATTCTGAGCAACGGCCTGACCCGTGCGGTGGCCTACAGGCTGGTGTGCAGCTACGCGAAGCTGGAACTGCTGGGCGGCGTGACTACCATCCGCACCGTGGGCGGCATTGCGGATTTTGACACCCGCTGCCGGGATGATGCCGCTGCAGGCAGACTGCTTGCGCCGCGCATTCTTGCCGCCAACGAGGGCATTTCGGTGCCCGGGGGACACATGGCGGGCTCGGTGGCAGTTGCGGCCCATAACAATGCCGAAGCGCTGGCTCAGCTGAGAAAGGCCAGCGGCCAGAAGGTGGATCTTGTCAAGCTGATGATCACCGGCGGTGTGCTGGATGCCACGGAAAAGGGAACGCCCGGAGAGCTGAAAATGAAGCCGGAGATGGTCAAAGCCGTCTGCGACGAAGCCCACAGGCTGGGCTACACCGTAGCGGCACACACCGAATCGCCGGAGGGCGTGAAGGTGGCGCTGGAAAATGGGGTGGATTCCATTGAGCACGGTGCAAAAATGGACGATGAGACGATCTGCCTGTATAAGGAGCGGGGAGCCTTCCTGTGCACGACCATCTCCCCGGCGCTGCCCTATGCGCTGTTCGATACAGCGATTTCCGGTGCCTCGGAAAAGGATCAGTACAACGGCAAGATCGTGTTTGACGGCGTGGTAGAAAGCGCAAAGACCGCGCTTGCCAACGGCATCCCGGTGGGCTTGGGCAATGACGTGGGCTGTCCCTACATCACCCAGTATGATTTCTGGCGGGAGCTGTGCTATTTCCATAAGTATTGCGGTGTGAGCAATCGGTTCGCCCTCTACACGGCGACCCTGCGCAACGCACAGCTGGCCGGAGTAGGAGATGTGACCGGTTCCATTGAGCCGGGCAAGAGCGCAGACTTTATTGTGACGAAGCACGATCCACTAAAAGACCTGCGTGCGCTGCAGCATCTGGAGCTGGTGGTGTGCCGGGGCCATGTGGTCAAAAAACCGAATCCCAAGCGCAATAAAACGGTCGATGCCCTGCTGGACCCGTATCTGGCATAAAAACTGCGGAAAGCAATCAAAAGAACAGCAAGGGGCTGCTGCACCAGATGACGTGCAGCAGCCCCTTGCTTTGCAGCGGAAGATTCACATGCTTGCCATCACAGCCAGAATGCTCTGCCAGCTCTTGCTCCGGGCGGGGGAAGCGTGAGCCGAACGGCTGCGGCTGACTGCTGCAGCTGCGCCGGAAGCGGCAGGGCCCATGGCAGTCAGCGGCACAGACGGATGGAAGAATACGGCGGTATCGCTGGCCAGCCACTGGGCCGCAAGGTGCGCGGCCTGCGGGTCTGCCTGCAAGGCGCGGCGCTCACTTCCGGCCAGAAAATCTGCCAGCCAGTAGAGGATGGCGCTCAGCGGCTGACTGGGGGCAGGGCCCTGACTCCAGTAGGTCCAGCGGGCACCGGCCCCTACAAAGCTCTCCACGGTAACAACGGCACCGGTGCGGGCGTTCTGCGGGATGCTGCCCTGATGATCGGCTCCTGCAAGGGTGCGCAGCTCAGACAGGATACGCTGGGTACGTGCCAGATCCAGCCGGTCTTCCCGGCAGTAAGCGCGGAAATCGGTCTCGTCGATCAGGCCGTCGGCACTGGAAGGAAAGCGGCCTATCAGCTGCCCATCAGCATTGTGGCACAGCTGCCAGCCTTTGCGGAACAGCTGAAAGTTCAGGCAGCGGCGCCCCATGGTGGAGTAGCACAGGATGGAGGTACTCTCACCGGGCAGCTGCTTGAGCTCCAGACAGGCATCGTTGCCGCAGGTGTCCTGCAGCTTTACCGTTAAAAGAAGCTGCGCACGGGGGTGCTGGGCAGACATGGCGTTGTGCATTGCGGTAAAATATCGGCTGGCGTCCATCGTGAGTTCCTCCCTGAAAGGCTGATACAGCGGTTCGTTGTATAACAGGCGGGTTCTGCAGCAGACAGCCCTGTGCACGGGGCGGCTTACGCAGGATTGTTTTATCTTGTGAACCTAGTATAGCATATTTCACAACGAAAAACAACTATAAGTTTATCAAAAAATGAAGAAATTTGCGAGATGCGGCAGGGTAAGCAAAATCTGGACGAAACACGGTTGTGGTGCAGTTGTATTAAAAAAGGCCTGCAGACGGGAAAACTCTCTCGTCTGCAGGCTTTTTGCGCTATAAAGCTCTTATCTCAGTCGCCCAGTTCGCGGATCTCGTTCTGGATCAGCCGCCCGGCAGCACGAGCCAGCTGATCCATGCCGCGGATGCGTGCCATATTTTTGCCGTAGATCTGTGCAGCGGCACCGGCGGAGCTGTCCTCGCCCATAAATACGGCAGAAACCCGGATGCCCATGCGCTGCAGCGCACGCACCTGCGCGGCAGTATCGGCCACACCGGCGGCGTCCTCGTAACCGCAGCCCAGCGGTTTTTCCGGGCTGGGCGGGATGCGGCGGCTGTCGTTGGGCGAAGCATCTGTCAGTACGATGAGCAGATGCCGCGGCGCAGGGCCGGGCGCAAACTGCAAAAGGTCGCCTGCGGCCCGCAGGGCAAGGCCGTCACGGTTCCAGCCGGAAGCGAAATAACGGTTGATGTTCTGCAGGTTTTTGTCCGCAAAGCCCTTGAGCACACGCAGCACCGTGTAGCCCCGCAGGCTGCTGAAGCTGGACACCCGCACCGGGATCCCGCAGGCCGCAAGGCTCTGGGCCAGAATAGAGCCCTGCGCCGCAATGACCTCCTGACAGTGCAGGCGGGACGCAGATGCATCCAGCAGAAGATCCACCGTGAAGGAAGGCTGGTTTTCCTCCTCGGCGCATAAAAATACCCGGTCATCATTCAAAAGCGGGGCCCGCCAGATGCGTCCGGCATTCAGGTTTCCGCTGCGAGCCACACGGGCGTTGGGCTGCTGATGCACCAGGATGCAGTTGCGGATCTGTTCGGTGAGCCGGAGCACCACGCTGCGGTGCAGTTCCCGGTTCTTAGCGTAGTAGGCGCGGTTGCGGTCAGCCTGAAGTTCAGCCTGCTCAGCCAGATGTTTTGCCTCCGGGGTGGGGGCCTGCTCCGGGCTTGGAACACCGGCGCTGAACCACAAATGGCATCCCAGGTGGTCGCCCACGCAAAGCTCCTGCTCCGCCTTGCGCAGCCGTTCCGGCGGGTAGAGGGAGCGGCCGAAGCAGCTTTCGATGTAGGCTCTGTCCTGCGCGGCATCCTGCTTCAGGGTGATGTGGGCCCTGCGCTTGTCCACCGCCAGTCCGCCGCCCACAGCATCCACGGAGCTTGAGTGCTCCACGGTCACGCGGTCCGTTTTGATCATCTGGGTGGGCATGGCTTTGGTGGCAAGCTTTGCCAGCAGGCCGTCCAGATGCAGATGCAGGGCAGCTTTCTGGTGCACAGTGCCGTCGAACAGATTGAATTTTGCGTAGATCGATAAAATTTCGGCTTTCAGCTGTTCCGGCTCCGGCACATGCTCCGGGGCCAGCGCGGCGGCAAGACCGGACTCGTAAGGGGTCATCACCGGGTCGGTGCGGCCCAGTACACGCCGCCAGCGTGCGGCCTGCATGGTGTAGACCAGCTGATTTTTTGCCATCCACTCCTGACGGGAGAGCTTGTACTGGATGGCAAAGAAATAATCTGCATGGGCATGGCGCAGTGCTTCCAGCACCGGGCGGCGGGGCAGCTCCAGCCGATAGGCTGCATTTTCCAGATACAGCCATGTCATGTCGTCCAGCATCGTCTGCCGCAAGTCACCGTCCCATGCATCAAAGATGCTGCGGATCAACGCGTCACCGTAATATTTATGGATGAGGCCCACGACCGTGTTCATGTAAAAATCGGTGGTGCCGTCGGTATAGCGGGCCAGAAACAGCGGCTCAAAGCCATAGGCTCCTGCAGCAGCCCAGACCTGATTGGCCGCACGCCGCTCCTGAGCGGTGTAGCTCTGGGCGTCCATCAGCCAAAGAGCTTGGCGGCATCCAGCTTAGCCGGAATGCGCGCCGCGATCACATCACGGATCAGGCTCTGCTCGTAGGAGTCAAAGGCTTTGTTGGTAATGCCCATATCCAGTGCCGCGCCTGCCGGGATGCCGCGCCGGATCAGCCGCAGGGCATCCAGCATGCCGCGCAGGTCCAGCGCCTTGGTGGAAATTTCTGCGCTGTCGCACTTTTTCTGCAGGTCAAGGAACAGCAGTGCAAACTGGCGCACATACTTGGAAGCAAGATCGGGGAACTGCGTCCGCAGCAGCTTTTCCAGATCGTCCTGCGTAATGGTGGGCATCTGGATGACCACGAAACGGGAGGTGAGCGCCTCGTTCAGCTCACGGGTGCCGGCATAGCCGTAGTTCATGGTGGCAATAAAGCGGGTCTCCTCCGCCAGCGGGATGCGGTCGTAGCCGGGCACATCGATGGCACGGCGGAAGTCCAGCACCGCGTGCAGCACGGCCAGCGCTTCGTTTTTGGCCATGTTGATCTCGTCCAGCACACCAAAGCCGCCGCACTGGGCGCAGCGGTATACCGGGCCGGGCCGGAACACCACCTGACCGTCCGCAAAAGTGTCCATGCCGATGAGGGACGCCGCATCCATGTTTACATGGAAGGAGATGTCCCACGCAGGACGGCCAAAGGCGGCGGCAAGGTTTTCCGCCAGCACGTTTTTGCCGGTGGCTTTTCCGCCTGCCAGCAGCAGGTTTTCGCCGCAGAGCAGCGCCGCCAGCGCCTGCTCCCACACCTGCTTGCCGTAGTAGGTAAAGGCAGGGGAGGGAATGCGCGGACGCAGTGCGTCCGGCAGGGCGTGGGCAGCGCGGTACTGCTGGACTGCTTCCAGCAGAGCGGGGTCTACCCCTTCCTGCTGCAGAGTTTCAAGGAGATCAGACATTTGTACAAACACCTCGATTTTGCCGGTTGTCTGGCACAAACCGGCTGTTCAGCATTATCATAGCACAATCGTGGGGATTTGTGTAGGGGGCACGTGGCGAAAAAATGGCAAAGAGAGGCGGCCCCAAACAGGGACCGCCTCTCTTCATGAAGAAAGAAGAAATGGAAAAAATGCTTAAGTTGTGCCGAAAAATCGCGCTGGATCAGGCGTTATCCAGACCTGCCATCTGCTTGACGGCCTTCATGGCGAAGGTCAGGGTGCGGCCCATGGCCACACCAGCCATCAGGCAGGGGTAGTTGTTGGCAAAAAAGCTGCCGGACATATCACCGGTGATGTACAGGCCCTCCATGGGCTGGTTGTTGTTGTCCAGTGCCTGGCCCTTTTCGTTGATGGCAATGCCCTGCTCGGTGGTCAACAGAGAGGCACCCAGCCAGCAGCCATAGAAGGGTGCAGTGCGGATGGCACTCAGGCGGTAAGCGGGCTTGCCGAAATCCTCGTCGTTCTGCTTGTCGTACAGCTCATTGTAACGCTCCACGGTAGCAAGGAAGGTGTCCTTGGCAGCGCCGGCAAAGCCCATCTTGTCGGCCAGCTCGTCCAGCGTATCGCACTTGAACAATGCTCCGGCCTCGATAGCCTCGTCCATCTTGCCCTGAATGTACTTCTCGCCGCCGTTGCGGGTCTGGGCAGAGCAGCCGATGGTGTGGAAACGTTTTGCGTCCTCCAGAATGTTGGCATCGCAGATCTGTGCGTAGACGCGGCCCGGCTGGTGGGCAGCAGCGTAGACGATATCGTTGTAGGGACAGCTCTCGTTGGCAAAGCGCTCGCCGTTGCGGTTCACCTTCAGGAAGGGCTGGGTACCGGGGTTGTACTGGCGGATCTTGCCGGGGAAGGCCTTGCCGCCAAAGGCGGAGTCGCTATCCACATAGCCGCCATCCACGCCGGGGGCAACAACGCCGCGGTCAAACAGCATGGGAGCGGCTTCCTTGTCCAGATTGGCACCGGCCCACACGGCAGCGCGGATGCCGTAGCCCTTGTCGGCGGGGGAGTAGGAGCAGGCGGTGGTCACGCTGGTGCCCAGCGGGTCCAGCTGCTCCATCATGTAGGGGTTGCCGGGGAAACCGCCGCAGGCCAGCAGCACGCCCTTGTTGGCGTTGTAGCGGATAAAGTGGTCATCTTCGGTGCTCTGGGCGATGATGCCGGTAATGCGGCCCTCGCTGTTCTTTTCCAGCTTGGCCAGACTGGTCTTGAAGTCCACATCGTAGCCCAGCTCCTGAATGTACTGCAGCAGCAGCTCGTTGCGGGCAACACCGCCGCTGCGGTCGTAGGTGTACTCGATCTCAGGGTACATGAAATCGGTGTTATGCTCGGCGTTCTCTGCGGGCCATTTGGCCTCGTCACCGTAAGTATAGATCATGTTCACACCGTACTTTTCGGTCATGATCTCGTGTACAAAACCGATCATCTCGGCAGACTCGTTGATCCAGGTCTTGACAACGCGCTGATCGCACTTGCCGGAGGCGTAGCGGGTGATCTCGCTCAGCAGCTTGGCGCGGTCCATCTGGATACCCTGCTCCTGTGCACCAAAGCCGTCCACAGCACCCACCCAGTGACGGGTGTCCTGCACGTTGGCGTTCTGCTCAATGATACGGAAGTTCAAACCGTTCTTGGCAGCATAGGCAGCAGCAAACATACCGCCGTTGCCTGCACCCACAATGAGGATGTCGGTGTCCACGGTCTCGGTGATGGCAGCCTCATCGATATCGGGTTCTTTGCCCAGCCAGTCGTTTGCGTCGCCTGTGGGCAGCTGCACGCTGGACACCACGGCCTCACCCTTTGCCTGTGCGTAGCAGCTCTTGGCAGCTTTCATCACGGCGTCGGAGGTGATGGTAGAGCCGGAAACGCCGTCGATCTCGGCAGAACCGGCAGCCATCAGCTGCTCGCGCAGCTCATCGGCAGCGGCAGCGCCGAAGGAAGCGGTTTCGCCGGAGGTGTCCACCACCACATCGGTGACAGCGCTGTCGGAGAAGGTCATGGTGACCTTGACGGTGGAGGAGATGCCCTCGGCGGTGCCCTCGTAGGTGCCGGGGATGTACTGACCGGCAGCACCGGAGGCAGTGGAGCTGGAGGCGGAATTGCAGGCAGCCAGTGCGCCGGCAGTGACACCGCTCATGGCGGCGGCAGCAGCGATCTTCAGAAAGCCTTTGCGGGAGATCTTGTTCATAGGTACGCTCTCTTTCTCTTTTCTCTTCTTGTTTTCTTCTCATCACGCAGCAAGGTAAAAAACACTTTGCTGAATCTTTAACAATTGTATCGTAGAGCGGCGCACTTTACAATTCAAATTTATTATATTATAATTTAGCAAACCCTAATGTAAGAAGGTGAGGACGCACAGATGAACCAGAGTGCACTGGAAGGATTTGTGAAGATCGTAGAGATGGACAGTTTTTCGGCAGCAGCAGAGGCACTGTATCTTACGCAGTCGGCGCTTTCGCAGCAGATCCGCACATTGGAAGGGCAGCTGCAGTTTGAACTATTTCAGCATGTACCGCGTCGGGTGATCCTTACCCCGGCAGGCCGGGACTTTTACCCCAAGGCAAAGCAGCTGACGGCCTTGTATCAGGAGGCGGTGCGCCATGCCCGTGCGGTACAGCAGCAGGAAAATCCGCCGGAACGGCATCTGGTCATTGCATGGAGCCATGAGGCCATGCGGATGTTCGGGTACGACCTGTTTTCTCTGACCAATGAGCTGTGTCTGCAATACGCGTCTATTATGACGCCGTGCGCCAGCCGCAGCGAGATCTGGCGCAGTCTGAAAAAAGGGGACGCGGACCTTTCTTTCCAGCTGGAAAGTGCGGAATTTTACGCGCAGGGGTTCACTTTCATCCCGCTGCTTTATGTGCCGGAGCTGTGCATTCCCATCCACCCGCCCGCCGATATGCCGGTGGGCAGGCTGAGTCTGGAGCAGGCGCTGCAATACCGCTGGCTGCCCATCAAGGAGATGTACCAGACCGTCTACGAGACCAGCCTGCTGCAGGAGGGGCTGGAGCGCGGAGTGAACTTTACGCCGGTGGGCGGCATCCGCAGCGCATCCTATGGAGAACCGGCGCTCAAGATGGTCCCGACGGTCTATTACCGCAGGCCGGACCTCAGCTTCGCGCGGGTGCTGGACTGGGGCAGGGGACACCGGTTTGGCGTTGTGCTGGGACAAAAGCGCGAGGATCCGTGGGTGATGGCCTATGTCCGCGCGTTGCAGCAGCTGCTGCCGTCCCTCTCAGAAAAGCTGTTCGGCCTGAAGCTGGAACCGGTGGAGGAATAAAGAAAAAACAGAAACCCTCTCAGGCGCATTCGCGCCAGCTCTCCCGAAGGGAGAGCTATATTGCAGCTGACCGGTAACTGCTGAAAAGCTCCCCCTCTCGGGGGAGCTGGCATCGCGCAGCGATGACTGAGAGGGTTCGGCAAACAAAAAAGCAAGAGCACCTGCTGCCCTCGGAAAGGAAGGCGGCAGGTGCTATTTTTGTGCTTATATTGCGATGACAGGCAGCTTACTCCACCACGTCCTCGAACTGGCTGTTGTACAGGTCCGCGTAGAAGCCGCCTGCTTCGATCAGCTGGTCGTGGGTGCCCTGCTCCACAATGTCGCCATCTCGCATCACAAGGATGAGGTCGGCGTCCTGGATGGTGGAAAGACGGTGGGCGATCACAAAGCTGGTGCGGCCTTCCATCAGGCGGTCCATGGCGGTCTGGATGCGCTGCTCGGTGCGGGTATCCACACTGCTGGTGGCCTCGTCCAGGATCAGGATGCGGTTGTCGGCCAGAATGGTGCGGGCGATGGTGAGCAGCTGCTTCTGGCCCTGACTCACGTTGGAAGCGTCCTCGTTCAGCTCCATCTGGTAGCCGCCGGGCAGGGTGCGGATAAAGTGGTCGGCGTTGGCTGCCTTGGCGGCGGCGATCACCTCTTCATCGGTGGCATCCAGACGGCCATAGCGGATGTTCTCCAAGATAGTGCCCTTGAACAGCCATGTGTCCTGCAGCACCATGCCGAAGCCCTCACGCAGGGCGCTGCGGTCAAAGTCCCGCACATCGTGGCCATTCAGGGTGATGGAACCGGAATCCACATCATAGAAGCGCATGAGCAGCTTGACCATGGTGGTCTTGCCTGCGCCGGTAGGGCCGACGATGGCCACTTTCTGGCCGGGCTTGACCTCACAGCTGAAATCGTGGATGACGGTCTTGTCCGGGGTGTAGCCGAACTTGACATGGCTGAAGGTCACCTGACCGTCGATGCAGGCGGGGTCGGCCCGGCGGGCCGGGTCTGCCTGCTGGTCCTCCTCCGGCTCGTTCAAAAACTCGAACACCCGCTCAGCGGCAGCGGCCATGCTCTGCAGCATATTGGACACCTGAGAAAGCTGCTGGATAGGCTGGGTGAAGTTCTTGACGTACTGGATGAAGGCCTGAATGTCGCCGATGGTAATGATGCCGTTTGCGGCAAAAATGCTGCCCACGATGGCCACCGCCACATAGCCCAGATTGCCCACAAAGTTCATAATGGGCATCATCAGGCCGGAGAGGAACTGGCTTTTCCACGCGGATTCATACAGCTTGTCGTTGGCGGCGTTGAAGTCGTTCAGCACCACGGCCTCGCGGTTGAAGGCTTTGACCACATTGTGGCCGGAGTAGACTTCTTCCACCTGACCGTTCACGACGCCCAGAATGGCCTGCTGGGCCTTGAAGTATTTCTGGCTGAACCGGACTACGATGAGCACAAGCACCAGCGAGACGGGCAGGATCAGCAGGGCGATCAGGGTCATCTTCGGGCTGATGGACAGCATCATGACCAGCACGCCGATCATGGTGGTCACACTGGTGATGAGCTGGGTGATGCTCTGGTTCAGGCTCTGGCCTAGTGTGTCCACATCGTTGGTGATGCGGGACAGCACCTCGCCCACGGTGCGCTTTTCAAAATAGGCAAGGGGCAGGCGGTTGATCTTTTCGCTGATCTGACGGCGGAAGTCGTAGCACACCTTCTGCGAAAGACCGGTCATCAGCCAGCCCTGAATAAAGCTGAATGCGCTGCTCAGCAGGTACATGCCCAGCAAAAACAGCAGGATGCGGCCGATATACACAAAGTCGATGCTGCCGGTGCCGCGCAGCTTGGCGATCCAGCCGGTAGCAAGGGCCGTGGTGGCTTTTGCCAGCACCTTGGGGCCTGCAATGTTGAAGATGGTAGAAAGAATGGCAAATACAATGGCGGTAACGAGCGAAAGGCGGTAGCGGCCAAGGGTGCGCACAAGCTGCAGCAGGGTGCCCTTGAAGTCCTTGGCGCGTTCGGTCGTCATGCGTCCGGGTCTTGGCATATCACTCACCCTCCTTTTCCGTATTCAAAGTATCCAGAGCCAGTTCCTTCTGGCTCAGCTGGCTGCGTGCGATCTCCTGATACTCCGGGCAGGTGACCATCAGCTGGGCATGGGTGCCCTTGCCCACCAGACGGCCCTCGTCCAGCACCAGGATCTGGTTCGCATGCAGCACGGTGGAAATGCGCTGTGCTACGATGATCACAGTGGAGTCGCCGGTCTCAGCTTTCAGCGCACGGCGCAGGGCTACATCGGTCTTGAAGTCGAGGGCGGAGAAACTGTCGTCGAACAGGTAGATCTTTGGCTTTTTCGCAATGGCACGGGCGATGGAAAGGCGCTGCTTCTGGCCGCCGGACACATTGGAGCCGCCCTGTGCGATGGGGCTTTCGTAGCCCTGCGGTTTTGCATCGATGAACTCGGTGGCCTGCGCAATGGCAGCGGCCTTTTTCACGTCGGCATCGGTGATGTGCTCCCCGCCGAACTTCAGGTTCGAGCCGATGGTGCCGCTGAACAGCACACCCTTCTGGGGTACATAACCCAGCAGGTCGTGCAGCTGTGCCTGCGGCATATTGCGCACATCGATGCCGTCCACGGTCACACTGCCGCCTGTCACATCATAGAAGCGGGGGATGAGGTTGAGCAGGGTGGATTTGCCGCAGCCGGTGGAGCCGATGATGGCGGTGGTCTCGCCGGGCTTTGCAGTAAAGCTGATGTGCTCCAGCGCATCGCTGTCCGCACCCGGGAAGCGGAAGCTCACATCGTGGAACGCCACCTCACCCTGCCAGTTTTCGTGCTCCTGCGCGGGCTCTGCAGCAGCTTCGTCCGGGTCGTTGATGGTGGCTTTGGTGCGGATCACCTCGTCGATACGCTCCGCTGCCACACCGGCGCGGGGCAGCATGACGGCCACCATGGCCAGCATCAGGAAGGACATGACGATCTGCATGGTGTAGGTGATGAACGCGATCATCTCGCCCACCTGCATGGTGCCGGTGTCCATGGCCTTGCCGCCGAACCAGACGATGAGCAGGCTGGTGCCGTTCATAATGAGGGTCATAAAGGGCATCATGGCCACCATGGCACGGTTGGTGAACAGCTGGGTGCTCATCAGGTCTTTGTTGGCCTTGTCGAAGCGCTCCTCCTCAAACCGTTCGCGGCTGAAGGCGCGCACCGGCATGACGCCGGTCAAGATCTCGCGGCTGACAAGATTCAGCCGGTCCACCAGCTTCTGCATGATCTTGAATTTCGGCATGGCAATGCTCATCAGGAAGAGGATGAGCAGCAGCAGAACGGCCACGTCCAGTACAACGATCCAGGAAAGGCCGGTGCTGCTGTTCAGCACATGCAGCACGCCGCCAATGCCCAGAATGGGCGCATAGGCCACCATGCGCAGCAGCATGACGCAGACGAACTGCACCTGCTGGATGTCGTTGGTGGTGCGGGTGATGAGGGAGGCGGTGGAAAAATTCTCAATCTCTGCATTGGAGAACCCGATGACGCTGGCAAAGGTCTCCCGGCGCAGGTCGCGGCCAATGGCGGCGGACACGCGGGAGGCGAGGAAGCCCACAGCGATGGACACAGCCGCCATCAGCAAAGTCAGGCCCAGCATCTGGCCGCCTACGCGGTAAAGGTAGCGCATCTGCACATCGTGGGCAACGCCCTGTGCCTCGTATTCCAGCTGCACCAGCAGCATGGACTGACTTTTGAGGTTCTCCATCAGGGTATCATCCAAGCTGGCAAAAGCACCGGCCAGCTGCTGCTGGACAGCTTCGCGGGTAAAGCCGGGCATCTGGCTCATGGCGGCAAACTGGGCACACACGGTGTCCAGATCATCGGCAGTGGGAGTGACGGTGTCGGTTTCAGAGTCGGCAGCTTCTGTGCGGGCCGCCTGCATGTCGGCAAGGCCGGTCATGCTCATGGTGTCCTGCCCGGCGGGGGCGTTCGCTGCCTGCGCAGCCGCCATATACAGCACGATGTCCGGCGTGGTGACGGCATCCTCCAGCGCGGCGCGCTCGTCATCGGTCAGGTCGGTGCGCAGCTTCAGCACACCGTCGTCCTGAAGATAATACCCGTAGGCGTTCTGGAGTGCATCGGCGTCCTCTTCGCTCATCAAAAGCGTGAGGGCGTCCAGCGTGCTCTGGCGTATCGTTTCGGGCAGGGGGCTTTCAATGCCGCCCTGCTGGATGCCGGTGTCCACGATCCTGCTGGTGTAGTCCGGCAGCGAAAGATCACAGTACGCCTGCACGAACAGCAGCGCGAACACCACAAGACAGACGGCCCAGTGCCGGGCCAGCTGCTTGAAAATTTTCGTCATGGTTCGGTTCTCCCTTCGTTGTTTTTTGCTTCACGGGAAGCGTTTTCCGCAAGGATGGCGTCCATCAGTGCACCGCGCAAAACGTTCATCTGCTGCACCTGCTCCGGTGTCAGCCGGGCCATCACGCAGGCAAAATAATCGCTGAGGGCATCCTCGCACTGGGCACAGGCGGTGTAGCCCTCCGGCGTGATGCGCACCAGCGTTTTGCGCCGGTCAGCCGGGTCCGCTTCGCGCAGAACAAGGCCGTCCTGTTCCAGCTGGCGCAGGCTGCGGCTGATGGCCGGCAGCGGCTGGTGAGTCTCCCGGGCAAAATCGGAAACATACACCGCTCCGTCCTGCCCGCGGGTGCTGATCGTGTGAGCCAGACCCTCCAGCATGGGAAAGTGGCACTTGGGACAGCCCCGCAGAGCCGCCTTCATGCCGGCCCGGGACGCCTTGCTCAGCTGTCCGAAAAAATGGCACAGGCCGTGAAAGCTCGTGGCGGCTTCGGTCTCGTTCAACATTCTATCCCTCCTCATCGCAAAATACTTAACAGCTGTTAACTATTAACGCCTGACAATAATATTCCTCCTGCACCCAAAATGCAAGGGCGGTTTGGGATAATTTTAAAAAAGTTCACAAAAAGGGGAGAGCGGCAGAAAGCCTGAACCGCCCGGCAGCTGCATAAATAGAATAAGAAAAGTTTCGGCGGGAGGGACGGCGGCATTGGAACAGGGGCTGAAAGGGATCTTTGCGCTTTTTGGCGGTCTGGCATTGTTTTTGTATGGCATGGATGCGCTCAGCCGCAGTCTGGAAACAGCGGCAGGGCAGAGGATGAAGCGGCTGCTGATGGTGCTGGCCGGCAGCCCGGTGCGAGGCGTGCTGGCGGGGGCAGCGGTCACGGCGGTGCTGCAAAGCAGCTCCGCAGTCACGGTGATGGTGCTGGGCTTTGTAAGTGCGGGCCTGCTGACCCTGCGGCAGGCGGTCCCGGTGATCTTTGGCTGCAACATCGGAACCACCATTACCGCACAGCTGCTGGCCTTCCGGCTGGAAGATGTGCGCGGTCTTGTGCTGCTGGCCGGACTGCTGCTCTGTTTTGCCTGTGCAGGGCAGAAGGGCAGGGCCGTTGGCCGGGCGGTGTTCGCCTTTGGCCTGCTGTTTGAGGGCATTGCCGGTATGAGCACGGCGCTGGCCCCGCTGGCACAGAGCCCGGTGTTTGCGCTCTGGCTGGCACGGGTGCGGCATCACCCGTGGCTGGGCCTGCTGACAGGCCTTTGCATGACCCTGACGGTGCAGAGCAGCTCTGCCACCATTGCGGTGCTTCAGAGCGTTGCGGCACGGCCCGGGCCCCAGGGCGGCAGTCTGCTGGGCCTTGCAGGGGCGCTGCCGGTGCTGCTGGGGGATAACATCGGCACCACGGTCACAGCGGTGCTGGCATCCATCGGGCAGAGCCGGGACACAAAACGGGCGGCGGCGGCCCACGCCCTGTTCAACCTGACCGGCGCGGCGGCGTTCTGCGCCCTGCTGCCGTGGTATGCGGGTCTGGTGAAAATGATCTCGCCCAAAGGGCCGGAGCTGGAAGTCATTGCCCGGCAGATCGCCAACGCGCATACGCTGTTCAACCTCATCTGCACAGCGGTGTGGCTGCCGCTGACCCCGCTGATGGTGCGTCTGGTCTGCCGCCTTGTGCCGGACCACCCGCCCAAAGCCCGGAATGGCTGAGAAATCCGGCACATCCCGCCTGCGGGGTCTGGCACGGCAAACCTGCCAAAAATCCAGCGCTCAAGCCAAATAACGAGCATTTTAAAGTTGATTTCCGGCCAGGGATGTGGTACACTGAATAGGTTATAGGAGTATAAAAATAAGGTGTGGATTTGGCGGTTTTACAAACCACGAAAATACGCTGTTTTTAGTATAGTGAGGATGAAAAGCATGAAGGACATTACAACGGCACTGGTGCAGCAGTTCCGCAGGGAACACAAGGCGGCGCGGCGGTATATGGCACTGCTGCTGGCATTGGCGCTGCTCACCAGCCTGTTCGTCAACTGGCAGCTGCACAGTGTGGGCATTGCCCGGACGGCAGACTACCAGTGCGGCGAGATCGAGCACCAGCACACCGCTGAGTGCTACGAGAAGGTGCTGGTGTGCGGCTATGAGGAGGGCGAACCAGAGGACTGGAACGCCACAAAGCCGGACGACAGCGCATTCCTTGATGGGGATTACGGTGTGGGGCAGAGCGAGGCCGACATTGCCGCCTATTCGGCAGAGCCGGAGCCGGAGTATATTTTTGTGCCTCACCAGCACACCGACGACTGCTATCAGGAAGTGAAAACGCTGACCTGCTACGAGGAAGAGCATGTGCACACCGATGACTGCTTTGACCCCGAGGATGGCAGCCTGATCTGTGACCTGTTCGAGCACACCCACGACGACAGCTGCTATTCCATTGAATATGAGCTGGTGTGCGGTCTGGAAGAGGGCGAGCTTGTGGAGGAGCCCAACCCGGACTATGTGCCGGTGGATGAGGAAGCCTTTGCGGTGTTTGACGATGCCGTGGCCCTTCAGCCCGTTGTGGACGACAGCAGTCTGGACACCCCGGTGCACCACCACACCGACGCCTGCTATGAGGAAGTGCTGATCTGCGGCCTGCCGGAGCACCACCACACCGTGAACTGCCTGTCCGACCCGCTGGCGGATGTGGAGGACGAAGAGACATGGAGCGCAAAGACGAATGTTGTGCTCACCGGTGCGTGGGCCGACGATCTGACCGCTGTGGCAAAAAGTCAGCTGGGTTACCAGCAGAGCGAGCGCAACTTCCAGCTGGACGATGAGGACCAGACCACCGTGCGCCACTACACCCGTTACGGTGCATGGTATGGCAACGCCTACGGTGCGTGGGATGTGATGTTCCTGTCCTACTGCCTGAACTACGCGGATGTGCCGCAGACCACGGTGCCGCAGCGCGCCGGTGTGCAGGCCCTGCGCAGCGACCTGCGCGGGTCCGAGTGGCTGAAGGCGGCGGCAGAGGTCGAGCTTGTGCCCGGCGATATCGTGTTCTACAACAGCATCACCACCGAGACGGTGGCAGTGGAAGAGGACGCGCCGCAGATCATGGATGATTCTGCCGATGCAGACATTGCCCTGCTTTCGCTGGAGCCTGCCGCCGCTGAGCCCCAGACCGAGGAGCGCACCGTCAGCACCGAGACCGTGGGCATCGTGTCGGATGTGGACGCGGATGCCGGTACCCTGACTGTGATCTCCGGCGACGTGGACGGCAAGGTGGCCGAGGTGTCCCTGCGTGCGGACGAGATCACGGATGTGATCGATCTGGCCGCGGCTGATAAGGAGCAGGAGGAAGAAGATAAAAGAGAATACATCGACAACGTGGAACCGGCAGAGGATGCAGGAACCTCTCTTGTGATCTGGGCAATTGACCCCGCATCGCTGGCCTCTCCGTATGCGGTGGCACTGCTGGCCGATGAGGGTACCTCGAACACAACGTACGATCTGAGTCAGCATCTTGACAAGGTGACCTTTCGGAAAAATGTCGACGGCAACTGGCAGAACATCTCTTCCACGGAATCGGTGGAGGACGGCGATACCATCCAACTGATTTTGGAGTTCACTCTAACGAAAGGCACTCTTACGGACGACAACAATACGATTACTTACAAGCTGCCAAACGGCCTGAAGCTGAAAGATGCTATCACAGACGACACCATCGTGGATGCAGGCAGCGATAAACCTGTGGGCAAATATACGATCCGAACAGATGGAACCGTTGTCATGACCTTTACAAAATTGAGCAGCGGCGGCGAAGCGTTCAACGGCAAACTGACCTTCGAAGCAGAAGCAGAATATCAATCGGCCCCTAACGGTACGATCGACTTTGGCAATCATACGACGACCCTGAATGTTACCAAAAAAAAACCGGAGCAGCCGGATCTGTCTGTTGAAAAGGATCTCGATTATTACAACGGCAAAAGAACGTGGAGCAATGATAAGGGCGATTACTATGCCTATTGGAAGGTTACGGTATCTTCCAAGAACGGCTCCGGCGGCACGGTACATCTGTATGATACGCTGGACACCCAAAAGGGCTTCCCGGCAAAGCATACTGAGGATATTCCCATCAAACTGATCAAGTACAATGCGGATGGTACCACCACCACGGAAATCAATACAAAAGAATATCCCTACACCATCTCAACGGATGGTGCAGTGCTGGAGTTTGAGAATCTTCCGGAGCTGAAGAAGGGTGAAAAGTACGTCCTGTACTACGTCACAAAGGCGGCGGCCGAAGACCTGAAAGCAATGTACGGCACCAACACTCCGAACATAATGTATAACACGGCTACAGCAGAAACCGAAAAGGTGCAGGAAGTCTCCTCTGATGAAAAGTATATCACGTATAACAAAACTATCATCGAAAAGAAAGGTGAACCGAATGCGGATGGTCTGATCGAATGGACAGTCGTAGTTCGTGCACCGCTGGATGGATCCACGGGTTTCCTGAAGGACTATACATTTCAGGATGTTCTGCCGGACAACATCAATCTGTCCAGTGACATCAATGTCCAAATCGAGGGAGAGCAGACGACATACGCAACGATGCAGCCGGAAGATATGAAAGGTGGCAAAAAGCTCTCAGAACTGGACGAAAACGCAAAGACCGCCTTCCGCTTTACCATTACCTACAAGACCACTGTGCCGACAGATGGCTCGAAATCTGTAAAGAACGTGGCTTCTCTGGAAAAAAAACTCTCGGCAGAGAAAACGGTTCCCATTAGTCAGGGTGTCTGGAATCTGACCAAGACCCACAACCGCACGGAAAACAACATTGCCTATTGGAACCTGAATGCGGTGAATGTGACCGGTGCCAGCCAATTTGAATTGACCGATACCATCGGAGACACCACCGACGGCAGCGGAGCTGTTCTTTCGGGCAAACACTATGCCCTTGCTTCGGAGCTGCAAAACGCGATTGAAAAGGGTCTGACGCTGACTCTGACGAATAATCGTACGCTGAACTATGCTGAGGCGGAAAAATACCTGACCATCACCTATTTAGATGCGTACAATAATGAAGTTGGTGCAAAGGATAGCGCCACCCACGTGCTGAGCTTTACCGTTGCAGTGAAGACGGCAGAAGACATTACAGTGCGCCAGATGGTGCTGAAGGATGTGCCCACGCATGAAGTGCGCAGTGATAAGCCGGAAGGTGCGGATTGGACCTTCACCAACAACGCAATGATCATGCAGGACGGCATCGAAAAGGCGAACGATTCGGCTAAGGATGTTTATCTCACCAGTGTCTTTGAAAAGAGGGTATCCATTGATGGCCGGGATACCTACCTGACAGAAGATAACAAAGTGAACTATGACAAAATCAAAGACCAAACTTTGATGTATAGCATCAAGCTGGTGACAACGGGAACAGAAACGGGCAGCATCAAAATCGTGGATGCCCTGCCGAAGGGAACCAACTTGACCGTACACCGCGATAAGCTCAGGCTCTGCGTGGACAACGAGTGGTACGATTGGTCTGCTGGTGCGCGATGGCACGCTGAATATAAAGATAATACGCTGACTGTAGAAGTGTACGACTGCAACGACGGAAAACAACACGTCATTGAGCTTCTGTATGAGGTCAAGCTTGATATGACGAATGACTCCCGCTGGAAAGACCCGCTCACATCGGATGTCCCCTACAAAAACAGCGCAAGCTACGGAGATGGGAGTCACTCCAACATTAAGGACGACTCCATCACCCTGACCGTGCACAAAGATCTTCCCTCGCTGATCAAGACGGGTAAACAGATTTGGGACTCCGCGAATAATAAATGGGGCAATAAGGTCACATATAAGGTGATCATCAATCCGACAGGAAAACAACTGGGCAACGGCGGACCGCTGGAACTGCTGGACAAGATGCAGGTCAGCAATGGTGCAAATTTCTATGGAGAGAACGTCAAGCTGTACTATTATGATAAGGATACAGCCGTGGAAAACCTGACGGAGGTGGAACCTGGACTCTACAGCTCTAGCATTAACGACCCGACAAAGGAAGGCTGGCTGTACATGACGATCCCGGATAAGAAGGCACTTCTGCTGACGTATGACTGCGTGATCGACCCCGGCAATGCTGTGTCGCCTACATTGTCCAACACAGTCTCGCTGAATGGCAATATCAGTGGAAGCTCTGACGGCCTGCAGTTCGAGACCAATAAGAGTAGCGCACAGATCACGCGCGGTCAACTGATTATTTACAAGGTCGATGCGGGGATGACCACACGGCTCGAAGGTGCGGAATTTACTCTCAGCCGTTATGACCCGACAATGCATCGTTTTACGGAAGGCTTGAAGAGTGAGACCAATAAAAACGGTGAGCTGATCTTTGGCATCACAAAGAACGACCCCGAAACGCTGTCGCCGAATGTGCTTTACCGCCTGACCGAGACGAAGGCCCCGACGAACTATATTCCGGACAGCACGCCGAAGTATCTGTTCTTCTATGAGAAGGACGCCGATCCCAAGGGTGCCTTCAAGACGGCTCTGGGCGTTGAATCGATCACAGACAACGACCAGATCGTGACGGCGGATAATGTGACCTTCGGCTGCTCAACCAATACCACACAGCTGACGGTCAAGAATACCTACAATCGGCTCACTGTCCAAAAATACTGGCATAGTGCAGCGGACGACAGACCGCTGCCGGATGCAGACATTCCGGAAGGTCCCATTCAGGTGCAGCTGTACCGTTATACGGAAGACCAGACGGCAACGAATGCTGAGCCCGTGGGTGAGGCACAGAACCTGAACAAGGTTAACGGCTGGTCGCATACATGGGCCGGTGAAAATGAGATCCCGGCAACAGATGGAAAGGGCCACAAGTACTACTACCTTGTAAAAGAAGTGACTACCGGCAACTGGGTCACGGAGATCACCAATAACGACGGCATCCAGACCGGTATGATCTTCATCATCAATAAAGTTTACAGCGGCTACGAGCTGCCCTCCACCGGCGGCATGGGCACGATGCCCTTTGCGGCGGTGGGCGGTATGCTGACCGTGGGTGCGGCCCTGCTGCTGGCCAAACGCAAAAAACACGAAGAGAAAGGGGAGTGAGCAGCCAATGGAACAAAAAAGCTTGCGCAGGCGGTTTGCAGCCCTGCTTTTGATGCTGTGCTTTCTGGCGGCAGGCGCACTGCCTGCCCTTGCCACCAGTGCGAACATCCGGCTGGTGGATGCCAGCGGGAACCCCGCCACCGGCACCATCCGCGTTGCGCTGTACGACAGCGCGAAGGATAAGGCCCTGAGCGGCGGTCAGCTGACGCTGTACCGCGTGGCGGAGGTAAAGCGCAAAAACGGCGACCTGAGCTTTGAATACTGCGGCGATTTTTACGGCTGCGGCATCGCGCTGGGCGATCTGACCGACAGCACGCTGGCAGACCAGCTGCTGGAATACATGCCGCAGGGCGCACAGGGCACCACAAAAACCGTTGATGCTAACGGCAATGCCGCCTTTGAAGAGCTGGAGCTTGGCCTGTACCTGATCGTGCAGAGCAAGGCCTCCAATGGCTATGCGCCCATCAAACCTTTCCTTGTTTCCCTGCCCATGGCAGAAAACGGGAAATGGAATTATGAAGTAGACGCCTCCCCCAAGGTGGGCGGCTACACCCCCGTCAAACCGGATACGCCGGTAACGCCGCCCACTCCCGTGCCGGACAAGCCCGGCACCCCGGAGCAGCCCACGGAGCCCACAAACCCGGATACGCCCAAGAACCCGAATGGCCCGGATAGTCCGGTCTCGCCCGGCAGCCCGGATAGTCCGGTGGCTCCCGGCAATCCGGACAACCCGGCAGCCCCGGGAAACCCGGATAATCCCGCACTGGCGGGCCGTCCGGACGGCACGGCCATGAGCGGTCTGCCCCAGACCGGCCAGCTGAACTGGCCTGTGCCGGTGCTGGCGGTCAGCGGCGTGCTGCTGTTTGCCGCGGGCTGGGTGCTGAACAAAAAGGAAGCGCTGCCATGAGACAGAAAATAGGAAAGATATGTATGGTGCTGGGCGCGCTGCTCATTTTGGCGGCGGCGGCGCTGCTTGCCTACAACAAGTGGGATGCGGCCCGCGCAGACAAGGCGGCACAGCAGGCACTGGGGGAGCTGGAACAGACCCTGACCACAACGATTGAGGAAAAGGCAAAGTCGGAGACCGTTGTGCTGCAGCCGGAGCTGGACCCTGCCCAGCCCATGACCGAGACGGAACTGGACGGCTGGAACTACATCGGCTACCTGTCCATCCCCTCCATTGGGCTCGACCTGCCCGTGATGAGCGAGTGGAGCTATGCAGGCCTGAAGATCGCGCCCGGCCGGTACTCCGGCTCCACCTACGCGGACAACATGGTGGTCTGCGCCCATAACTATGCAAAGCACTTCAGCCCCATCAAATGGCTGGCCGAAGGGGCACAGGTCTATTTTACCGATATGGACGGCATGCGGTGGAGCTACGAGGTCTCCTATGTGGAGAACCTGCAGCCTACCCAGATCGAAAAAATGACCGAAAAGACGGAAGATTCCGACAACTGGGACCTGACCCTCTTCACCTGCACCACCGGCGGCCGTGCCCGCTGTGCCGTGCGGTGCGTGCGGACAGGCTACCCGGTGCTCACAACGGAGACCGCAGAGTAAGATGCAAAAATCCCCTGTGCGCTGGCACAGGGGATTTTTTATATCCGGTATTCGGTGGGCGTTGCCCATCTTCACAGGGGATTACTTGCTCTGGATGTACTCGTCAATGGCCTTTGCAGCAGCCTTGCCTGCGCCCATGGCCTTGATGACGGTGGCTGCGCCGGTCACGGCGTCACCACCCGCGTACACACCGTCACGGCTGGTCTTGCCGTCGTCGCCGTCGGTGACGATGCAGCCGTGCTTGTTGGTCTCCAGACCCGGAGTAGTGGAGCGGATCAGCGGGTTGGGGCTGGTGCCCAGACTCATGATGACCGTGTCCACGTCCAGCTCAAACTCGCTGCCCTTCTTCTCGATGGGGCGGCGGCGGCCGGAAGCATCGGGCTCGCCCAGCTCCATCTCGATGCAGGTGATGGACTTGACAAAGCCCTCGTCATTGGCGTGAATCTCCACAGGGTTGCACAGGGTCTTGAAGATGATACCCTCTTCCTCGGCGTGCTCCACCTCTTCCTTACGGGCGGGCAGCTCAGCCATGCCGCGGCGGTAGACGATGTACACGGTCTCGGCACCCAGACGCAGGGCGCTGCGGGCAGCGTCCATGGCTACGTTGCCGCCGCCCACAACGGCGACCTTTTTGCCGGTGCGGATGGGGGTCTTGCTGGTGGGCAGATAAGCCTTCATCAGGTTGGAACGGGTCAGGAACTCGTTGGCAGAGTAGACGCCCTTCAGGCTCTCGCCGGGGATGCCCATGAAGCGGGGCAGACCGGCACCGGAGCCTACGAACACGGCCTCATAGCCGTACTCGCCCATCAGCTCGTCAATGGTCAGCACCTTGCCAATGACCATGTTGCACTCGAAATCAACGCCCATCTTCTTCAGGCCGTCGATCTCCTGCTGCACGATGGCCTTGGGCAGACGGAACTCGGGGATGCCGTACATCAGCACGCCGCCGGCCACATGCAGGGCCTCGTAAACGGTGACCTTATAACCCAGCTTTGCCAGATCGCCTGCGGCGGTCAGACCGGCAGGGCCTGCGCCGATGATGGCCACCTTGTGGCCGTTCCATTCGGGCACGATGGGGGCGGTGTGCACATTCTCGCGGTGCCAGTCGGCAACAAAGCGCTCCAGACGGCCGATGCCCACCGGCTCATTCTTGATGCCGCGGGTGCACTTGCCCTCGCACTGGCTCTCCTGCGGGCAGACACGGCCGCAGACGGCGGGCAGGGAAGAGGAGCGGTTGATCACCTGATAAGCGGCTTCAAAGTCGCCCTCGGCCACATGACCGATGAACTCAGGGATATCGATGCCCACGGGGCAGCCGGTCTGGCAGGGCTTGTTCTTGCAGTGCACGCAGCGCTTTGCTTCGTTCACGGCCATTTCTTCGGTGTAGCCCAGAGCAACTTCCTTGAAGTTCTTGTTGCGCACATTGGGGTCCTGGGTGGGCATGGGGCACTTCTTCGGGTCCATATTGAAAGCCATCTTACTTTACCTCCTGATTGAGCAGATTGCATGCCGCTTCACGGGCGTGTGCCTCAAACGGGCGGTACATGGTGCCGCGGGCCATTGCTTCATCAAAATCCACCAGATCGCCGTCAAAGTCGGGGCCGTCCACGCAGGCGAACTTGGTCTCGCCGCCCACGGTCAGGCGGCAGCCGCCGCACATGCCGGTGCCGTCGATCATGATGGGGTTCATGGAAACGATGCTCTTCAGGCCATGCTTCTGGCAGGTCTTGACCACAAACTTCATCATGATCAGCGGGCCGATGGTGATCACCAGATCGTACTGATTGCCTGCAGCCACCAGCTCGTCCAGAGCGGCGGTAACAACGCCCTTGGTGCCGTAGCTGCCGTCGTCGGTCATAATGCGCAGCTCGTCGCTGCAGGCCCGGAACTCGTCCTCCAGAATCAGCAGATCCTTATTGCGGAAGCCGACCACGCTGTGCACCACACAGCCCTGCTCGTGCAGCTCACGGGCAATGGGCAGGGCAATGGCGCAGCCTACGCCGCCGCCCACGACACAGACCTTCTTCAGGCCCTCCACCTCGGTGGCACGGCCCAGCGGGCCCACGAAATCGTGGACGCTCTCGCCGACCTTCAGGCTGTTCAGCTCCATCGTGGTACCGCCCACGATCTGGAAAATGATGTCCACGGTACCCTTTTCGCGGTCGTAACCGGCCACGGTCAGGGGGATGCGCTCGCTGTCCTCAAACGGGCGCACAATGATAAACTGGCCCGGCTTTGCCTTTTTGGCAATCAGCGGGGCTTCAATGACCATCTTTGTCACGGTGGGGTTCAGCGCGACTTTTTCAGTGATCTTATACATCGTGTTTGCTCCTTTATGCTGGCATTTCCTATTTCTGCGCACGAAAACGCGCCTGCATGCCCTCGGCGGCATGACAGACGCAGCTTTTGCAGGCGACAAAATGACATTCTTATTATAATGGTTCCTACAGGAGAAAGCAACTAAATTTTCCTCGTGTCTGTTGCGGCAAACATGAATGAACGGCGGTGTCAGCCGGTGCAGAGAAGGCTTTTTGTGCGCAGACAGGCCTGTTTTGAATTTTTTTGCAAAAAATGCAAATTTGTGGTTGACAATTGCCGGGAGGTACGGTATAATAATCAGCGTCGCCGGTAAACAACCGGCACGAACACATGGAATGTGCGGCCGTAGCTCATCTGGTAGAGCGCCACCTTGCCAAGGTGGAGGTAGCGAGTTCGAGCCTCGTCGGCCGCTCCATTTGTGGAAGTTTAGCTCAGCTGGGAGAGCATCTGCCTTACAAGCAGAGGGTCAGCGGTTCGAGCCCGTTAACTTCCACCATGTGGCCCGGTAGCTCAGTTGGTTAGAGCACCAGCCTGTCACGCTGGGGGTCGTCGGTTCGAGCCCGATCCGGGTCGCTTCGCTTTGGCGAAAGCCAAAGCACCTTTTGCCTCTGTAGCTCAGTCGGTAGAGCAGGGGACTGAAAATCCCCGTGTCATTGGTTCGATTCCGATCGGAGGCACCATATGCGGCCGTAGCTCATCTGGTAGAGCGCCACCTTGCCAAGGTGGAGGTAGCGAGTTCGAGCCTCGTCGGCCGCTCCAACACGAAGCCATCATCAATGCAGTAATGCAAAGATGATGGCTTTTCTGTTGTTTTCCGTTATGACTCCTTCCTGTGAAAAAAGCAAAGCCGGAAAATCCGCAGATTTTCCGGCTTTGCAAATATAAAAACAATTATTCCACTGATATTGTCGGAACGCGACCCGTGCGCGGAGACAATTTTAAATCGTTTCTTACAGGATCACATTTTTGATAAGCAGCGAAATGCTGCCGTCATCGCTGTGCAGAAACTCTACTTCATTTTCCGAGTTCAGCAGTTCGGTGGGGATCTTCACCTCAATGCCGTTGGCGGTGTGGATGCTGCGGCTCTCCATGCGGCGGATGCGCGCAGGGGTCACGGTCACGGGCTGCTCAGGCGCTTCCAGCACATCGCTCTTTTCTACGTAGTCGTCAAAGGGCACGGCGGCAAGGGGATATTCCTCCTCCAGCTGCTGGCGCACCTGCTGGATGGACACCTGATTGTTGTTGTCAGCGGCCTGATTCGCGATCAGCATCGCGACCTGAGCCTCTACGTGGGGCTGGTCGGCGTAGTTTTCCTGCACGGCCTGAACAGCGGCTTCCTGAATGGCCTGCAGCTTCTTTTTCTCCGGCTGAGCGGTGGTGTACTGGAACACCACGGTGGAAAGATAAAAATCCTTGTGCCCGTCGATGTCAAATTTCTTTTCCAGAAGCTTCATGGAGTAATCGGTGAGGTTCACGAGTGCGCCTTCCTCTACTTTGCCGCTCTGGCTGGGCAGACAGGCCCGCTGCTGTATGATGGAGTTCACCGGGGCACCCTCTACGGTCTCGGTGTAGTGGGTGTAGCCGTTTTTGTAGTTCAGCTTCAGGATGCCCAGCCACGGCTCGCCATCGCGGGTAAAATCCACCACCGCAAGGTCTGCCCCCGGGATGGTGGTGTGGGCATGCATGTAGTCGAACAGCACCCCGGCAATGCGGCAGGAGAGGTCCACAAAATCGTGATTGTGTTCCAGCTCATTTTTAAAGGCGGAATCCGGCAGCGGGCGGCACTGGCGGATATCATCGCTGGCAAGCAGCTTCTCAATGTGATACTGGAAGTAAGCAGTCTTTTCAGCGGTCATTTCCATGCCGCCGCCGCTCAGCACAGGGGCGTCCATGGTGGTGTCCAGCACATGCAGGATAGCCTGATGAATAATGATCTCCACGGGTACAAAACCTCATTTCGTACAAAATCTTTTTTGCATACAGTATAGCACAGCATGACGCAAAAGGCGAGACCGCATCTTGTAAACAGCAGGCGGGAATGCTACAATAAGAGTAGAAAACTACCAAGGAAAGGGGACAAAAACCATGGAATTCCGTGATAAACCAATGGAAAACCTCATCCGCCTTCAGGAAAAGGATATCTGCAAAAATGCCCGCGCACTGCTTCTGGACGGCGAGAGTGTCGTGGGTGCCTACAAGACGGTGCGCGATCAGGTGATCTTTACCACCCACCGCATCATCATGGTGGATATGCAGGGCGTCACCGGTACCCGGCAGCAGATCTTTGTGCTGCCGTACCGCAAGGTGCTGCACTTCGGCATTCAGACGGCAGGCTTTGGCGACCCGGTGCAGGCATCGCAGCTGACGGTCTGCTTTGCGGACGCACACGAGGCAAAGTTCGGCTTTATCGGCCAGCAGGAACTGTTTGCGGTCGCCAACGCCATCAGCCGGTGCATCCTGTAAATAACTCCTTTAAAACAGCAGGCTCCCCGCCCGAGACCGGACAGGGAGCCTTTTGCTGTATACGAAATAGGAGAATGGCAGAATTAGCAGCGGCTTGTTTTGCGCACCAGCTGTTCGTGCATGAACACCATGAGCACCAGCAGTGCCAGCAGATAAAATGGGAACAGCGCAGGAGTGATGTTGTTTGCCATCAGCCCGAACAGCGGCGGCATGGCCAGATTGCCCACATAGGCGCTGGCCATCTGGATGCCGATGACCGCCTGCGATCTGTCTGCACCGAAGTGCTCCGGCGTGGAGTGGATGATGCTGGGATAGATGGGCGCACAGCCCAGCCCCACCAGAACAAGACCGCACAGAGCAAGCACCTGCGGCCCGGGCAGCAGCAGGGCCAGCACGCCTGCGGCCAGAATGCACTGACCCATGCGGATCATCTGCGTATCGTTGAATTTCAGGGTCAAAAAGCCGCAGGCGGCGCGCCCGGCGGTGATACCGATGTAGAACAGGCTGGCAAAGCTGGCGGCAGTGTCGGGGGCGATGCCTTTCGTCAGCGTGAGGTAGCTGCTGGCCCACAGACCTGCTGTGGTCTCCAATGCACAGTAGCAGAAGAAGCACAGCATCACCTCTCTGGCACCCGGCAGACGGAACACCTGCCCAAGGCTCAACGCCTGCGGCGAGGCAGCTTCGGCGTCGGTGCCTGCAGTACGGCCCTGCCATAGCGGCAAGCTGAAAAAGAGCACTGCGCTCAGCAGGATCTGGAACAGGGCGATGTACCGGTATCCGGACGTCCACGGCCCGCCGCCTGCCAGCACCCGGCCCATGACCATGGGGCTGATCATGGTGCCGATGCCCCACATGCAGTGCAGCCAGCTCATGTGGCGGCTTTTATAACGTAAGGCAACATAGTTGTTCAAGGCCGCGTCCACGCTGCCTGCGCCCAGCCCGTAGGGCACGGCCCACAGGCAGAGCATCCAGAACTGTGTGGAGACCGAAAAGCCGAACAGCGCGGCAGCCGTCATGCCCACACTGAGGGCGGTCACTTTTCCGGTGCCCAGCGCACGGGTGAGCCGGTCGCTGTTCAGGCTGGAAACGATGGTGCCGCAGGAGATGATCATGGAGATCAGCCCCGCATAGGACACCGGCACACCGAGTTCCGGATACATGGAAGGCCACGCCGACCCCAATAGGGAATCCGGCAGGCCCAGACTGATGAACGAGATGTAAATGATCGGAAGCAAAAGCTGTAGCATAAACCTTGAGTTCCTCCGGGAAGCATGTTATACTTGCAATGCATCTTGTGCTTTGCTGATGTAATAATATCACACATCAGAGCGGAATGTTAGGATAAAAACGCCCGATTGATACAACAAAACCGGCGCGGATGCAGATGCGTGACCTTGACGGAAAGGAGATGGCGGATCGTGGCATTTCAGACCAGCTGTGCAGCAGCGGGCGGGCTCAACTGCCTGCCGGATGTTGTGGCGGATGGCGAGGGCAGGGAGCTGGTGCAGCACGGCAGCGCACTGTTTCCCATTGCCTGCTATGAAGAGGACCTCAAAAGCTACTCGGTAGCATGGCATTGGCATGAAGAGTTTGAATACATCCTTGCCGTAAAAGGCCCGCTGGCGGTGGACGTGAGCAAAGCCCGGCTGGTTTTGCAGACCGGGCAGGGCGTGTTTGTCAATTCCGGAGTGTTCCATGCGGTGGAGCAGGCTGAGACCGGGGATGCTCTGCTGCATTCCGGGGTATTCCATCCGCGCCTGATCGGCGGCATGGACACCATCTTCTGGCAAAAGCTCGTGCACCCGCTGCTTCAGCCGGGAGCACCGGCCTTCTTTCTGCTGGACGAGGCAGACGACGGACAGAAGGCTGTGCTCTGCCATTTGCGGGAAGTCTGGGACGCAGTGGCCCAAGAGGTCTTTGACTATGAGAATCAGGCGCGGTACCATCTTTCGGCGGCGGTGCATCTGCTGGGAATGCAGTGCGAGGGTGGAAAAACAAAGGTCTCTCAGCAGGAGCAGATCGCGGCCCGGCGGATGAAGCAGATGCTGCGCTTTGTGGAGGAGCACTACGCAGAGGAGCTGAACGTGGAGCGCATTTCCGACTGCGTGGCCCTGAGCGAGAGCGCCTGCCTGCGCAGCTTCCGGCAGCTGCTGGGGATCACACCCATCCAGTATGTCAAGCAGTACCGCATTGAAAAGGCCGCCGAGCTGCTGCTTTCCACCAGCATGAAGATCGGCGAGATCGGTGCCGAATGCGGGTTTTCGGATACCAGCTACTTTACAAAGACCTTCCGGGAGATCAAGCACTGCACGCCCAGAGAGTACCGTCAGAAGTTTGCAGGAAGAGAGCAGTCTCTTTCAAGGCGGGACGGCGGCAGAGCCGGTGCACCGGCTGAGACAGCGTTATAAAAAGGAGAATCGGGAACAATGCAGCGTAGCTTGACAAAAGTCCCCATCACCAGCAGCATTCTGCTGTTTGCCCTGCCGCTGATGCTGGGCAATCTGCTGCAGCAGATGTATAACATTGCGGATACATGGGTGGTAGGCCGCTTTCTCGGCGCAGACGCGTTGGCGGCAGTGGGTATTACCTGAAAAAGAAGCGCTAAAAAAGCAAATAGCACAAAAACAGAAACCCGGAACCGTCTTGAGCCGCTTGGCTCGGAACAGGTTCCGGGTTTTGTGCTGTATCTTTGCAGAAAGCTGCTTTGCAGCAAAGGGGCAGGGGACAGCAAAATACAGATTACCGCTTGATATCGTAATTCATGTTCATCAGGTTGCGGATGGTGCTCACATCATCGGTGATGTTGGCATCGCCGTGGATAGTGTGCTTGATGGCGCTGCTTGCCACCGCAAAGTTGATCATGTCCATAGCCTTGTAATCGTGCAGCATGGCGTAGATCAGGCCGCTGGCGAAAGCATCACCGCCGCCCACGCGATCCAGAATATTAAAGGTGAACAGCTTACTCTCAAAGGTGTGGCCATCATACCACATAAAGGCCTTCAGGCTGTTCTCGCTGCCGCTGTGGGCGTAACGCACATGGCGGGCGATGCACTTCAGGTTGGGATAACGCTCGATGAAATGCTGGAAGATCTCATCCTGCTGCTCGTAGCTGGGCTGCAGGGGCACGCCATCCTTCCAGTCGCCCTTGCTGTGGTCGTTCTCATCCTTCCACAGGTGATAGGGCTCAATGCCCAGCAGAACATCCACATAGGGCAGGCATTCGGTGCAGAAGTCGCGGGCTTCTTCCCAGCTCCACAGGGTGGAACGGAAATTGCCGTCGAAGCTGACGGTCAGGCCCTTTTTCTTGGCGACCTTGAGCATGTCCAGAATCAGGGCGCGGCAGTTGGGAGCCAGAGCCGGGGTGATGCCGCTCAGGTGCAGCCAGTCAAAGCCCTCCAGCAGAGCGTCCAGATCGACCTGCGAGAAATCGTACTCGGTGATGGCGCTGTGCTTGCGGTCGTAGATGACCTTGGACGGGCGGATGCCGTAGCCGGTCTCCAGATAATAGGTGCCCAGACGGTTGGACTGTGTCTCGTTCGGCTCGGTAAGGATCATGGGGGTGCAGTGCACATCATTGGAACGCAGCCAGCGCACGGCGCTCTTGCCAAGGCTGTTGTTGGGCACCACGCTGAAGAAGGTGCTGTCCACACCAAGGTTAGCCAGTGCCAGTGCAATGTTGGCCTCGCTGCCGCCGTAGCTGGCCTCAAAGCCGGATGCCATACGGATCTTCTCGTAGTTCGGCGGGGTCAGGCGCAGCATGATCTCGCCGCAGGTGATGAATTTCTGGCCGGGGGTATCGCTGCCAAGGATCGGGTTGAAATGTTCCATAACGCTCCTCCTGATATTTACAGCTCATTAGAGTTCTGTTAACACATCGTTGTATCCATTATAATCTGACACAAGAGGGATTGCAAGCGCTTCCACGGAAATGCAAGAAAAAATAATTGCTGATTTTTGGGAGATTTGACGAAAAGCGTGCTGACGGCCAGCCTGCCGGGAGCTTTCTCCGCAGACACGAGATACGGGTTGCGGCACCCAGCATCTGCTTCGCTACCGCTCGCATCTTGCTGGCCGCTGCCCCAACAGCAGTTCCCTGTTTCCGCCGCAGGCGGCGGTCACTGTTGTTGCAGGCCATTCCATCGCCCGCCCCACCGGCCCATGTAAATGCCGCTTATCGTTACGTCCCCATACCGTGAAAATGTGTTTGCAGCGTTCCGCAGAGCGCAACAAACGCGAAAAAATAGATTACACGCCGGTCAGATCGAACGAAGGCGTATACTCTTCCTTTGCGCTGCTCTTTTGCTGCATGTATCCCTGCGCAAGCCCCTTGTCCATGGCGTAGTTCACCACCCGGCGGTACTCGTAGGTGGTGATGCGTCGTCCGATGCCGTGCTCTGCGGCCTTATAGAAAGGGGTATACTGGCTCATGACACTGGGGATGAAGCATCCCGGGTCGGCATCGTTCCACGCGGCCATCTGATCCAGAACAGCAAAACTGTCATCGATGTGGCCGGGCAGGGCGAGATGCCGCAGAATGACCCCCTTTTGCAGGATGCCCTCCGCGTCGAACGCCGGGTGTCCGGCCTGCGCCATCATGGCTTCGATGGCGGGCTTTGCCTGTGCAAAGTAGTCCGGCGCAGAGGAAAGCTCTGCCGACAGGGCAGAGGATACATATTTCAGATCGGCCAGCCAGATGTCGATGTACCCGCGCCAGGCTTCCACGCTCTCCACGGTCTCGTAACCGCCGGTATTGCACAGGATGGGCAGGCGCAGACCCTTTGCGCGCGCAATGTCCAGCGCGGCAATGATCCAGGGCTGCCACTGCCCCGGCGTGACCAGATTGATGTTGTGGGCACCCTGAGACTGCAGGTCCAGAAAGATCTCTGCCAGATGTTCAACGGTGATCTCTCGGCCGAGGCCTTCGGCGCTGATGGGATAGTTCTGGCAGAAGCAGCATTTGAGGGTGCAGCCGGAAAAAAACACCGTGCCGCTGCCCTTTGTACCGCTGATGCAGGGCTCTTCCCAGTAGTGAAGGGCCGCACGGGCGGCTTTCAGGGTGCTGCCCGCACCGCAGAAGCCGGTGCGTCCGGCGGCACGGTCGGCCCCGCAGCGGCGCGGACAGAGCGTGCAGGAAGAGGGAATGGAAACAAGATCGGTTTTCGGCATAATATCCAAAGTCCTTTGCAGAAAGTTTGTCAGCTTCAGTATACCACTTTTCAACCGGACGTGCTATACTATAAGATATGGAATGAATAATATATATCGGAAGCAACATTTTTGCATAATGCAGCCAAAATGACGGGCTGCGGCAGAGAAATGACCATGATGGAGGAAATCATGCGCACCGAAACCGATGAAATCCGTGATAACCTGAAGTATCTGACCCTGCTTTCCCGGGACTACCCCTCGCAGGCGGCAGCAGCCAGTGAGATCATCAGCACGCAGGCACTGCTCAAGCTGCCCAAGGGCACCGAGCATTTCATGAGCGATCTGCACGGCGAAAATGAAGCCTTTGTGCATATCCTGAACTCAGCCTCCGGTGTGATCCGCGAAAAGGTGGATCAGGTGCTGGGCGATACCGTGCCGGAAAATGCCCGCGCCGAGCTGGCGACATTGATTTATTACCCCAACGAAAAGCTGCCCCAGCTCAAGGCCCGCTGTGCCAGCGAGGAGGCGCTGGATCAGTGGTACACCGAGACACTGCTCCGGCTCATCGATATCTGCCGGCTGGTGTCCTCCAAACATACGCGGGAGCACGTGCGCAGCTGCCTGCCCGCCAGCTGCGGTTACATTCTGGACGAGCTGCTCCACGCCCACTTTGAGGACCACGATAAAGACCTTTACTATGGTCAGATCGTGGGCAGCATTATTGAAAATGGCCGTGCAGACCGCTTCATCGTGCGGCTGTGCGAACTGATCAAGCATCTGGCCGTGGACAAGCTGCATATCGTGGGCGATCTGTTCGACCGCGGCCCGCGCCCGGACATCATTCTGGATCTGCTCATGCGCCACCACAATGTGGATATCCAGTGGGGCAACCATGATGTGGTGTGGATGGGAGCCGCCGCAGGCAGCCCCATCTGCATCTGCACGGTGCTCAAGACCACGCTGGCCTATCATAATCACGGAATGCTGGAAGACTGCTATGGCATCAATCTGCGTCATTTGCAGCGCATGGCCGAGCAGTTTTACGGTGAGGACGACCTGAGCATCTGGATGCCCCATACAGACGCTGCCCGCGGCCCCTACACCAAAGGGATGCTGCACCGCTGTGCTGTGATGCACAAGGCCATCAGTATCCTGATGTTCAAGCTGGAATGTCAGGTGATCGACCGCAACCCGGACTTCCAGATGCAGGGCCGGGATTATCTGCGCCGCATCGACTGGTCGAAGCATACGGTCAGGATCGGGGAAAAGGAATATCCGCTGCGGGATACCTCGTTCCCCACCGTAGACCCTGCCGCCCCGGCAGCACTGAACCCGGATGAGCAGCTGGTGCTGACCAAGCTGGTGCAGTCCTTCCGCCAGAGTGAAAAAATGCAGCAGCATGTGGAGTTCCTCTATGCCAAGGGCAGCGTGTATCACATCGAAAACGGCAACCTGCTCTACCACGGTGCGGTGCCCATGACCAGCCGGGGCACCTTTGCCACGGAACGCTTTGAGGGCCGCCGCTACTCCGGACGTGCCCTGATGGACTACTGCGACGCCCGGGCACGCCGTGGCTATTACGCGCCCGAGGGCAGTGCCGCACGTCAGAACGGACAGGACTTTTTGTGGTATCTGTGGTGCGGCAAGCTCTCGCCGCTGTTCGGCCGCAGCGCCATGACCACCTTTGAACGGCTTTATGTCGCGGACGGCTCCACCCACACCGAGGTGAAAGATCCCTATTATACATGGTATAATGACGAAGCCGTATGCCGCCGCATTCTGGCAGAGTTCGGCCTGCCGGGCAGCAGCCATATCGTCAACGGCCATGTGCCGGTGCGGGAAAAGAACGGCGAAAGCCCCATCAAGGGCGGCGGCAGGCTGGTGGTCATCGATGGCGGCTTCTGCCGTGCGTACCACGAAAAGACCGGCATTGCGGGCTATACGCTGGTGTATTCCAGCCGCACCATGTCCCTGCGCACCCACCAGCCCTTTGAAAGCGCGGAAAAGGCTGTGAAAGAGAATCTGGACATCATCTCTCAAAAAAATATTCTGGAAACCGAAGATCATCGCATCCTCGTGGAGGACACCGACGAGGGTGAGGCACTGCGGGAGCGGGTGCACGACCTCAAACAGCTGGTGACAGCCTACCAGCTGGGCTGGATCACCGAGGCCCGCTGCGAGGACCATATCTGGTAAAGTGCAACAATTCGTACACCATTTTTCTGTAAAATACCTGAAAAAGAAATCAAAATTTTGGAATATTCTGCATGAAAATGGGCAAAACAGAAAATAATAGAACATCACCAAGCGGGGCTTTGCTTTTTTGTGAAAGTTGTGTATAATAAGATAGCTGTAGTAGTACGGCATTGTTTGTTGCACGGCTGCAGCAGCTTTTATGGAGAATGCTTTCAGGAACCTTAACAGGCCTGAAATAACGGGCCTTTGACAAGGAGATCATAAAATTGGAGAAATTTGTTATTACGGGCGGTAAGCCCCTGCGTGGCGAAGTTACCATTTCGGGTGCGAAGAATGCGGCGGTAGGCATCCTGCCTGCAACCATTCTGGCAGCGGATGTCTGCGTGGTCGAGAACCTGCCGGATATCAGTGATGTGGCGGTGAGCCTGAAGATCCTCAGCGTTCTGGGCGCACAGATCAGAATGCTGGATCGCAACACCTACGAGATCGATACCACCCACCTTACCGGGACCAATGTCCCGGACGATCTGTCCCGTCAGATGCGTGCCAGCTATTATTCTCTGGGCGCGTTGCTGTCCCGCTTTGGCAAGGCACAGGTGGCCATGCCCGGCGGCTGCAATCTGGGCCCCCGCCCCATCGATCAGCATCTGAAGGTGTTCAGTGCGCTGGGCGCTGAGGACAGCGTGGATTATGGCATGATCACGGTGCGTGCCAAGGAGCTGAACGGTGCGCATATCTTCTTTGATAAGGTCAGTGTGGGCGCTACCATGAACGGTATGCTCTCCGCTGTCATGACCAAGGGCCAGACCATTCTGGAAAACTGTGCCAAGGAGCCCCATGTGGTGGATCTGGCAAATTTCCTGAATATGTGCGGTGCGGATGTGCGCGGTGCAGGCACCGATGTCATCAAGGTGCGCGGTGTGGAAAAGATGCACGGCTGCACCTACAGCATCATTCCGGATCAAATCGAAGCCGGCAGCTACATGGTGGCTGCTGCGGCGACCGGCGGGGATGTGCTGGTGAAGAATGTTACCCCCAAACACTTGGAGCCGATCACCGAGAAGCTGCGCCGTGCGGGCGTGGAGGTGGAAGAGTTCGACGATGCAGTGCGCGTGCGCCGCACCGGAGATATTCTGCCGCTGAAGATCAACACCATGCCGCACCCCGGTTTCCCCACCGATATGCAGCCCCTGATGGGCGTGCTGCTGAGCGTGGCCAAGGGCACCAGCACCGTTACCGAGAGCGTGTGGGACAACCGCTTCCGCTATGTGGACGAGCTGCGCAAGATGGGCGCAAACGTACAGGTGGACGGTCAGGTGGCCGTATTTGAGGGCGTGGACAAGCTCAGCCCTGCGCCGCTGCGTGCGCTGGATCTGCGTGCGGGCGCTGCCATGGTGGTGGCTGCTTTGATGGCAGACGGCACCAGCGAGATCGAGGAGATCGGTCACATTGAGCGTGGCTACGAGAATATCGTGGAAAAGCTGCGCGGTCTGGGTGCCGATATCAAAAAGGTGGAACGGATGCCTGCCGCACTGGATCAGGCACTGTAACGTATCAAAAAACAAACAGCCTGCTGCATATGCGGCGGGCTGTTTTTGAGTGTATCAGAGGTTTTTCATGGCAGAATTTATCTCATTGTATTCTGGCTCTTCCGGCAACAGCAGCGTGGTGCGCTGCGGTGAGCACTACCTCATCGTGGATATGGGCAAGGGCGTGCGCACTACCACGGCGGCGCTCAGGGCGCTGGGCCTTGCCGTCAGCGACTGCGACGGCATCCTTATCACGCACGAGCACAGCGATCATGTGAAGGGGCTTTCCACCTTCCTCAAAAAGAACCCGCTGCCGGTGTATGGCGCGGCGGCTACACTGGATTTTCTGGATGCCAATGGGATCGTCCCGGCAGCCTGTGAGCTGCACGAGCTGGAGGGCAGGGAAGAGGACGTGGGCGCATTCGGCGTGCGGGCATTCCCCACCAGTCACGATGTGCCCTGTGTAGGCTACCGCATCCACACGCCGGACGGTAAGACAATGAGCATCGCCACGGACCTTGGCACGCTCACCCCGCCGGTGCATGAAGCGCTGACCGGCTGCGACCTTGTGGCACTGGAAAGCAATTACGACCTGCACATGCTGCGCAGTGGGCCGTACCCCTATTACTTACGGGCCCGGATCGAGAGCACCCGGGGCCATCTTTCCAACGATGAGTGCGCTGCAAAGCTGCTGGAGCTCATTCAGGAGGGATGCAAAAAGTTTGCACTGTGCCATCTCTCGCAGGAGAACAATACCCCCTCCCTTGCGCTGCAGACCGTATTCAATACGCTGGGTGCGGCGGGCGTTGTGCCGGACAGGGACTGCATCGTGCAGGCGCAGCGCCGCAGCGAAGTCAGCCCTGCATTGGAGTTTTGAGTAAAAGAAAAAGCAACGCTTCTGCGTTGCTTTTTCTTTTACTCATTCGCTTTCTGAACGCGGATATCGTTGCCGAAGAACTTGATCTGGACGAAACCGGCAAGGCGGCTGGAGATCTTTTCGGTGTAAAGCTTTTCCAGCAAAGCACCATCTGTGACATTGGTGGTAACGATGGTGGGCAGCTTTGCACCCAGCCGGTTATTCAGCAGGCTGTACAGATTGGTGAGAAAGAAGCTGGAATTGAACTCCGTGCCAAGATCATCGAGGATCAGCAGGTCGGCATTGGATGCGGTCTGGAACAGCGCTTCTTCCTCGCCGTTCGGGTCGGAACCAAAATGCAGCGCTTCCAGCTTGCCAAAGAAATCCGGGCAGGAGACATAGATCACATCATAGTTCTGCCGGAGCACCTCTCCGGCAATGGCCAGCGCTGCATGAGTCTTGCCAAGACCGGCATTTCCCAGCAGCAGCAGGCTCTCGCGGGTGGCGGGTGAAAAATCGGCCGCATAATCGCGCAGGTCGGCCAGAACCTCTGCCATATAGGTGCGGATGCTCTCACCGATCTCGGGATCTGCAACAGAGGGGTAATATTCCAGTTTCATAGTGTCAAAGCTGGAAATGGACAGGCTGGACAGCGCTTCGATCTCCTGACGGCGCAGCTGCTGCATCACCTTGTGGACGCAGGCGCAGGTGCGGCCGTTCACACTGCCGGTATCCTGACATTTCGGACAGGTGAAGTGCGGTTCCAGCGCGTTGGCAGGGCGTCCGCTTTCGGCCAGCAGGGCCGTCAGCTTCTGCCGGGCATCGGCCAGCGCGGCGGCGGCTTCGGTGCGGTCTTTGCCCGCAGCACCGGCCAGCGCACAGCGGATGCCCCGCACCCGCACCTCTTCTTCTGCATGACGCAGGGCGGGAATGGCAGCTTCGGCCTGTGCCTGTGCATCCTGCGCCAGCGCCCGGGCGGTCTGCCGCCGCAGGGCAACGGTGCGGAGAGCTTCCTGATACAGTTCGTTTTTGGTACGCATAACGGCTCCTTATTCAGGCTTCTTGATGAGGGAACGGCGGCGGGTGGCGTTTTTCAGGATATCGTTTCCGCTGGGGGCTGCACGATCCACCCGAATGTTCCGGCTTGCGCCCGCAGCAGCTACCGGGCTGCGCACATCGTGCACGGTGCGCAGCCCTTTGGCGTTCCATGTTTTGAGGATACTGTTCCAGTACCACAGATCGCGCTTGGGCCCGGCCTGCACGGCAGCTTCCTGCACCATGGCGTCGTCATAGCCATAGACTTCGTACCATCGTGCAATGGCCTTGCGCCCGCCCAGAGTCAATTCGTCCGGAGCAATGTCCAGCAGGCTGCTGACATACTGCTCACGGCTCTGGCGCAGAGCCAGCAGCTTGAGGTGGGCGTCTGCCTGTTCACCGGTTTCCACGCCCTCGGTGCGCCACACCTTCAGCTCATGCACCACAGCGGCTATGGTGCGCCGACCGGTGCTGGCAACGTAAGCGGTGCACAGCATCACGGTCTCGGGCGCAAAGCCCTCCTGCACATAAAGGTTGACCAGCTTTTCCATTTCCTTGTGGGTCAGCGGGCGGGCAAAGCCGGTCTGCGCGCAGTCGATGAGGCTGGAGATCATGGGGTCGGTGCGGCTTGCGGCAGCAATTTCAGCCCATGTCATAGGCGTCGGGGCGCTGGGCTCCTCGCCCGGTGCAGCGTTTTCTTCATAGCGCTCCAGCAGGCCCGCACCTGCCCAGAAAGCCAGTGCACTCTCGGCGCTGATGCGGCTGCGCAGTTTGAGGTCGGCGCAGATCTTGTCCGGGTCGGTGATGCCGGTAGCCAGCACATACAGCGCCACGCGTACGTTGTATTCCTCTGCGATGCCGAGCTTTGAAAAGATCAGCTGCGGCACGGCGATGGTATCGCCTTTGAGCTCTTTTAAACGGTAGATCATCTTTTATTCCTTCGGTTCGTCCGGTTCATCTTCGGCAGCTGGCTCCCAGGGATCACAGTCCATCATGCTGGGGCAGTTTTTCCAGCGCTCCGGCTCTGCATTGAAAGCGTCCTGCAAAAAGGCGGCGGCAGCCTCGCGGCCCTCGTCGGACAGCGGAAACACCTTCTGCACCCGCAGGGCAGGGTCGGTCTTTTCAATGGTCCAGGGGTCGGGCCAGTAATCCACAGTGAGGATGCTTTCTTCCTTTGCAGCACCTTCGCCGCCATCCGGGTCCGGTACGGTGCGCTTGCCGGGGATCATCCGGTACCGCAGGCCGTATTCGTTGCCGCTGTAGGAATTTTTGCATTTGAAATAATGCAGCAGGGGAACAAAGATCATGATGGAGTCCTTTCCTGCGGCAGGCTGAGCACCGCATGCTTGATCCTATTATAAGAAACACCCGGAAAAAATGCAACGGTTTGCTTGCTCAATTGCTGGATCAAGGCAGAAAAACGTGATAGTGAAAACAAAAAGAAAAACGGCAAACCGATATTTCACGGTTCACCGTCTATTTTGGAGCAGGGTACGGGACCCGAACCCGCCGCCTGCTGCTTGGGAAGCAGCCGCTCTACCGGATGAGCTAACCCTGCATTGCTCACTTATTGTAGCAAAGCAGAGCAGGATTGTCAAGAGCTGAAGCGTGTCAGCTTTTTGTAGTATAGGTCAGATCCAGCACCGGAGTGAACGGGTCAAACACCAGTCCTTTGATGCCGTCTGCCACCAGCAGACGCTTTTGCTGGCCCAGCAGCGGCACCACGGTGCAGCCTTCCAGCAGCTGCCGTTCGCATTCGGCCAGCAGGGCACAGCGGGCGCGGCCGGTCTGCTGTGCGCTTTCTGCCAGACGTTCGGTGTACAGCGGGTCAGAGTAACCGGTCAAACCACCGCTCTCGGCAGTGAACTGCTGAAGCATCTGGTATACGCTGCCGCCCTCGGCACAGATGGGAGCCAGTGCGATGGTGTATTCGCCCGCCGCAAGGCGCTTGTCAAACTCTTCCTGCGGCACCTCCTCCACTGAGAAGAAGAGGGAACAGTCCTTCTGCCATGCACCGTTGATCTGCTCGGCCAGTTCGGTAAGCCCAGCTTCCTTGGGCAGCAGGATGGTCACACCGGAAAAATCAGAGCTGGCCATGCCCTGCCGTGCTTCCAGATACAGCGCACGCGGGTCCGGGATCACAGGCATGGGATCCCCGGCAGTGTCGCGGTAGGCGATGCCGTCTACAGTCAGCCCTGCAGGCACAAGGCCCTCGGCGGCGGTGTACAGGCCGGAAGAAGGCACTGCTGCATTTTCCCGGGCAATGCCGGCCAGTGCCTGCCGCAGTGCCTGATTCTCAAAGACAGAGCCCTCGGCGCTGTTGAACAGCAGGGCCCAGGTGGTATCGGAGTAGGAAACAGCCCGCAGCGCGGTCGCTTCGCCGGTGTCGTCCAGCGCGGCAGAGCATTTCTCGTCCGCGATGAGCTGAGCGGCACTCTTGCCGGTGCTGCCGGTGTTCTGCACCAGACGCAGGCTGCCGATCAGGGGCGCAGAGACATCGCGCCGCAGGAACAGGCCGCTGGCGGTCCAGTTGTACAGATAAAAACTGCCGCTGGAAAGGGTGGTCTTTGCCGTCAGGCCGTAGGTTCCGCGGGTGCTGTTGAAGAACTCCTCATCGCAGGGCATGGCACCGGGCAGGGTGAGCTTTGCGAGGAAGTTGTCATCCTTTTCACTCAGGCGGAACACCAGCGTCAGCGGGCCCGAAGCCGAAACCCCCAGCGTACTGAGCGCCGCTGTGCCGTCCAGAACAGCGGCGCTGTTTTCAATGGCAGAAAACTCTACCGCATAGGGAGAGCCCGTCTGTGCCTGAAAGATGCGCCGGAACGCAAACACAAAGTCCTCGGCGGTGATGGAATAATCTGTGGCGGTTCCCTTAGCGGCGGTGTAGGTCAGGCCGTCTTTTATGGCAAAGGTGTAGGTGCGGCCATCCGGGGAGACAGTCCAGCTTTCGCACAGGTTGGGTACGATCTCGCCATCGGTGTTTTTGCGCACAAGGCCGCCGTAAAGATTCTCGCAGGCAATGACGTCTGGCGCGGCAGACACGACCTGTGGGTCAAGATTTGCGGGGATGGTATCCACAAACCATGTAAAGCTGGCTGCACCGGAGCCGCCGCTGCAGCCGGTAAGGGCAAACAGGAACGCAGCGGCAAGCACCGCTGCGGTGATACGCAGGAACTGTTTCAAGGAAATGACCTCATTCTATGGTATTTGCTGGGAGTGTGTATGGATACAAAAAGCACTCTGCTTCGACAAGTGTAGCAGAAATGAAGGCAAAATACAATTGAGGAATTGTGAATTTCCCTTGCTTTTTGGGGCAAAAAGGGCGTTTTTCCGTTGCCAATTGCGGCCAAATGGACTATAATGGTACAGCGAATGTTTCAGCGCCCCTTTGCGGCGCGTTCGATACGATATTACTTATTGAGGAGGAACTGTTTTTATGCAGAAGGATCAGCAGAAACTGGCCGAGCTCATCAAGGGCAAAAAAGTTGCCTTCATCGGCGCAGGCGTCAGCCATAAGACGCTCATCAGGGAGTTCGTGGAGCTGGGAGCGCACGTCACTCTGTGTGACCAGAAGAAGAGCGTAGAGGACTTTGGCGATTATGCCGCTACCATCCGGGAGCTGGGCATTGACCTGAGCTTGGGCGAGAACTATCTGGATGGCTTCAAGGGTCAGGACATCATCATGCGCACACCGGGCTTTGTGGGTTACTTTGAAAAGCCCTTGCAGGATGCCATGGCCGCAGGCACCATGGTGACCAGCGAGGTGGAACTGTTCTTTGATTTCTGCCCCTGCGAGATCGTGGCTGTGACCGGCTCCGACGGAAAGACCACCACCACGACCCTGATTTCCAAGTTCTACGAAGCGGCTGGCCGCAAGGTGCATCTGGGCGGCAACATCGGCGCAGCTCTGCTGCCCATGCTGCCCGAGGCGGCCCCCGAGGATGTGGCTGTGGTGGAACTTTCCAGTTTCCAGCTCATCAGCATGCATTCCAGCCCCAACATTGCCGTTGTGACCAACGTCACCCCCAACCATTTGGATCATCACAAGGATATGCAGGAGTACATCGACGCCAAGCGCAACATCCTGCTGTATCAGAAGCAGCCCTGCCGCGCCGTTCTGGGCTACGAGAACGAGATCAGCCGCAGCATGCAGAAGGACTGCAAGGGCAAGCAGGTGTGGTTCACCCGCCTGCATGACACCGACAACGGCGCCTTCCTGCGCAAGGAAGATCACATGCTCTGCATGGCAGAGGACGGCGTTGTGACCCCGTTCCTGGCACAGAAGGATGTGAAGCTGCGTGGTCTGCACAACATCGAGAACCTGCTGGCCGCTGCTGCTGCCGTGTGGGGTGAGGTGCCTGTGGAGGCAATCCGGCAGGTGGGCAGCACCTTCACCGGCGTGGAGCACCGCATCGAGCCGGTGCGTACGCTGGACGGTGTGCTGTACTACAACGACTCCATCGGCACCAGCCCTACCCGCACCATTGCCGGTCTGCGCAGCTTCGATCAGAAGGTCATCCTGATCGCGGGCGGCTACGACAAGCACATCCCGTATGAGCCGCTGGCACCGGAAGTGGTGGCGCATGTGAAGGAGCTTGTGCTCATGGGTGCTACCGGCCCCCGCATTGAAAAGGCTGTGCGTGAGGACCCGAATTTCAACGAGGCAGAGCTGCCCATCCAGCATGCGGATAACATGCAGCACGCTGTGGAGCTGGCCCGTGGCTGCGCAAAGCCCGGCGATATCATCATCCTGTCTCCGGCCAGTGCATCCTTTGACCTGTACCCCAACTTTGAGGTGCGCGGCCGTGAGTTCAAGAAGATCGTCAACGAGCTGAAGTGATCGCACAGGTCAGCACAAAAGCCCGCCGCGCCCGCTTTTTGAATGCCTGCCGGGGGAAATGGGCGCTGGGGGCGGCCCTGCCGCTGGATCTTGCCCTTTTTGGCAAAAGCCAGCCGTGGCGGTTCTACGCCGGGCCTACGCTGGCGCTGGAACTCAGCGGCAGCACTGCATGGGCCGCCGGGCGCGCGAATCCCGAGGAACTGGCCAGCTTTCTGGCCTTCTGCGGGTGTGAGAGCATCATTTTAGACGAGGCCGAATGCCCGCCGCCTGCCGGGTGGTGCAAAGCGGAAACGCTGACCGTATTCGGCCTTGCACCTGGCAAAACTCTGCCGCTGCCCGCTGCAGACGAGACGCTCTGGGCCGGGCTGGCCTTTGACCGGGGACCCTCTGCCATGGATGTGGCACGGGCGCTCTACCCGGCGGATACGGCAAAGCAGGAGGACTTTTACTCCGAGCTTTGCACAAAGCGCACCCGCGGCAAAGCCCTTGCGTGGGCGCTGCGGCAGGGGAGTGAAACGATCTGCACGGTGGGCGCCTATGCCCTTGCAAATGGGCAGGCGTATATGGCCTGCGGACAGACAGAAAGCTCCCTGCGCGGCAAAGGTATCGGCGGGCGGCTCATTGTGCAGATGGCAAACGAGCTTTCTGCAGGAGGACAGTGCCCGGTGTTTATCTGCGGCCCGGAGCGGGTGCACTTTTATACCCGGCTTGGCTTTGAAAAGCTGGGAGAGTATATTCGTTATGTGCCATCGTAGTTTGTCGGCTGACACGTCGGAAGTTTCTCTGAGGACCGTCCGCTGGGGTGGGACCCTGTTGCCCGTAGAGCAATAGGGCGGGCGATGGAATGGCCTGCAACAACAGTGACCGCCGCCTGCGGCGGAAACAGGGAACTGCTGTTGGGGCCGCGGCCAGCAAGATGCGAGCGGTAGCGAAGCAGATGCTGGGTGCCGCAACTCGTATCTCGTGTCCGAGGAGAAAGCTGCCGACGCGTCAGTTCATGGAAGACTTATCCCAAATCATAAATTAAGGAATTATTATAATGTCGATCTTAAACCACTTTTTTGATTATAAACCCGAAGTTCTGGCGCTGGATGAAAAGGCCATGGAGCTGTGCCAGCCCTACTTCCGTCATATGGAAGAGATCCGGGACTTCAACCAGCTCAAGATGCTGAAAGCCTTCGCGGATACGCAGATGTCCTCCACCGATATGCTGGGCACCACCGGCTACGGTCTGTGGGACACCGGCCGCGCAAAGCTGGAACAGATCTTTGCCGAGGTGATGGGAGCGGAGGATGCGCTTGTGCGCAGCCAGTTCCAGAGCGGCACCCACACGCTGGCAGTGGCACTGTTCGGATTGCTGCGGGCAGGGGATACGCTGCTGGCTGCCACCGGCCGCCCCTACGATACGCTGGAAGGCGTCATTGGTCTGGACGGGAAGGGAAAGGGCACCGGCACCCTGATGGATTACGGTGTTCAGTATGATGAAGCGCCTCTCAAGGCCGATTTTACCCCGGACTACGACCTCATTGCAAAAAAGGCTCCGGGGGCCAAAGTGTGCCACATCCAGCGCAGCCGCGGCTATCTGCAGCGCAACGCCTTTGATCTGGAAACGATCCGAAAAATTGCGGATACCGCCCGTGCTGCCAACCCGGACATCATCATTTTTGTGGATAACTGCTACGGCGAGTTCACCCAGACGCAGGAGCCCTGTCAGGTGGGTGCAGATATCGCTGTGGGCAGCCTCATCAAGAACCCCGGCGGCGGCATTGCCCCCACCGGTGGCTACATCGTGGGCCGCAGGGATCTGGTGGAGCTGTGCGCGTACCGTTTGAACGCCCCCGGTCTCGGCAAAGAACTGGGCTGCACGCTGGAAACGCCCCGCGATATGTATCTGGGCTTCTACTATGCTCCCGGCGTGGTGTGCGAGGCCATCAAGACTGCCATCTATGCACAGTGTATGCTGGAACTGCTGGGCAAGAACCCGGTGCCCCGCTACTGCGACGACCACAATGACATTGTTACCTGCTTTGATGCAGGCACTGCAGACGCACTGATCGGCTTCTGTCAGGGCATTCAGGCCGCAAGCCCGGTGGACAGCTATGCCGCCCCGGAGCCTTCTCCGGAGCCGGGTTATACCGATGAGGTGGTCATGGCAAGTGGTAGCTTTACGCAGGGCAGCACCATCGAGCTTTCCTGTGACGGCCCGCTGCGTGAGCCCTATACCTGCTACCTGCAGGGCGGCCTGAACTTTGCCGCAAGCCGCGCAGGCGTGCTGCTGGCCATCCAAAAGGCGTATTTTAAGAACTGACTTCTTCCGTCGCCGCAGGCGACTGGGGGGAGTTTTTATGGGAGAATTATCATGCCTGTTTTAAGTGACCGTGTGGGCACATTTACGGATTCTGTCATCCGCCGCATGACCCGCATCAATAATCAGTATAACTCCATCAACCTGTCTCAGGGCTTCCCGGATTTTGACCCGCCGAAGCAGCTGCTGGACGCTCTGGCAAGGACAGCCTATGCCGGCCCGCACCAGTACGCTGTGACCTTTGGTGCACAGAACTTCCGCGAGGCGCTGGCCAAAAAGACCAGCCCCGCCTTGCACCACACTGTGGACCCCAACACCGAGATCTGCGTGACCTGCGGCGGCACCGAGGCCATGATGGCAGCCATGATGACCATTTGCAACCCCGGCGACAAGGTGATGATCTTTTCGCCGTTCTACGAGAACTATGGCGCAGACGCCATCCTTTCCGGTGCGGAGCCGATCTATATCCCATTGGTGCCGCCCACCTATGAGTTTGATATCTCCCTGATCGAAAAGGGCTTTGCCGAGGGAGCCAAGGCGCTGATCCTGTGCAACCCCTCCAACCCCTGCGGCAAGGTTTTCCGCCGGGACGAGCTGGAGGCCATTGCCGCCCTTGCGATCAAGTACGATGCCTTTGTGGTAACAGATGAGGTGTACGAGCATATCGTCTATGCTCCGGCAGAGCATATCTGCATGGCAAGCCTGCCCGGCATGTTTGAACATACCATCACCTGCAACTCGCTCTCCAAGACCTACTCCATTACGGGCTGGCGTCTGGGCTATCTCATCGGCCCGGCAGAGGTGATCGAGGGTGCCCGCAAGGTGCACGATTTCCTTACTGTGGGAGCGGCTGCACCGCTGCAGGAAGCCGCTGTGGCCGGGCTGGAAATGTCGGCAAGCTACTACAAAGACCTGCAGGCCCTTTATACCGAAAAACGTGACCACTTTCTTGCCGGGCTGGACCGTGTGGGCCTGAAGCACAATGTGCCGCAGGGAACCTATTTTGTGATGATCGACATTTCGGAATTTCTCGCTCTGCCGCAGTTTGAGGGATGGACGGATCTGGAATTCTGCGAGTGGATGATCCGGGAGATCGGCGTGGCAGCTGTGCCGGGTTCCAGCTTCTTCCGGGAACCGGTGAACCATCTGATCCGGATGCACTTTGCCCGCGGCACCGATGTTCTGGACGAAGCCATCCACCGTCTGGAAAAGCTGTCTGATCTGCTGAAATAAGTTCTGACCAAAATACAGGAGTCTCTTAAAACCAAATCCGAAAAAATGAGTACAAAAAAGCTGAGCATCCGCAAAAAATCAGGTGCTCAGCTTTTTGTATTTTGAGTTCCGAAAGATCTGTCATTTTTGAAAGGCGTTGCGTCCATAGGGGAGACGATGCGTCAGGGAGCAAAAACGTCCATGACATCGGTGCACCACTTCAGCTGCCGGGTGAACTTTTCCCGCAGCACATCGTCACTGCCGCTGCCCTTGAAAAGCCCTTTGTTGTTTTCCACGGCAAAATACAGGGTGCCGTCCCGGTGCAGGCTCCCGCTGAAGCTTCCCTCAGCTGTTCCGGCAAGAGCCAGCAGCTTCCGGCATTTTTCCTCTGTCAGGCAGGCTTTCAGGGCGGCGTCATCGTCCGCTGTCAGTTTGAACTGCTGTTCAAAGCCGTCCACAGAGTTCTGTACCGATGCGCTCCGGACGAGCTGTCCCAGCTTGCCCCGCGGGGTAAAGGTCAGGTTCACCGGCATCGGCACACCAAAACGGCAGATGCCCCACAGCCCGGCGTAGACCGTGTCGTAGGAAGGCGCATTGACCGCCGTGGGGTCGCCCGGGTCGGTATAGCTGACATCCCGGTCCAGCTCGATGCTGCACAGTTCCACCTCATAGCCCCGGTATTTTGCCCGGACGTGCTCTCCGCCGGTCATGCGGTCGTACTGAGGCAGGGGAAGCCCGGATTCCCCGAAACAGGTGATCCTGCCATTGGGTGCAAACTGCACCTGCTGCAGTGCAGCATCCAGCACCGCCGGGACGATGCGGCGGTCTACGTCCTGCCGGGCGGCTTCTTTCCGGCTGCCGTGCAGCCATCCCAGAAGAAGCACTACCACGATCACCAAGATCATTCCATAGCTCATAGCGACCCTCCCTTTCTTTGTCCGGCTCAGCCGCAGATGTTGAAGTACAGGCTGGCGTAGGGGTCCAGCGGAGAAAGATCCATGATGTTGCCTTCGGGGCTGACGTTTTCCAGATTATCCAGCGCCATGGCATCGGCATAATTGTCCGGCTGTGCCTGTGCGGCAAAGATCAGCCCATCGTAGTCCTCGGGCAGGTAGACCACATAGCTCTTGGTAAAGATCTTATCATCGCTGGTACTGCTCATGTTCCAGTCGGTGGAAAAGAAGAACTCGATGTCGTAAGCGTTGTCGTTCCAGTACACCGTGTGATAATAGTGGTTGTCCCCTCGGCTCGTATCCCCTCTGGCGGTGGATGCCGTGAGCCATGTGCCGGTATAGGCATCGTAGAGTTCGCTGGAGATGTAAGTATCATAGGTCTGCCCGAAGTAGGGGATGGAGGAATCCGGGATATAGCACACGGCATCGAACTGGATCTCCCGAATGCCGTCGTGGGTCACGTCGTTGTACTTCGTCACCTGCCAGTAACACTCGTCGGTGTTGTAGCCGCTGCCCTTTCCGGTAAAGCTGCACACGCCGCTGCCCAGCCGGATGGGGTCGGAAGAATCCACGATGCCATTGATCTCCAACCCGTTTTTCTCAAAGCAGGTCGCCCGGGAGACGATGGCATCCACCGGGTGCAAAGCATCCGAGGAGCCTTCCTCCAACAGGTCGCCGCTGACCGAAAGATCCAGCCGCATCTGCGGAGTATCGTCGTCGAAGTAGAGGTCCATGCCGTATTTGTCTGCATCTGCTGTGCCGGTGTAAATGGTCTCGTCCTCGGAGTTGACGAATTCAAAGGTGCTGTCCTCGTGGACACGGAGCCAGAGATCGATGTCGTAATACCCCCACAGGCCGATATAATCATTGATGTAGTCGTAGCCGTCCATGGCATCGACCTCTTCCACAGAGGAAGCCGTGCTGACGTCAGCCGGAACGCTGCTGGCAGGGGCATCACCGCCGCAGCCGGTGCAGAGAATGCCGCCTGCCAGCAGAAGGCTGGCAAGGGGCAGCAGATGAGTTTTGTTTTTCATGGTCGTTTTCTCCCGATCTTCAAAGTTTTTGTCCTGCTGCCCAGACGAACAGCAGCGTCAGCAGGGCATACGCCGCACTGAGCATTGCCAGCACGATGCACAGGACCTGTAGTCCCCGGCGCAGCCGGGGCTTCCGGGGCAAAAGCCGGGGCAGAACATAGAACCCGGCCAGAGCCAGTGCAAGCAGCAGAACCGATTGTTCCAGTGTCATATCCTCAAACCTCAATCCACCAGTTCAAGATGATCGCAGATGTTGTAGAACACATCCTGCATGTCGTCCGCCTCATCGGCAATGGTGCCGAAGGCATAAAGGTAGGTGTAGTCGTCGGTGTCCACCGTGTAGACCATCCAC
>Ga0129310_1000238_pt1 | contig 74779 bp, 66 predicted proteins | sample Go1ome_2_FD_94433 | JGI IMG/M metagenome (GOLD analysis project Ga0129310, IMG submission 94433) | Western lowland gorrila individual fecal microbial communities from Wisconsin, USA - Go1022A metagenome | ecosystem: Host-associated > Mammals > Digestive system > Large intestine > Fecal | place...
GAAAGTGACAGTACCGTTCTATCCGGGTCAAATCGTTCCTCAATCACTGGTTCTTCCCATCCTTCATCTGCCCATACATTGAAGATATTGGGCACACCACTTCCGGCACGTTCACCGATATTGATGAGATTAAACATTTTCATAAGAGCCTTATTTCGGGGATCGGATTCGCCACCAAGACGCATCTGCTTTTTACCCGTTCTGACATAGCCAGGATTTGCCAAAACCAGCTTGTCCGGTTCCTTACGGATAACAACACCACGCAATCCATGATAATCTGCATTAATCAGGCAGTTTGCCAAAGCCTCACGAAGTGCCTTGTGTACCGGCGTATCATCAACACGTTCGCCACCAACCATTTTGAAAGGCACCTTAATGTCTTTAATAATCTTGTTATAAACTCTAAAATAAAAGTCGCACACATTTCCGGACCATTCACCGGAACTGGACTGCAATCTGTCACTCCAGCGTGTAGTAGGGTCCAACTCTTCCCTGTAATCTAAGAAATACTCAGGGAAATGGCGCACAATATTGTACTCGTCCCCAAACATCAGCATACCTGCTGCCGTAGGATGCAACTTTCCGTCTTCCTCTGAAATAGCAGCCGCACCAATGCTTCTTAAATACTCATGATCGCTCAGGCGTTCAAAAGGATGTCCTTCTTTTAAAGAACGATGACTGTTGCGATATCCATGAATAGTATCATAATTCAAATCTTCCATCGGAACCTTATCAAGCACTTCCATATCCATGGTGCGCTCGGTCTGGTCACGGAGCATGGTCTTTACCTGCAATCTGGTACAATGATAATCACCCTCATAATTACGACGGAAAGTGCCATTAAAAATGTCATTGTTGATGTACACCGGCTTCTGCTCACGCTTCGCCATTGGCACATAAATAACCATGATAACATCTTTGTTGTCACCGACTTCATACATCTCTACGTCATCTTCCGACAGGAGATTGATATTCACTTTCTTAGAATTGTTGATGGTATCCCAAAAGTCTTTTCGGAGCTTGGACGCATTTTGAAGACCGGTAGTTTTCCAACTGCCGTCTTTTTCTTCTTTGACACCGAGGATAATGACACCGCCATAGCAATTTGCAAAAGCAGAATACGTGTCCCACAATGAAATTGGAAGACCACCATTTGCTTTTTTCACTTCTCTTCTGTTATCTTCTCTGTATTCATCAAATTGTGAAAGGTCAAAATTTTTTTCCATTCTATATCAACTCCTAAAATCAATTTCGAGGCATCAATATTTGATTAATATATCATTGACTACTTGTCATCCAGCAACATGGCAACTTCACAATACAAAAAATCTCTTATTATCATTTTAACCCAAACTTGTCCATTTTTATAATAAACTTGATACTTATAAAATCCTTCTTGAACATCTACCCAATCCATAAGAAGCATAGGAATTCTACATCCATCTCCATCTGTCGACTCCATCTCCATTTCTACCACATAGATATTTCTAAATGCTCTTGACCCTATCTCTGGTAATATCTCATCAGATATTATCTCCACGCGTTCCAACTCTTGCCATTCTGCTAGTTCTAACAAGGGTTTTATACCATATACAATCCTTGTAATCGTTATCGTATGGTCTTGACTGTAATACCCTGCACTTATTTCATATGTAGCATGACAGATTGCCAACTTTGTAAGAATTCGCATTAACCTTTCATCACTATAAGGAGTTTGAACAAATTTTTCAACAGCTCTCCTTGCATCAGCAATTTCATTAATATTTTCATCGTTCGACGCAAATATATCTATATTTCCATTTTCATAATATTCGTACAAATAGTTAATGTATGCACTTGTGTATCTCTCATCCGCAGAAAATCCATTGTTACAATGTTTACACGCCGGTACTGTAGGCAAATCCGTCGGATATGGCTTATTCAAAAAAGCCCTTGAAGGGCAATGTTCTCTTGTATCTGCCTTATCGCCACAATACACACAATACATATTACTATTACGACGAAAAACAACATGCGGTTCTATCAAAGGACTTCCCCAAAATTTGTTAAAATTAAATTCTTTATCTTCTATCATAGTCACTACCAACTTCTGTAACTTGCTTGTTCAATGCTACATTTTACTCTCACGGCAATATGCTCTATTCTATTCCAAACTCCCTTAATGCATCAAGTGTCGCTACAATATCTGCAACCTGTTTTCTACTTAATTCCAAATATTCCAAATTACAATACTTAATCGCATTAAGTAAACTTCGCTCCTGTGCTCCTGACAAAACTTCTTGGGACTTACCTCTTGCAATCAAAGATTCCCAATATGTTGCACCTTGCTGAAAAATAGTAATTTCATCTTGAATTGAGGAATTAAATTTTTGTTCTTTCTTAGCTCGTGCTTTCTCGACTTTCAACTCATTCTCATCAACTAACGCATCTCTGGACTGCTCTGAAAGTTCATATGGTATTTTCGAGATAACATTCCAACATTCTACTTTTTTACAATATGTTTCAATATGAGCATTTACTCTATTATCATCATAAATCGCATCGAATACCAATTTTGCAATTTGGGCAATATCCTCATCTAAACATTCTGGAACACTTTGTAAATCCCACATTTTTCTATAATTAAGTTTCAGCCCTCTCTCTTTAGCGGCAAGAACCAATCTTGAAAAAGTATACGCAATTAACTGTGGTCTATATGCACGCTTTTCCTGATACCATAATTGATTTGAAATAATATGACCTATATGTTCAAACAGTATCTTCTTCCCAATTAATTCTTTGTAATATAGTTCATTAAAAACACTGTCATCCTTTTCCCATTGCTTTTCCATATTGGTATGGAAATGTGCAGCATTAACTTCTCCACCCCATGAAACAAAATGTGGCAACATATCTGCAGCATTAATATACTTTGCCATATCTGTCAAAGAAAATTTCATAGAACGTGGCCTTACCAATTTATAATCCGCCACTTGCTTCTTTGTCATTTGCATTAATGGCTGTTCATACTGCCCTCTCGCACGCTCAAAGAACCATAATTGCTGATATATCTGTCCTGTAGCCAATGGTGCATAAATTTTTCTTGAAAAATCTTCCATCCTAACATAAAAAGGATGGCTTGAATTTAAATCTGCTGTTTTAACTTTGTTCTGACTATTGGCATATCGTGCAATATTTCTTATCAACTCTGGATTTTCATCTTTTAATATTGTTAGCTTCATCTGGATATAAATACCAGACAAATCAGCATTATTTTTAATCTTAGTCGCCGCTAATGTTGCAGTTGTTTGACCGCCATTAATAATTTGCAAATTTTCAAATGACTTAATCAATAATCCCTGTTCTGTCGCTTCAGTTGAAACAGCCGTCGCAGTTGTTGAGATTCCGTTATTATATGTAAAGAATCTATCTTTTTCATTGAGAATTGTGCCTCTAATTCCTTTATTTACGGCTCCATTAAATTTGAGAAATGAACGCACATTTGACTCAAGTAATTTAGGGCCATGCTCTTTATATATTTGCGCCAAAAACTCTCCTGGAACTATTGCTAAATAAGACTCATATTGTTCTGTTTCTATATCTGCTTTTATACATGGAATACCCTTTATATTGTATTCTTCGCATAAAATAACCAAATCTTCTTTTTCAAAGCCTGCCATTCTTGATTTATAGATTTTCTCAATATCTAACACATCAACAATGACTTGTATATCTCTATCACCTATCTTGAAAGTGGTGGTAGGTAGTTTCTTTACGGTTCTACTTAATTGATCCGTACTTATAATAAATAGATGTATGGTGCCAATTTCAGAAATATTATTTTTAATGTCTTTCGCAAGTTGTACTGCCGGATCGGCAATTTCACCATCATTAAAATACCCCTTAAAAATGTTCTCCATATAATTCAGCATCAATTGTGTTTTAGACATAATAAATTCATTTGTTATATTTTTGACTTCACCCTCATTATAATCAGCATATAACAGATTTATTGTATTGGTTGCAAAATCTAAATAAGCAGCATCAATTCTCATACTTTTATATGCTCGATTACCTTTTGTAAACTCAAAATAACATTGTTCCATCCCAGATATAAGTGAATAGTCATTTTCCAAAATATCCGAAGCCACATCTATAAATACTTCTATTGGATATCTTGAATCTACCACTGCAGATGCGTTAATTTCCTCATTAATAAAACTTTCTCTAAACTCTTCAATTGAAACCATCTATATCCTCCACGTATTTCTGTATTCCATCTAATGCCAAAGAATATGTTACCTTTATTACTTCTTCATACGGAACACTATCAGTAGTAATTCGTGGGAAATCATTATCGACTAAATAAAATTTCCCGTTTGCCACCCTATATTTATGGAATATATTTTCACCTTCGTCAAAATCATAGCCATATGCCAGTATTTTACCAATAAAGAGTTCTTTAACCCCTTCATCATCTATATTACACATAATATCTGAAATTATTTTTTCTACACAACAGTCCCCTTCGTCATATTCAGCAGACATTTGTTCCACACGGAAAATCACCAAATGACCAGGTGTCACTGTTTCTAACTGTGTAAGTGAAGATATTGATACACTATTAGAATTTGTTGAAATAGTCTTTACCTCATACCAATCTTCTTTGTACGAGTAATCTTTTGACGTCATATCAGGACCACTCCAAGAGCGTATAGCGTTACACAATCCTATTTGTGGCCATAAATAATGCTTTAAAAAATATAGTTCACCAAACATTCCCTTATAGGCTTCTTCAGTCATGCTCCCTTTGGCTTTTCTAAACATTTTTCGCCAAATCATATACTTGTTTTTAATTGCATTCATTGCTTGTTCATCAGAATTACAACCTACCGATGCTTTAATCAAGTCTACACACAACGAATAAAATACCGTCCGTGCACTTCCAAGCTCCAAATCAAATCTTGACCAATATACAGAATTATTTTCAGACCATTGTGTTACTTGTAAATATTGAGTTGATTCTATCGTCAATGGAGGATGTTGCGACATAAAAGCCAGACTTGGCAGTCCATTTTCTTTGACTCCACAATATATACCTACAGGACTTTCTTCAATCTTTATTTTTTTAAACCCATCTGCCCTGTTTAATTCTTCAAATATCTTCTGTATATCAATCATCTGTATAAAACTCCTCTTCAACTTCAGGATCATCTCTATGTTCTGTAATTTCATCAATCTTAACTTTATTTGCCCTATATACCATACGTTCTGCATTCTCTATAGCCGGAAAACCTACTGCAAATCCGAAAATCAACTCTTCACATAATCCTTTAACCAGTCTACAATCTTTATCACCTGATAAGTCATCTAAAGGTCTTATTTCCATAGGATAAATGACAAATAATGGATTTCTATCAGTAACCGCTAAATAATCAGTCACAGTCAAATTTTCCGATTTACCTTTCCCTGCCAAAGCAACTCGTTCTTTTGCATGCTGCTTTACCACATCCATTTGCTTGGCGGATAAGCCATTCGCGAAGATTCCAGGATCAATAATTCTATTATTCATATCTCCAATTCGAATTATCTTTTCGCCTTCGCGTTTTCTAAAACTTCTCACAACAGCTTTTTTCTCTTTATACTTTTTCTTTGTACTAGAGCCTGTAGCAACAACTATATCCCATTTTGGAAAAGATTTATTGGTCATAATGTACGTCGCCATATTATCTGTATCAAATTTAGTATTTTCATATGGTACAGACAATTTCTTTATACATTCTGCCACAAATCTTTTATCTACACCTTTGATTAAGTATTTGGAAGCATCTTCTACTATTTCCCCATCTTCTTCAGAAATAATTTTATCAAACATATCCTCCACATACTGTCTGTTAAATGAATTATAATCTTTATTTACATACAATTTTGATGTATCTGCATATGTACCGCCATAATTTATGACATGTTCGATTTTTCCAGTGTTATACATTTTATTTCTGCTAGTAATAAGCAAAGATGTTTCTAACGTATCCGGAGATTCTTTAACCATTAACCCAAAATCTTTCGGTTTCTTTTTACGAATTATCATCTCTCGAAATTGCATCTTTAAATCTTCTACAGCATCAATCACTGCTCTGAAATTCATAATATTTATTGGTGAAATATACACTCGACAGAGTTCCTCATATCCCGGTCTATATCCGAACCATCTACACATCTGTAAAAGAGAATCATACGCTGACGAATTTCTGCTAAAATAACTAATCATCAATCCTTCTAATGTTAATCCTCGGGATAGCACATAACCACCGATAGCTATTACACGCGCACCATGTTCATCATATTTTGCATTTTTATAAGAAAACCTATCTTTCTTATTCTTATTGTTAATAACAACAGTTTCTATTTTCTTTACTTCATCATATAACCCAGCTTGAATCTGTTCCCACTTTATTTTTTTTCTAAATGGTTCATAAAAATCTATATTATTAGCAGGATATTCCCCATTATATATACTATAAAGTTTGTTCATCTCTAAATTCTTGATAAAATCCGATAAGGGCTTATATGATTCCTGTTCTATAACATAGGTAATGTTTTCAATATAATTCTCAACCGCAGTTTTTATCTGGTCATGCATTACATTGAACACTGAAATGTTTATCAACATAGAACGATGTTTTTTTTCTGCCCCCTGTATTGTTCTAATAACATTATTTATCAAGAAACACAAAATTGCTTCTTTTAAACTCTCCGGCAAAGTCGAAAATACATATTCGTCTTTTTTATGCTTTGGCGGTAAGAAAAACTTTTCTGATTCATCTAATTCCCTGATATACCTAGAATTGTTATCTCCTTCATATGCAAATACTTTTGCCGCACCGAAATAATTTGTCGGCGCATTTAATAACACAATAAAATCAGAAGGAAACAAATCTAAATATTTCTCATCATCATCCGGATTAACAAATATATTCGCAAATGGTGTTGCCGTATATCCTACATAAGAAGCAATAGGAAAACTATTGAATAAATTTCTTATCTGTTCGTTAATCTTCGATGGATCACATTCCGGTTTTTTAGTATTAATAGATGCATTATCCGCTTCATCATCAATAATAAGCAAATTATCATAATTAATATTATGCTTATTGGGATTTAGCCAATCGCCCAATTGTTTTAATACCGATGCGTTTTTCTTAACAACCAATACTACCGGTTTAATAAAATCTCCACTTGTGAAATTATAATTTTTCTTTACAAATTTAACAAAATCATTTTCATTATTCGTTAACGGAATAGCATAGTGTTGCTTGGTATCTCCTTCTTCTCCTACACCAATATAGGCAATATCGGTATTACCAATACTATCACTAATTGCGCCAATAAATCCCTCATCAATTCTAGACTGTGTCTGTTGACGCAAAGAATCTGTCATACCCGCAAGCAGAACAATTGTTTTGTATCCATAATCACAAGCCATATTAATTAATGCAAGATAGTTAGCGGTTTTTCCTGATTGCACATCTCCTACAACCAAGCCCCTCTTCTTTCTTTCATTAACATCCATAGTCATTTCTGGATTAGCACATTGCTTTAAAATCTTTTCACAATCCAATTCCATCTGCTCAATTACAGATTCGTCAAAATCTTCTCGTCGCAAATAGTTTTCGTACCTTTTCACATATCCGTCAATTAAACTATGCTGTAAAATCTCTTTTTTTCTTTCAAACCACTTACCATATGTATCATCATTCAATAATACATCTGGTTCGTGTACGCAAATATTTGGATGATTTTCTTCATATTTAGCAACAACGAAATCAATAATATCTTTTTCTTCAATTCCAAATAGCGCTAACGCTACATTTTGAGCATTCTCGACTATCTCAGAATGTGTATAAGTCTTCTTTTGTGAATTAAGCTTAATCTTTAATACATTATATATACTATCGACTAATTTTTGTTCCATGCTCTACAATAACCTCTCATATATTTCTTCTCTTCTATTCGCAATAGCCAAATAAACTTCTGAAGCCAATAACTTATCTATAGTTTCTTTCCATTTTTCACGTGGAAACAAAGATAAACAGCGTTTTAATTGCCCAATTAATTCTTCCTCTTCCACCGACAAAGTATCATTAAGAATATTTATGGAATCCATGACATCATTATTGATTCTGTACTTGGGAATACTCTGCTCCAATTGAAATAATAAATCCGCTAATAATTCCTTCTGATCATCATTTAACGAAGCTAATAAGCCCTTTACTATTGGTAAATCTCTATTGATTTGATACTTCACATTTCCATCACTTTCGCTTAACCGCTCCCACACTGTAAATTGCGGGGCTGCTTCTTTTACGCCAGGATTTCTAATAGTACGCTTGCTTCTAACAATTGATTCTTCAACTGACATCTTAATTCGATCACGTATTTTATCTGGTATTTTTGCAGAAGATTTTTTTACATCAAGCATCCACACATCATCTAATGTAGATGGTATATCAACTTGTATTCTTGCTAATTTATTTAATTCACTTCTTATCCCCATGCGCAACCAATTTCCCCATGAGATAAGCCTTCTATTCCTATACAAATAAAACCCTTGTTCATCATAAATGCTTTTTGGGTTTCCTAATAAGTTCATCTCTTCAGCAGTAAGAGTTTTAGCAAATGGTAATGTATATGGCGTAACCATTATCTTATTCCCTTTTATATCAATTTCAGATGTCCTTCCTGTTTGCTGACGTCCTAAAGAATTCAGCAAAAATGGATCTCTTCTCTCAATACGTTTTTCATTATAAAAAATACTGATTTCATCATAAAAACGATGAAATACCAGTTCAACATGTTTTTTTGATTCACCAACTAATCGTCTAAAACTTTCCTCAAAATTCTTGGCTTCCTCTTCTATCTTATCAAATTTAGTCCATATAACTAATGTTCCACTTTCATATTGTAAAAGTTTATCTACCCTCGGTAATTCTAATATTTCTTCATTTGACAATACTTTCAAAAATAAATGGTCCTTAATCTCATCCAAGTCAAAAGCCATTGAACATACATTTCCATCTTTCTTTGTCACCACAATAAACTCTCTGCATTGCGATAAAGAAGCAGATTTCAATCCTAATCCAAATCTTCCCAGTTCTAAATCTGAATCTTCTACATCATCTCTATTAGATCCTGGTAACATTGCGTTATCTAATTTTTTCATTGTCATTCCACACCCATTATCTAATATACAAAAATAAGGTGTTTCAGATAATGCTTCCGAATAAATATGTATTTCTGATGCTTTTGCCGATATACTATTATCAATTATATCTGCCACAGCTGTTGAAAAACTGTATCCAATTGAACGCAACCCGTTTAATAATGATTTTGCCGGAAAATCTCTTGGAACTAGTTGACTCACGCTTTACCCTCTTTTCTCATATGTTATGGAATTTATAGACTTATTCATATTGTTTATATCACTTACAGAATACCATTCAATACAAGGAGTTCCTGTTATGTCTCTAACCAGCGCAACAGAAACATTATCATAAAAATCCATGCAAAATTTTATTTTATTATATGGCATTGTAAAATATTTTAATTTCGTTGCAGTGTTTCTGACTATTATGTATTGTTTTCTTCCATTTTTGCTTATTTCTAAATCATATAACGAATACGGATATTCATTTGACAATCGTCTTATTCCTTCAATTCCCTTCTGTTGCAAATCACTTAATGTAAAATCAATTGCCAACTCTTTATTGTTTCTCTGTATTTCCTCATAATTATCCGGTCCCACATTTTCATAACCCAAATGTTCTCTTAACGCTATAATTTCTGTATCGTATGAATCAGCACTCTCACTGAATGCAGCAGTAAACTTATTTCCAACTCCTTTTTTATTCAAAAATACTTTAGAGTATGGAACATCCTTTTCACCAACAATCAATGCATCGAAATTTAATAATCTTTCTTCAACATCATATTCAAATGCTTCAATCAAAAAAGCATAACTCTTTAGTCGTTCAGACATTGCACGCATTACTTCCCTATTATTTATCTCTATATAATCATCCTCATATCTAAATGAGGGCGGATAATGCACTTTTTGTCTTCCACAATGCACATTGTTTTTAGCCGTTTCTTCCCTTACATAAATACAGAATGATGGTATATCCTCAATTATTTCTCCGTTGACTGAAATTTTATTAAACACGTAAACATATGGAATAACAGCTTCTGCACGTGAGTTTTTCAAAATTTTAGCAATTATTCCCTCCCTACTCCTACTCTCAACATTTTCAGGGAGTTCATAAATCTGTGCTAATTCATCATGTACCGCTTTTCCTTGTTTTAGCGGTGTTGCTACTGTAGCTGTATGTCCCGATTGATTATCATTTTTTATGTTAAAATACAATGATTTTGTATCTATCGGCAATCTAATCATACAACCATTCCTCCTCTTTAAACATTGCTCTGAAAATCGCCGCTAAAACATCTACAACTATCGCATTTCCGATTAATTTATTCATTTTTCTATAACTAAAATCCAAATACTCTGTTCTTTCATATTCTTCTTCAGTAAATCCCATCAACAAAAATGCTTCTCTAATTGTAGGTCTTCTATAAGAGTTACCTTTAGCTCCTTTGTACGGAAACAATGCAGCACAATGGGTTCTGTCCATATTACAAGTAATTGTCCTTACTGTAGTATTTTCATTCAACTCTCGACCATTTATCTTCCACATCTGTTCTCTTGATGGTGTTTTATTTAATTGAGCAATATCTGCCTCATTTTTATATTTCTGAATTTTATAGTTATTTCTAAAAAATCTTTTGAATTCATATTTCCTTTCCTTAAATTGAATATCCTTCTTAACATTCAATTTTGAGCCAAGGTGACTTACAATAAACGCTCTTTCTCTATCTTGTGGAACCGCAAAATCAAGAGCATTTAATATCATGCACTCATCATTTTCATATCCTAATTTTTCTAAAAAACTAAGCCACTCTTTCAAATCAACTTCATTTGATTTCGACATTATTGTTTTTACATTCTCTAGTAACAGATACTCAGGCAATCTATCTTCTTCATTTAATTCTGATAGTATCCTCTCTATCTCCCATAACAAGCCTGAACGCGTTCCAGACCCCTTCTTCATTCCCAGTCCTTTACCACCAGTCGATAAATCTTGGCATGGAAAACTATACACCAACAAATCACACTCTGGCATATCCACTGCTTTCAATTTAGTTATTGAACCCATATTTTTTGTTCTTTTATTCGCTATGTACAGTTTTTCTAAATATTCTGTATCCAATTTATCAATTTTAGATGGATGCACGGAATCTTTACTGAATTCAAAATTATGAAGATACTCTATCTGCTCTTCCTTACTAGGCAGTTCCGGTATCGGCTCATCTTTACAATGTATGGCATCATAACAGATTATCGCATCAGTAAACCAATCGCTTATTCCGACTATTTCATAATCAATCCCTATTCTTTCTAACGCAGTAGCCTGTGCTCCAATACCAGCAAAAGCTTCAAATACTTTTAATCTTTTCTTTTCCATTCTTTCTTACCCACATCTTTACTATTTTATCTCATTTATTGTATCATAATTCATTGTCCCAAAATCCGGACTCAATCCTTCACATACTCTATAATATCTCCATAATCCACATCAAGTGTCTTACAAATCTTACCTAATACAGCCAATGTCACCTCTTCGTCTCTCCGAAGCTTAGTCATTGTATTAGGTGCTATTGCCGCTTGCTTCCTCAAATCCGCTTTGCTCATTTTTCTATCCACTAATAACTTCCATAATTTGTTGTATGATACAGCCATAATGTACCCTCCATCATGCTTCAAAAACTTACAAAACTCCACTAAACATTATATCACAACAGTTTTTCATCTTCAATAAACTTTCGCACAACCTTGCGAAGTGTCGAAACATGAGTTTTTCCTATTATAGTTAGAAGCTCCTCTCATCCTCTCATTTACAGCAAGAAGGAGCGTTCTCGCGCTCCTTCCAATCCCTAATCACTCTACCTACTCATTCCAGCCACCTTCTGCTGTACCCACTCACCGATACTCCGCAGGAAGTGTTCCAGCATATTCATTCCATTAATAGTAAACTGCCTCATGAAATCATATGCTTTTTCCAGCTTCGCCTTCAGCGTTCGATTCTCAGTCTTCAGTTCCTCATTCTGTCGCTTTAGACACTCATTCTCATATCGCAAGTCTATCATCTTTTCAAAATATGCCTTCTCTCGGTCGCCGGTATTGGTATTCTTGAAATAATCTATAAGTTCTTCCGCAAACTGCGCTTTCTGAACCATAACCGCCGTATCTTCCTTGATAAGTGTAAGTTTCCTCTCCCGCTCCTGAACCTCACTCTTTTTATCCGTCAGGTTCTGTAACACTTCATCTAGCTCTGCCGACTTTTCACTAATTCTTGCTGTCAGCTGCCTCTCTGCTTCTGCCCCCTTATCCAAAGACTCCAGCATTGCCTCCATCTGTTCAGCCTGTGCCTGAATGGTAGCCTGCCCGGTTGCAACCTTATCCTTAATATTCTCAAGTTTCCGTTCCTCTTCCTTTGCCATCTCCGCCGCTTTCTCTCTACGATAGTCCGACAAGAGAAGATTTCCTCTGGGATTGGAACCTTTATAAAAACGCTCCCAACCAAACTCCTTTAACATCATATCCTGAAGCACTGCTTTCTGTGTTTCCACCCAATCGGCACCACCATAACGGTCACGCTTCATCTGTGGTTTCAGGTTTCCATCCTCATCCTTCTGCCATACCAAATCGCCGGTCTCAGTTACCGCCTGCCTCATGGTAGTCGGAAATCCCAGATCTTTAAAGGTCTGTGCAAATGCATTCTGTATTGGTGCTCCCTTTGAGGAGTTGGTTGTATATGGAATATAGGTCATGTGAATATGGGGAGAATTTTCATCCCCGTGATAAACCATGTGGTGAACAATCAGACCAGCATCAAAAGGTGGCTTCCAGCTAGGATCATCCAACTCCTTCTGGGTTACCACACATACCTCCGGCAGTTCCAACAGATACTTTGCAAATTCGTCCAGCAAATCCTGTGCACGATGCGCATCATCCGGCGTATATATGAAACCTGTGTCCCGCATATCCCCTATCTGCCAGATAATCTCATAGCAAAGATGCTTCTGTTTATCCTGCTCAATCTTCTCATAATAGGTCGGGGGAAATCTTTTACCGCGTCCTTTCTTAATCTCCCTATCCCGCCACTCTTTATACGGCTTAGCAAATAACTTCTCATATACCTGTTGCAGAGTTATCTCTGAATCCTTGGTATATACCCAGTTTAAATGCCGCCGCTCCTCTACGGAGTTGGGTGGAATATGGGTTCTAAGATTGTGCTCCAGATTAGGTGCGCTGTACATTGCACCACTTATGGTCTTTTCTTTCTTTCCTGTCATCAAATCCCTCTCTTCTTATCTGTATTAAGTTTAATCAGCAACCTCCTTAAGAAATCTCTGCTCATGTCGATGTCCTCCTTTCTTTGGGTTTCCACGTCTCTTTCTCTTCCCCTAAAGTAATGTCCCCTTATTGGTTTGGGGGTACCCCAAACACAAACGGGGCAAGCGTTCCGTCGCTTGACCGCGGATACATCTGCTCCTACCGGCATTTGGTGAAATCTACTGCCAGCAGCCGGTATTCACAGCTGTATGTTGGTGCTCCCCCTGGGAAGTATTTTTTATGCTTCACCAACCGGAAATCCTCTATCAACAGGTGTGTCACTTTCGTCACCCTTTTTGAAAAATGACGCCACTTTTTGACTCACTTTTTTGAAAAGTGCTCCACTTTGTGGCACACCTTTTTATCCAAGTATTTTCTGTTTTAAAAGGTGCGTCACATTTTGACCCACCTTTTCAAAAATGACGCCACTTTTTGACGTACCTTTTGGAAAAGTGCTCCACTTTGTGACTCACCATACGGAACAATCATCCAACGCATCCAGCCACACCTGCATCTCCCCGCTAAGCATTAACCTCACATACTCCACCGGGTCATCTATCGCCAGTGCATCCATCCGTCCTTGTGAGTTTGGAGTGGTTCGAAGACCACTCTCCCACTTCCCACAATCCAGACTTACGATGCAGTTGGTATCATAGTGAATGACATTCACCGTATTATTCTGCTCGTTGTAAAATCCTCTCACCATTCTCATGACCAGCCACCTGCCTTTCGGAACCGCATCTCTGTTGCCATATCCACCAGATTGCTTTCCAATTCCCCGGTAGCCTCCGCATTGAGTAAATCTGCCACCTGCTTCTGCTTATTTGGATAAAGGTGTCCGTAGATATTCATGGTGGTATTCACAGAATCATGTCCCACCCGCTGGGCGATGACCAACGGCTGCATCCCCTTCTCTATTAGCAATGCAATGTGCGAATGACGAAGGTCATGCACACGGATAGGCTTTAGCTTCGCCTGCTCCGTCTTTTGTTTCATCTTCTTTTGAATTGCCCTGTCTGTGATAGGGAAGATTCGATCCTCCGGTGTCAATCCATATTGTCTGTCCACAAAATCCTTCATCTCCTCTGCCAGAAACTTCGGAATAGTAATCTTGCGATTAGAACTCTCTGTCTTTGGTGGTGTTACATAATCGGTTTGATTTCTCCTGTAATAAGTCTTGGAGATATTCACCGTTCCGTTTTCAAAATCAATATCCTGACTGGTAAGTGCCAGCAGCTCCCCTACCCGGCATCCAAGCCAGAATAACATCTGAAAGATAATCCGGTACATCTCCTCATCCGTACTAAAACATTGTATAAACTGTTCATACTCATCCTTGGTCCAGAAGTTTAACTCCTTAGCATTCGGACGACCCATTTTATCCACCTTCTTGCAGGGATTGTCCTTCAAATCATAGAACTTCTCTGCGTGATTAAAAAGCGCCGTCATCTGATTTTGTATCATCCTCAGATACGTTGGCTTGTAATCCTGATTCAGAAGTGCATTCTGCCACTTGATAATATCCACCGCAGTAATCTCATTCATCTGCTTTTCACCAAAGTAAGGAATGATCTTGGTTTCAAATAGTGTCCGCTTCGTCATTATGGAACGCTCCTTCAGTCTCGGTGCCTTATCCTCAAAGTACACTTCCACAAAGGAAGCAAACTTCATATCCATGCTGGCACTTTGCTTCTGTAAAAAATCACGTTCCCACTGCTGGGCATCCTTCTTGGTAGCAAATCCACGTTTCATCTTGGACTTACTCTCTCCAAGCCAATCCTTATAGTTGCACTTACAAAACCAGGTATTTCGTTTCTCGTCCTTATAAACCGGCATACTCATTACCTCTCTTTCTTGTAGTCGCCACACCCGGCATTATTCCGGGTATGGCTTATTCAGTTATCAAAGTTCATCTATTGCGCTTCGCCATATCCGTAGCACTTCTTTTCGAAGTAGGCTCTCGGAACGGAACCTGCCTTGGTAAAATAACCCTGTGCTTTCAGTTCCTTATTCCATCCACGGATAACTGCGTAAGCGGTTGATTCTGCAATACCCAGAAGTTCTGCGACTTCCTTAGCAGATAAATAGCGATTCGTCATACTCCTTCCTCCTTTCCACTAAAACTTATGTACGCTCTTGCACATGACACTCACCTCCCGTCATCTAATTAGTAACTATATTGTTACTGTTTTTGTTTTGATTATACAGTAACATTTTCGTTTCTGTCAAGAGATGAACGAAAAAAATTTATCACTTATAAAAAATGCTTCTTTTTATAAAAATTACTTTCCCATACACCCGGCTCTGTATTCTGTCCTGAATTGTGGACTTTTTTATTGCTATACAGTAACATTTATGTTATTGTATTATCAGAAACGATATTGTTACTATGTAATTGGAAGGAGTTACACGATGGCTATTGGTGAACGAATAAAACGAATTAGAAATTTCCGCAAATTAACTCAGGCTCAGCTCGGTGAAGCTGTGGGCTTATCCGATGTACGAATCCGTCAGTACGAAATCGGCAACCGCACACCCAAGGAGGATATGATACAGGAGCTGGCAAAAGCCTTGAACTGTAATTACCGCTCCATCTATGAGCCTTCCCTCTACGCAGCGGAAGATGTGATGTATGCTCTCTTTGAATTGGATGAGCACTACAATATGCCCCTCTACGAAGTTGCAAATCCCGAAGACCCTACCGAGAAACATATCGCTGTTGGTTTTGATTATTCTTTACTGGATGATTTCCTGAATACTTGGAAAAAGAAAAAAGAGGACTTAGCCTCCGGTAAAATTACCAAAGAAGAGTATTTTGAATGGAAGATTAACTGGCCTCATAATGACAAGAAAGGATAATTTATGCTTACCATAGAACAAAAGAAAGAAATAGCTCGCATATATAAGAAAGTAAGAAAACTATCCAAACCCAGTTCTTGCCTTATTTGTGGAAAAACACAAACCAGTTTTTGTAATTCACATCTTATTCCTCAAATGGTTTTAAAAAGCATTGCTTCAAATGGAAAATTACTACAACCCAATTTACTAATGGATATAGAAGACATTGATATTGAAAAAGGAATCAACAACTCTGGAACTTTTCATTTTATTTGCAATGAATGTGATTCCACCCTTTTTCAAACTTATGAAAATCCATCAAATCTGCTCAATAAACCAAATGATAAGATGCTTGCCGAAATTGCCCTTAAGAATATGGTTATGATGCTTTCAAAGCGTAACGAAGAAGTATGTTTATTCGATTATATGCAAAAGCACTATAATCTTTTTGAAAACAAGGAAGAACTTGATAAAGATCATACCCTTGATATTCGTGATTACACAAACGATCTGAATATGTTCCAAGACATTCTACAAAACAACAAAGAAAATTGTTTTAATATTATGTATTGGAAAATACTTCCTTATGTTACTCCGATAGCTGTTCAAACTCCAATAACTATATTCGAGGATTTGGATAATACCATCATAAATGAAACTTTTAATCCCGATTCACAAATAAGAATGCAATGCGTTCATTTATGTGTATTTCCTTTGGAATCTCAAACTGTAATTCTCCTGTTCTATCATAAGCGTGATAAGAATTATCGCTCACTATGGAGACAATTTAATTGCTTGAGCGAAGAAAATAAGCTTAAATATATCAATTTTCTAGTTTTCAAATATACTGAAAACTATTTCTTTTCACCACTCATAAGAGAATTGCTTGAAACTGATAAGAAGTTGCAACTGCTTAGCCAAGAGAACAATGGCGCTCCTCATTTGGGCCATCTTTCTCCTTTAGATGTATTAACTCCTTACAAAAGCATTACATATGATGAAATTCCAAATTTCTTATCTCATGAACACGCACTTTAAACATGTGTATCACGCGCGTATCACGAGCCCATTTTGAGAGAAATCTCGAAGTGGGCTAATCTTTTCGTTCGACCATCTTCCGTTAATAAAAGAAAACCGCAACTCCTCATAAAATGAGGAATTGCGGCTTGTATTTAAGTTTCTATGATACGAAATCAAAGATTACTCAATGATAGTAGCAACTCTACCAGAACCAACGGTTCTACCACCTTCACGGATAGCGAAGGTAAGACCCTGCTCCATAGCGATAGGATGAATCAACTCGATGGTCATCTCTACGTTATCACCAGGCATGCACATCTCGGTACCAGCAGGAAGCTCGCAAACACCGGTAACGTCAGTTGTTCTGAAGTAGAACTGAGGACGATAGTTGTTGAAGAAAGGTGTATGACGACCACCCTCGTCCTTGGTCAAAACGTAAACCTGAGCGGTAAACTTCTTGTGGCAGGTAACAGAACCGGGCTTAGCAAGAACCTGTCCTCTTTCGATTTCAGTTCTCTGAACACCACGGAGAAGTGCACCGATGTTATCACCAGCCTGAGCCTCGTCAAGCATCTTACGGAACATCTCGATACCGGTAACAACGGTCTTCTTGGTGTCTTCCTTAATACCAACGATTTCAACTTCATCGTTCAAGTGAAGAACACCACGCTCTACTCTACCGGTAGCAACAGTACCACGACCGGTAATGGTGAATACGTCCTCTACAGGCATAAGGAAAGGCTTATCTGTATCACGCTGAGGATCAGGAATATACTCATCAACAGTGCTCATGAGCTCCATAATCTTGTCGCCCCACTCGCCGTTAGGATCTTCCAGAGCCTTCAAAGCAGAACCCTTAATGATAGGGCAGTCTGTGAAGTCATACTCCTCAAGCTGCTCGGTAATTTCCATCTCTACCAACTCAAGCAACTCAGGATCATCAACCATATCACACTTGTTCATGAATACAACGATATAAGGTACACCTACCTGACGAGACAGAAGGATGTGCTCCTTGGTCTGAGCCATAACACCATCAGTTGCAGCAACAACTAAGATAGCGCCATCCATCTGAGCAGCACCGGTAATCATGTTCTTTACATAGTCAGCATGGCCAGGGCAGTCAACGTGTGCATAGTGTCTCTTCTCAGTCTGATACTCTACGTGTGCGGTAGAAATGGTAATACCACGCTCTCTCTCTTCGGGAGCCTTATCGATATTCTCGAAATCTACCTTCTCATTTCCTGCAACTCTCTCTGCCAAAACCTTGGTGATTGCTGCTGTTAAAGTAGTCTTACCATGGTCAACGTGTCCAATGGTACCAATGTTACAATGGGGCTTTGTTCTTTCAAATTTAGCTTTAGCCATTATTGTAGTCCTCCTTAAAATAATCAACTATTTTTTATTCACCGAAGTGGTTATCCCGCACTTCGGCGTGATTTAACTCGGCTACCTCTGATTATATTAAATAATCGGTAGTTTTTCAAGTTAATTTTGTAAAATAAGGCATACTTTGCGAACATTTTATGTCCGCAAAGCCGTTGCCGTTATTTCATTACATTTTTTTGATAAACATACTGTATTCACAGCTATATTTACTTAGGCAAACCAAATTTATTTTGCTTTGGCTGCCAGCACCTTCTCCTGTACGTTCTTAGGTACGGGCTCGTACTTATCAAAGAACATGGAGTAGTTACCACGACCCTGAGTCTTGGAACGCAGGTCTGTGGAGTATCCAAACATTTCAGCAAGAGGAACATATGCTTTAACCATCTTGCCGCCGCCGATATCCTCCATACCCTCAACGCGACCACGACGAGAGTTAAGGTCACCGATAACATCACCCATATACTCTTCAGGCATAGTAACTTCAACCTTCATGATAGGCTCAAGAAGTACGGGAGCTGCCTTCTGCATTGCTTCCTTGAATGCCATGGAACCTGCAATGTGGAATGCCATTTCAGAGGAGTCAACCTCATGATAGGAACCATCATATACATTTGCATGAACACCAAGTACAGGGAATCCGCCAAGAATACCTGCCTGAGCTGCCTCTTTAATACCTTCGCCGACTGCAGGAATGTATTCCTTAGGAATAGCACCACCAACTACAGTGGATTCAAACAACAGTGTAGGAGGATCATTAATCAGGATATTAGCCTTCGGGTCAAAGTCGAACTTCTCGCAGTTAGCCTCCAAGGGCTCGAACTTAACCTTACAATGACCATACTGACCACGACCACCGGACTGCTTTGCATATTTGGAATCTACCTCAACAGCCTTTGTAAATGCTTCCTTGTATGCAACCTGAGGCGCACCTACATTAGCCTCTACCTTGAACTCACGAAGCAGACGGTCTACGATAATCTCCAAATGGAGCTCACCCATACCTGCGATAATGGTCTGACCTGTCTCCTGATTGGTGTGAGCACGGAAGGTAGGATCCTCCTCAGCCAGCTTGGCAAGAGCCTCACCCATCTTGCCCTGACCAGCCTTGGTCTTAGGCTCGATAGCCAGCTCGATAACGGGCTCAGGGAATTCCATGGACTCAAGGATTACAGGGTGCTGCTCATCACAGATGGTATCACCGGTTGTGGTGAACTTGAAACCAACTGCTGCTGCGATATCACCGGAGTAAACCTTATCCAGCTCTGCACGCTTATTAGCATGCATCTGAAGGATACGTCCAACACGCTCCTTCTTGTCCTTAGTTGCATTCAATACATAAGAACCGGAATTAATAGAACCGGAATATACACGGAAGAATGCAAGCTTTCCTACGAAGGGGTCAGCCATAATCTTGAATGCCAGTGCAGAGAAAGGCTCCTCATCAGAGGAATGTCTCTCTACCTCATTGCCGTCCAAGTCAACACCCTTAATAGCAGGAATATCTGTAGGAGCAGGCATATACTCAAGGATTGCGTCCAAAAGCTTCTGAACACCCTTGTTACGATAAGCAGAACCACAGCATACGGGAATAGCCGCACACTCACAGGTTGCTTTACGAAGTACTGCCTTCATCTCCTCTACGGAAGGCTCCTCACCCTCCAAATACTGCATCATTAAATCATCATCTAACTCGCAGATTTTCTCAACTAATTCAGAATGATACAATTCAGCATCATCCTTCATATCTCCAAGGTCATCTGTTACGGTGATATCATCACCCTTATCATCATTATAGATGTAAGCCTTCATCTCGAACAGGTCAATGATGCCCTTGAAATCGTCCTCCTTGCCGATAGGCAGCTGAAGAACAATGGCATTTTTGCCAAGTCTGGTCCTAATCTGCTCTACTGCTCCATAGAAGTTTGCACCCAAGATGTCCATCTTGTTGATGAAAGCCATACGAGGTACATTGTAGGTGTCAGCCTGACGCCATACATTCTCAGACTGAGGCTCTACACCGCCCTTTGCACAGAACACGCCTACAGCGCCGTCCAATACACGAAGGGAACGCTCTACTTCTACAGTAAAGTCAACGTGGCCAGGAGTATCAATAATATTGATACGATGCTCCAACGCGCCGGGCATGGGCTTTGTCTCTTTTTCCAAAGTCCAATGGCAGGTTGTAGCAGCTGATGTGATGGTAATACCTCTCTCCTGTTCCTGCTCCATCCAGTCCATGGTAGCAGTACCCTCGTGAGTATCACCAATCTTGTAATTAACACCGGTATAATAAAGAATACGCTCGGTCAATGTAGTCTTACCCGCATCGATATGAGCCATAATACCAATGTTTCTGGTTCTCTCTAATGGATATTCTCTTCCAGCCAAGATTTTTTCCTCCTATAGTTCTAGACACACGATTAGAATCTGTAATGTGCAAAAGCCTTGTTTGCCTCTGCCATCTTGTGCATATCTTCTTTTCTCTTAACAGCAGCACCGGTATTGTTAGCTGCATCAAGAATTTCGTTTGCAAGTCTGTCTTCCATGGTCTTCTCACTTCTCTTACGAGAGAACATGGTAAGCCAACGAAGACCAAGAGCCTGACGTCTTTCAGCTCTTACCTCGATAGGTACCTGATAGGTAGCACCACCGATACGTCTTGCCTTTACTTCCAGAACGGGCATGATGTTATTCATTGCCTCATCAAATACTTCAAGAGCCGGCTTGCCGGATTTCTCTTCTACCTTTGCAAATGCTCCGTATACAATCTTCTGAGCTACACCCTTCTTACCGTCCAACATGATGTTGTTGATAAGCTTGGTAACTACCTTGTTGTTGTATAAAGGATCTGCTAATACGTCTCTTTTTTGAATATGTCCTTTACGTGGCACGGTTCTTCCCTCCTTATTAATTAGTGTGGCTAAACACACCTTAGTCAGCAATCACTGACGTTAAATAAATCATCGGTACTCACATGTGTTTCCCCAAGTGTTCGCGCTGTTATATCTGTTAAAACAATTTATCTGTATCACAGAATTCCAACACTTTTCTTAGTTTCGTTATTGTGGTACTAAACGCAAAAGCTGTGTTTTGCGTCCTAAAACTACTCACTACAATACTAGCTTCGTAGCTTACCTAAACCCATTTAAGAATTTTATTTCTTAGCGTCCTTAGGTCTCTTAGCGCCGTACTTAGAACGTGCCTGCTTTCTGTTAGCGACACCTGCAGTATCAAGAGTACCACGGATAATGTGATATCTGGTACCGGGTAAGTCCTTAACACGACCACCACGAATCAAAACAACGCTATGCTCCTGAAGATTGTGACCTTCACCGGGAATGTAGCTTGTAACCTCGATTCCGTTGGAAAGACGAACTCTGGCAATCTTTCTAAGAGCTGAGTTAGGCTTTTTAGGAGTTGCTGTCTTAACAGCAGTACATACACCACGCTTCTGAGGAGCGGACACGTCTGTAGCCTTCTTATGAAGAGAGTTATAACCCTTCTGGAGAGCCGGTGCAGTAGACTTCTTTACAGTAGTCTGACGTCCCTTTCTTACTAACTGGTTAAATGTTGGCATTCTGTTTCACCTCTTTCTTTTCATTAATAATGTTTACTATTTGTGTGCGCAAAAATAAAGAACACCTGCGTGCACACTATGATAGTATACTTGCTCGCAGGTGTATTGTCAACAACATTTAATAAAATTATTCCGCAAAACCTTCTAAATTTTCGAATCTATGGCTTTTAAATAACGCTTTAACGCGTCCTGCCATGGGGGAAGTTTTTTAAAACCGTTTTCTGTCAATTTCTCCTTACTCATACGACTGTTGTAGGGTCTTGCCGCCTTTGCCCCGAACTCTTCTGTGGTGACGGGAAGCACCTTTACCTCTACGCCCGCTTCCTTAAAAATCTCACAGGCAAATTCATACCAGGTACATATCCCCTCGTTGGTTGCATGATAAATGCCATATTTATCCGTCACAACCATATCTGCCAAAAGCTTCGCCAAATCAAAGGTATAGGTGGGCGAACCATACTGGTCGTTTACTACCGTCAGAGTATCATGGGTCTTGGCAAGGTTCAGCATTGTCTTGACAAAATTCTTTCCATTTACCCCAAACACCCATGCAATCCGAACAATAAAATATTTATCCAGCGTGTTCTGTACTGCCAGCTCTCCCTCATACTTGGTCTGACCGTATACACTTTGGGGATTGCGCTCGTCCTCCGGCTCCCACGGTCTTGTCCCCTGTCCTCCAAACACATAATCAGTGCTGATATAAACCATTTTAATATCCAACTGTCTGCATACGTTGGCAATATTCTGTGTACCGTCCGCATTAACCCTGCGGCAAATTTCCTCATTGTCCTCAGCCGCATCTACCGCAGTATAAGCAGCACAATGAATCACTGCGTCCGGAGCCGCTTCTCTGATAACCCTATCTACGCTGGCTGCAACAGTGATGTCCATCTCCTCTATGTCTACACCGACAGTCTCTATTCCCCGTCCTTCAAGCTCCCTTACAACATCATATCCAAGCTGGCCCTTAACACCTGTCACTAAAATTTTCATTTTGATACCCATGCCTTTCAATTTAACACTCCCTTTAGTATAAGAGAATCTCTTTGTGTATGCAAGTTTTTTTATCGTCCTCTTGTGTTTTTTTAATCACCATTATATAATAGATTTCATCTAAAATTAGGGGATATCTGTACAAGGAGAAGCTGATGAATAAAAATTTTTTTAAAAAATACTTTATACTTATCATATTATTAGAGCTGGTTCTCGTGTTTCACTATGGCAACCAGTATTTTTTAAATCGCTCACCCAAAGTTTTAGAAAACTTTAACGGTGAAGACTTTTTGTCCAGAGCCGGTTCTCTGACAGATAATGGCTATTTTATAGATTCCTCCTCTGAATACACCGGCATCTTCACTTACGGCCCTTATGCCTCTGTCAAAAAAGGCTCCTATTTAGTTACCTTATATTATAGTACGGACACCGATGGGAATCTATGCTATGCACATTCCAACACACTTCCCTCCTTTGGTCTGCAAAGCTCCGGCAGTATCCTGCTGCCTGCCAGCAAAAGCTCTGTTTCCTTCGCCTTAGATATATCCTCTGATATTACCGATTTAGAGGTTCTTACCGAATATTGTGGAGAGGGCTTTCTAAAAATTGAGGGTATGGAGCTGACAAAGACTCCCATATCCTACATACGCAATATTGTTCAGGCTGTATTATTCAGTCTCCTGATTAACCTTTGTCTTGTTTTTTATCTGTCCAATCCTGAAAAAAGACAGAATATTTTTGCCCTGACCTTAATTACTTTGGCCGCCTCCTACCCACTTTTCAGCGACTATCTGATATCAGGACACGATTTACTGTTCCACCTAAACAGAATAGAGGGCATTGCACAGGGCATACAGCAGGGCTGTTTTCCCGTGAAAATCCATCCCTTTTGGGCAAACGGATATGGTTATGCCGTGGGAGTATTCTATGGAGATTCACTCCTTTATTTTCCTGCAATTTTACGTCTTATGGGCTTTTCCATTCAAAATGCCTATAAGGCATATGTTTTCGCCATCAATCTGGCGACTGTTGTCATTGCCTTTAAATGCTTCGGCAAAATATTTTCTGATGAGAGAATCGGCATTTTGGGCGCCCTTCTCTATGCGCTGTCGCCATATCGATTGTCAAACCTGTATTTGAGAGGTGCGGTAGGTGAATATACGGCATTGACCTTTTTACCCTTGGTACTGTATGGCTTTTACCTCATATTTACAGAGTCTCCTGACAAAAAGGGCTATTGGAAATCCGCCATTCCCACTGCGTTAGGTCTGACCGGCATTATACAATGCCACATTATCAGCTGTGAACTTGTTGCTCTTATCATTATCATTGTCTGCCTGATTATGGTTGGAAGGATTTGTATTTTCAAAGTGTTCTTTACCCTGTGCCTGACAGTGTGTATTACTCTGCTGCTGAATGCAGGCTTCTTAATTCCGTTTTTAAGCTATTTCGGCGGAGACTTTGTATTGAATTCTCCTGAGTGGTTTCAATCTCCCATTCAGGAGCAGGGTGTCTATCTGTCGCAGCTGTTTGCATTGTTTCAAAACGGAACAGGCTCCTCCTTTTCCACCGACAGAGGCATGGCAGGAGAGATGCCCTTGTCTGTAGGCTTTCCATTCTTTATAGGAATAATACTTTTTGTTTATTTGATGATAAATGGTAATGTATCCTCCAAAAAAGATACACGGCATAAGCTGGCTATGTTAAGCTTTGGTCTGGCATGCCTGTGTCTGATTCTTTCCACTCATCTGTTCCCTTGGAACTGGTGGGCAGACTTAAGTGCTCTATTGCAAAAAATGATTTACAACATTCAGTTCCCTTGGCGTTTTCTTACATTGGCAACCTTATTTTTGGTGGTTGTGTGCTGCTATGCCTTCCAGATTGTCAAAAGGAATTACACAAGGGAGTTATACCATACCCTGCTCACATGCATACTGTGCTTTGTAGTTGTAAGCGGTTCATGGTTCTACTATGATATTTTGAACCACGCAGACATCATACGCCCCTTTGATTCTTCCGATTTGAACAGCATGCTGATTGGTTCTGAGGAATATCTGCCTGCCTATACCGACTTAAGTCTGCTGAATAAAACAGAGCCTACTCCCGATGAAGGCATTGAAATTGATTCCTTTAGCAAACACGGAACCTCCCTACAGCTGCATTTATCCAATTCCGGCGAGGACAGCTTTGTGAACCTGCCGCTGCTTTATTATGATGGTTACATTGCTGAAGTCAAAGAAAATGGCTCCTCGTTGGAGCTTCAAAAGGGTGAAAACAATGTGATTTGCCTGAAGGTTCCCGCATACTTTGAAGGTGATGTGTCTGTCAGATTCGAGGAACCCTCACTTTGGAGAATAGCAGAACTGATTAGCGCCATAACGCTATTTATACTTATAATATTGGGTATATGCTGTAGGAAATCTTCCACTGCGAAAGCTCTGCCTGCTGATGCCGGCACTGATGCCATATAATCTCATGCATTACGCAGCATCGCTTATACAAAGGTAAAATCATCTGTACTGATTCCGCTCAGCTGATAAACACGGGCAGGCGTCTCACTCATTTCCATACTGAGGAGCAGCCAGCCCTTTTTTTTCAAGGATACAGACATAACATCATATAGATAATTACATACGTTTTCCAATGTAGGAGTAATCTTATTAAATGGAGGAACTTCATTAATATATTTATCCTGAAATTTGCCCAGCATATCTTTAATTTCTTTTTCAATCTCATTAAAACGTAAGAATTTTCCATCATCGAGGCTGATTGCCATACTAATCTCCCATGTATGGGAATGTATCTGTCCTCTTTTTCCATCAATCACAACAGCATGATTTATATTCAGATAGAATTTATATTTGTACTGCTTGTACAGCATATTTATCCCTCCGAAACCTCCAACAGCCCTATGACATATCGGCGTATCGCATATATCCACGTCCAATCATTCGTCACAATGTTAGAGCATTCTTCCATTTCCTCAGTGAAGGTCTTCGTCTTCCACGAACTCTTTCGCTTGATACTGTTAATTATGCCCGCAAAACGCACAAAAAATGAAAACAAATTGTACAATGGCATAAACAGGATACATATTATATTTCTCATATAATATTTTTGTAAATCCTTGAATTCATCCAAAAACGAGGTGACATTACAAAAATATAAAAATGCCACCAACACATAAAGGGCATAAATTAAAATATTAGCTTTAATTACATTGCTAAAGTTATAGTTTATACACCCCACTGCAAACAACGCAAAATACCATATCATGCGTGGAAATGCAAAGGTATGGTCTAATATAATCAGACGCATAGGAGTGCTGGTAAAAAAACCGATAAGGGGATTTTTCATTTTATTCTTCATAAACATATTGGCAACCTCCAGCTCTCCTATCTGCCAGCGTTGCCTTTGGGTATAAAACTTGTTCAGATTTTCTATAGGGTCCACCATAAATATGGCATTGGGACACAAACGCATCTTTCTCTTTAATACATCTCTTACCTGAAAGGATATATGAGTATCCTCGCAAATGGTGTTTGTATTATACAAATAGGTATTCACCAAAAGCGACTTCCGAAATGCAGAAAAAGCACCTGCCAGAGTGTACATACTGTTATGCTCCGACTCAAAATTACGTCCTGCCAAAAACGCCTGCGCATACTCCATAAATTCCATTCTTCTGAACATTCTTTTGGTAAACCCTTTAGTCTTCTCAATCAATGCAGGTTCAATCAGTATAACTCCTGCCATGCAATCAACGTCCGGTTGAGCCTCGAACTGCTTTACCATATTGTATAAAGCGTCCTGCTGCAATATCCCGTCGCTGTCTATATTCATAATATACTTTCCATTGCTGTTATAAATTGCCTTATTTAATGCTTTTGATTTGCCCTGATTAGAATATATCCACCACATACCCAAATCAGGGAAATCTATCTGAGCCCTTTGGAATTCATCAAAGCTGTTATCCTTTGAGCCGTTATCCACCAACAGAACCTCAATACACTCCACCGGATAGGTTGATAGGTATATTGACTCAATACACCGATACAGGGTACCACCCGAATTATAAACCGGTATTATCAGCGTTATTGAGGGCTTAAAGCCCAAATCCTTTATGGGATGCAGTGTCAATCTAATTTTCTTTCTTACTAAGACAAAGAAATTCCCAATAGAAGGTATGATTTCTACCAAAAGGGGTAAAATAATCCATGCCGCCCAGAAAAACAATATATCAGTTGCTCTTTGCATCGTAATCAAACTCCCCTACCTTTTGCTGCCTTACCTGTCTCTTCGTAAATGCAAGAAAATAAAACCAAAGGGACAATAAGTAAAAAACAATCCGGCCAATTACAGTATGCGCAATATAATAGGATTCATTTCCCAGCCAGCAGATAATACAACAAATAACCGTCAGCCGCACAACATTAGCAAAAAGAATCCAAAAGAATCCCGAAACAACAACAAGTATCTTTTGCCACCATGAATAGGAGAAGAAAAAAGCAATTAAAGCCATAAAAACTAATACTTCAACAAGTCCTGCGCACTCAAAGTCCACATAAAGTGACACAGGACCGTTGATATTTTCAATAAACAACACACCATAGCTGGCATATGCCTTGAAGAATCCTGTTAATTCACCCACAAGCCCTGTCAAATAACATACCAGCTTTGCAAGGGGAGCAGTAAATATAGGCTCAAAGAGGAAAAAGGAAAAGGCAAAAAGGCCTACTGCACCCACCATAAAGTAAAAAAAGGACATTTTTCTTCTTTTAAAAATACTGAGTACATATATCCAGAGAATTAATAACGCAAAAACAATAGTTAAATTCTTCATTCTGTTCCTCTTACTTTAACTCAAGCTCCTGTTTGTATTTTTGATAGCTCTCATCAGATATCTCACGATAGGTGGAGCCCAACAAGAGCTTCTCTCCCACTGCATACATAGCAACCGGGCTGTCTCCAACCTCCAAATGTATCAGCCGAATATGGTATTCACGAGCTATACAGCAGATTCTCGCATACAAAACCTCGCAAATATTTTCTATAGTAGGCAACATTCCTTTAAACTCATCAAGCTCATTTAAGTATTTTCCCCGATAGCTCTGCAAATACGCACTGATTGCCTGCTCACAGGCATTTTGCTCCTTAAGGTCCATATGCTTCACTTCCATGCAAGCCACCACAAGAAAGGAATGGATATGCTCCTGCTCCAAATTATCCGGTGTCATATTATGCAATGCATTGAAATGAAAATACCACCTGTATACTCTATTCACAAGCACCCTTCTTCTTGTTGCCGATATTTTTCTTTTTGATATAGGCAGTGCTTAACGGCACTCCTATCAATGCGATTCCTGCCAGCGCAAAGGGCATTGTGCCTGCTCCTGATGCATATACCGCACGATATGTCAGATTGGGATTCCACCACGAAATCATACCGATATGCTCCACATCCATATTAGGATTTTGCGCCTTCATTTGTGACAAAGGAATCTTCATCTCTAGTTCTGCATTATACTTATAATCATAAATTCTCAGGAATGCTTTTGCACCCTCAACAGCTCCCCATGACATAGAAGCATCTCCATGCTTTACCACAAGCTCATACAACCCTGCGTCCTTGTTAGCTGCATCAAAATCGCTTCCGTCCAAATCCGTTAAAACAAACTTGGCTGACTGGTCACCGCCCAAGGAAAAATTATTGTCCCAGCCATTGAAGCCCGGATCGTAAATACGGGCAAACTTAATATACAAATAAACATACTCCCCATCTACAAACAGGCTCACCTGATGACGCACATTGGCATCATAGGTACCTTCAGGAGTTGTGTAGCCCTCTAAGCCATTGCCCCATACGCCCCATTTCCAGCAGTTATCAGAATTATCCCAGTTATATTCCCACGAGCAGGGCTTATCCTGCCAGTCATCGTAGGAACCATCTATTACAATCACCGGTTCACTGTTATAAGCAGACAGACCAAAGGACCCCGTCTCACTTACCTCAATGCTTTCAAAAGGAAGCTCTTCCTGCGGCTCCTGTCCCAGACTTACTACTAAATTTACCTTTGTCGTGTCACTGGAGGATACGCTTGCCTCAATCGACTGCTGCAGCACCTCATCTGCCGGTGCGGTATCGGAGTACTGATATTCTTTAATAATTTCAATTTGACCTCCACCCGACAAGGTAACGTCGGCAAGCACACTCTCTGCATCTGCCAAAGACATACCTGTCACATCCGGCACCTGCTGCTCTGCCTCAGCTGCGGATGCCTGTGCCGCTTGCACCTCTGTCAAAGGCATAAACGCACATACTGCAATAATTAATACACTGCTTAATAAAACCTTACCCTTCATTCTGCACACCCTTTCTTTTGATACGCAGCATAACAATCCAATAAATAAGTAACCCCACGATGCCCACTGCGGATACAACGCTGCCCTCTAACAACTCTGTATATTCCACCAAAAAAACTGTTGTTCCTTCATCAATCTGCAAGAGGCGACTTCTTGAACGCTTATCTGTTCCGTCTGCTGTCACAAAGCAATCCAAATCAGCCACGCCCGTATTTACATTGTCCCAATCCGTTACAAATGTAATCTTATCGGGCTCATACTTTACCTCCACAGGAACCAATGTACTTTTACATACCTGTTCCGGCTCTTCCTCAAAGACCTCATTCAAATAGGTCAAAAGCTCACTCTCTCTGGATTCAAAATAATAATAAACTGTATTGAATCCCATGAAATAGATATTGGGATTGCTTTTCCTACCTAAATAATCCAAATTAGTCTTACTGTCATAGTAGGAGCTTTTTAGGCTTTCATCCAAACCTGAAAGATATACCGTATTCCATACATCGTAGCCCGCCACCCTGAAATTCAGCTTGAACTGTGAACCATTATTGGTAGACAACACGGGAAATTTCTCGGTAAATGCCACATACTGTGCGTAAACATTCATAAACTCGGCTTTTCCTGACAATTTATTTATCGGCACAGACTGCATATCAATGTATATCTTTACTCCGGCATCTGCAACTTTTTCCAGTAATTCCTCCGCTGTCTCCTTATCCCGATAGGTAAAGCCCGCCAAATACAGCTTCTGATAGGAAGCCAGCTCCTCAAAGCTGTAATCCTCTAAAACCACACTGTCACCATAGCCAAATCTTGGGTAAATATAACAGATAGCTCTCCCATACTCACCAATTGCCAAACTATCATAATGCTTCACAACGCCAAAGGTACCCGGAGTCTCTATGTGGTACAGCCATACCTTGTCATTTTCATCTACCAGCTTATAACCCACTGCTTCAGCTGCCTGCTTCATTTTGTCTATATTTTGCTCAGGTATCAGCTTCTTGTAAACTAAAACAGTGTCATCTCCCAACTCTAAAAGTCTGTCAAAGGCATAGGCATAATACTCTAAACCCACCGCCTCATTGATGCTCACGATATTCTCCATAGTATGGGCACCCTGATATGCCCAACCAAAGCTGTACAGCACACTGTCCTCTCCCATATCTCTGCTTAAATAATAGCTGGGAATTGAACCCCAAAGGCTATTATCAAGAATCCCCATTCTATTCTGGGTAATTGACATGGCTTCGTCCAAAAGATAAGGCGACATCTCAGCTTCAACCAGCTCTTCAATACTGCCGTCATTATCCTCCCTCATAAAATAGGAGGTTGGCAGAAAATCCAAAAACATAAATACACTAAATATAATTATAGCAGACTTCTTTAACTTTTTCCATAGAAAAATTGAAATAAAAAAGGTACACATTGCCATAGGCACAAAACGCTGCATCCAAAATACCTGACTCATAGGAAGAAGTCTTACCAGTGTGGATACGGCAGTTGTGGTACAGGCAAAAATAATAAATGCTGTAATAAAGCCTGCGCCTGTTTCCCTGTTTGCAGCAATAATACCTATCAAAATAATGCAAAAATATGTCAATCCAAAGTAAAACTGTGACAGGTCATCAAAACGGACAAAGGGGTTCAATGACTTAACCGCTTCCTGCGCCCACTGACTGATGGTTGCCACAGATGCCTCTGAATTCTGTGATACAATACCACCACCCGTCAAGCCCGGTAATAAAAATACTCCTGTTGCAAGATATGCAAAAATCAGGTCCACTGTTACCCATACCAAGGGCTTCCATTCCCGATTCATGATTTCATAAATCAAACCAAAAAGAAATATGGAAATACCGGTCATGGCAGCAATCATATAATGGGTAAGGGTAATTCCTATCATTACAATACCCAGCCCGATTAAATATTTCTTCTTTTTATAATGAAGCAGCTGCCATACAAAATAAAAGGTAACGGGAAGCAGCGCATTAATAAAAATACGCGGCACATTACCCTCCGCAAAAAAGATACGCATATTATCCGGACAGAAAAAGTACATATTGCCCACTAAGAACGCCATGCCATAACGCTTTTCCATTCTGCCAAAGGATAACCAGCCCCACATGGTAATCAAGTAAGTAACACCGGCAAACAAATAAAAGGCATTCAGTACGTTCCCACCGGTAAAAAACTGTAGAAACGCCATAACATAATAAGAGAGAGGCGGCCAGTAACGGAACAGCTCCATTCCGTTATACCAATATTCTGTATAGATAGGATACCATGTACCCTTTCTGATAGAATCATACAAATAATTAACCTTAAATAAATGTCCGAAGGTATCCGTATCAATACTTCTTGGATAGCTGGTCGTAGCATACAGATATGCACTAAAGGCTATGGCAAGAATGGCGGTCATAAGCAAATATGTCATAATTTTTAATTGACTATATTTTCCCTTATTGTAAATCATTTGCACCGTCCCTCTTGAAATGGCAAAGAAGGTGTAGCTATGTTGCTGCACCTTCTTGCTCTATTACAGTTTTTCCAAAGTGGTCTCCAATACAGCCTCTTCTGCCTCAGAAGTCTCGTTGGAATCCAGCTCTGAGGGTTCTATATCAGACTGCAGCTCCTCATCAAAGCTGATTTCAGCTTCCTCACCAAGCATTTCATCATCAAATGAAATAACCTGCATATCATCAGTGCTTAATCTTGTGTTGCGATATCTCTTCATACCTGTACCGGCAGGAATCAGCTTACCGATAATAACATTTTCCTTCAAGCCTATCAAGGGGTCAACCTTGCCCTTAATGGCAGCCTCGGTCAGAACCTTGGTAGTCTCCTGGAAGGAGGCTGCGGACAGAAAGGAATTCGTAGCAAGTGCTGCCTTGGTAATACCCAGCATTACCTGCTTACCTTCTGCCGGCTCTAAGCCCTTGGCAATCAGTTCTTCATTGATATCCTCATAATCCAATACATCAACCAATGTACCGGGAAGGAACTCTGTATCTCCATTATTCTCAATCCGAACCTTTTTCAGCATCTGGCGTACAATCACCTCAATGTGCTTGTCGGCGATATCAACACCCTGTAAGCGGTACACCCTCTGAACCTCACGAAGCATATAGTCCTGTACGGCGCGAATACCTTTAATCTTAAGGAGATCATGAGGATTTACACTACCCTCGGTAAGCTCATCGCCTGCCTCAAGCATCTGACCATCCATAATCTTGATACGGGAACCATAAGGAATCAGGTATGCCTTGGACTCACCTGTCTCATCATTAGTGATGACAACCTCTCTCTTCTTTTTGGTGTCACGAATCTCCGCCTTGCCGCCAAATTCGGCAATAATTGCAAGACCCTTGGGCTTTCTCGCCTCGAAAAGCTCCTCTACACGAGGAAGACCCTGCGTGATATCATCACCGGCAACACCACCGGTATGGAAGGTTCTCATGGTAAGCTGTGTACCCGGCTCACCGATGGACTGTGCTGCAATAATACCTACAGCCTCACCCACCTGAACTGCCTCGCCGGTTGCCATGTTAGCACCATAGCATTTTGCACAAATACCATTGCGGGAACGACAGTTCAAAATAGTACGAATCTTTACTGCCTCTACAGGCTCACCCTTTTCGTCAACTCCTACGCTGAGAATCTTAGCAGCACGGCTGGGTGTAATCATATGATTGCGCTTTACAATTACATTGCCGTCCTTATCACAAATTGTCTCGCAGGAGTATCTTCCTGTAATTCTATCCTTTAAGCTTTCTATAGTCTCTTTACCGTCCATAAACGCCTTGACTACCATACCCGGAATCTCTGTCCTGTTCTCCGCACAGTCAACCTCACGGATAATCAGCTCCTGAGATACATCAACCATTCGTCTGGTAAGATAACCCGAGTCGGCGGTACGAAGTGCCGTATCGGACAGACCCTTACGGGCACCGTGTGCAGACATAAAGTATTCCAATACGTCCAGACCCTCACGGAAGTTTGACTTAATGGGCAGCTCAATGGTTCTACCGGTTGTATCTGCCATCAGTCCTCGCATACCTGCCAGCTGCTTAATCTGCTGATTGGAACCACGGGCACCGGAGTCAGCCATCATAAAGATGTTATTGTATTTATCCAGACCTGCCAGCAGCACATCTGTCAGTTCCTTATCCGTTTCATTCCACGTCTCAACTACCGCACGATATCTCTCCTCCTCGGTAATCAGACCACGTCTGTAGTTGGCGGAAATCTTATCAACTGTTGCCTGTGCCTGTGCCAGCATTTCAGGCTTCTTCTCCGGAACGGTCATATCGGAAATGGATACGGTCATAGCTGCTCTGGTTGAATACTTGTAACCGATTGCCTTTACGTCGTCCAACACCTCTGCCGTCTTGGAGGCACCATGGGTATTGATAACCTTTTCCAAAATCTGCTTTAACCCCTTCTTGCCAACATGGAAGTCTACCTCCAGCTTCAGAAGGTTCTCAGGATTGCTTCTGTCTACGAAGCCCAAATCCTGAGGCAGAATCTCATTGAAAAGGAAACGTCCCAAGGTGGACTCTACATTGCCACTTATCACCTGTCCCTCAGCATTTTTCTTGCTCATTCGAACGGTAATTCTTGAATGCAGCGTCAACGCCTGATTCTCATATGCCAAAATTGCCTCGTTTACATTCTTAAAGAACTTACCCTCGCCCAACGCACCGGGTCTTTCCTGTGTCAGATAGTAAATACCAAGTACCATATCCTGTGAAGGAACTGCAACAGGACCACCATCGGAGGGCTTAAGCAGGTTGTTAGGTGACAGCAGAAGGAATCTGCACTCTGCCTGAGCCTCTACTGACAGAGGAAGGTGTACAGCCATCTGGTCTCCATCGAAGTCTGCATTGAAGGCAGTACATACCAAAGGATGCAGCTTGATTGCCTTACCCTCTACCAAAATGGGCTCAAATGCCTGAATACCCAGTCTGTGAAGTGTAGGAGCACGGTTTAACATAACAGGATGCTCCTTGATTACCTCTTCCAATACATCCCAAACCTGTGTATCAAGTCTCTCTACCAGCTTCTTTGCATTTTTAATGTTCTGACTGATTCCCTTTGCCACCAGTTCCTTCATAACGAAGGGTTTAAACAGCTCGATAGCCATTTCCTTAGGCAGACCACACTGATAAATCTTAAGCTCAGGACCAACCACGATAACGGAGCGTCCTGAATAGTCAACACGCTTACCCAACAGGTTCTGACGGAAACGACCTGACTTACCCTTAAGCATATCTGAAAGGGATTTCAACGCACGGTTGCCGGGACCTGTAACAGGGCGTCCACGTCTGCCGTTATCTATCAGAGCGTCAACCGCCTCCTGCAGCATACGCTTCTCGTTACGCACGATAATATCGGGCGCACCCAACTCCAAAAGTCTCTTCAAACGATTATTTCTATTGATAATTCTTCTGTATAAATCATTCAAATCGGAGGTTGCAAAACGTCCGCCGTCAAGCTGTACCATAGGACGCAAGTCGGGAGGAATTACGGGAACTACGTCCATAATCATCCACTCAGGCTTATTTCCTGAGCCGCGGAATGCCTCCACTACCTCTAATCTCTTGATGATACGGGCACGCTTCTGGCCGGAGGATTCCTTTAGACCTGTCTTCAATTCAACAGCCTCTGCCTCCAAATCGATTGCCTGCAAAAGCTCCTTGATTGCCTCTGCGCCCATACCTACACGGAACTTATTGCCCCATGTTTCTCTGGCATCCTGATATTCCCGTTCAGACAACACCTGCTTATATTCCAAATTGGACTCTCCGGGGTCCAGTACAATATAGGACGCAAAATACAGAACCTTCTCCAAAACTCTGGGAGACAAATCCAGTATCAGACCCATACGGCTGGGGATACCCTTAAAGTACCAGATATGAGACACGGGAGCTGCAAGCTCAATGTGTCCCATACGCTCTCTACGAACACTTGCCTTGGTAACCTCAACACCACATCTGTCGCAGACCACGCCTTTATATCTGATTTTTTTGTACTTACCACAATGACACTCCCAGTCCTTGCTGGGTCCGAAAATTTTCTCACAGAACAGACCATCTCGCTCAGGCTTCAGGGTTCTGTAGTTAATTGTCTCCGGCTTTAATACCTCGCCATGAGACCATTCGCGGATTTTATCCGGTGAAGCCAATCCGATTTTGATGGCATCAAATGTCATCGGCTGATAAACTTCATTTTTTGTTTCTGACATTTATGGCACTCCCTTCTATTCTTCCTAGAACTCTTCTTCCACGTCATCGTAGCTATCACCATATGCATCATCTTCGAAATCCGAATCCGCATCATCGTCCTCTGTATTCACAAGCTCTCCGCTCTCCGCATCAAACTCCTGTGTCTGATAGCCCAACTCGCCTAAGGAGTCGTTCTCGTAATCGTCATATTTGCGGTCACCCTCCATCTCATAACGGTAATCCGTATCACCGTAATCGATAGTCTCCATAATCTCAACCTCAGTCTGATCCTCACGAAGAACTCTCACATCAAGGCCAAGTGCCTGCAGCTCCTTCAACAATACCTTGAAGGACTCAGGAATACCCGGCTCAGGGATATTGTCTCCCTTAATAATTGCCTCATAGGTCTTCACACGTCCAACCACATCATCAGATTTCACGGTCAGAATCTCCTGTAGGGTGTAGGAAGCACCATATGCCTCCAAAGCCCAAACCTCCATCTCACCGAAACGCTGTCCGCCGAACTGTGCCTTACCGCCAAGAGGCTGCTGGGTTACTAAGGAGTACGGTCCTGTAGAACGGGCATGAATCTTATCATCAACCAGATGATGAAGCTTCAGATAATGCATGTGTCCGATAGTTACAGGGCTGTCAAAGTATTCACCGGTTCTTCCGTCACGCAGGCGAACCTTACCGTCTCTGGAAATGGGCACACCCTTCCACAGCTTTCTGTGCTCCCTGTTGTCGGATAAATACTGCATAACCTCAGGCAGAAGCTCTTCCTTATGCTTCTTTTCAAACTCTTCCCACTCAAGATTGACATAATCATTTGCCAAATCAAGAGTGTCCATAATATCCTTCTCATTTGCGCCATCAAATACAGGCGTTGCAACATTGAAGCCTAATGCCTTTGCTGCCAAAGAAAGATGAATCTCCAATACCTGTCCAATATTCATACGGGAAGGTACACCCAAAGGATTCAGTACGATATCCAAAGGACGTCCGTTAGGCAGGTAAGGCATATCCTCCACGGGAAGTACACGGGAAACAACACCCTTATTACCATGACGGCCAGCCATTTTATCACCTACGGAAATCTTTCTCTTCTGAGCAATATAAATACGAACTGCCTGATTTACACCGGGAGACAATTCATCACAATTCTCTCTGGTGAATACCTTGGCATCTACAACAATACCATACTCACCATGCGGAACCTTAAGGGAAGTATCTCTTACCTCTCTTGCCTTCTCACCAAAAATAGCGCGAAGCAGTCTCTCCTCTGCGGTAAGCTCTGTCTCTCCCTTAGGAGTAACCTTACCTACCAAAATATCACCGGCACGAACCTCCGCACCGATACGAATAATACCTCTGTCGTCCAAATCCTTCAGGGCATCATCACCCACACCGGGTACATCGCGGGTAATCTCCTCGGGTCCTAACTTGGTATCACGGGCTTCTGCCTCATATTCTTCAATGTGAACGGAGGTGTATACATCCTCCTGAACAAGTCTTTCGCTTAATAAAACTGCGTCCTCGTAGTTGTAGCCCTCCCATGTCATGAAGCCAATCAGAGGATTCTTGCCTAAAGCAAGCTCTCCCATGGAGGTGGAAGGACCATCTGCAATTACCTGACCTGCTGCCACATGGTCACCCTTGAATACAATAGGCTTCTGGTTATAGCAGTTGGATTGGTTGCTTCTGGAGAACTTGGTCAAATGGAATTCAGCCTTTTCTCCGTCATCATAGGTCATTCTAATCAGATTGGAGGATACATAATCCACAGTTCCGGCTTTCTTTGCTACTACGCACACACCGGAGTCAACCGCAGTCTTAGTCTCCATACCCGTACCTACAACAGGCGCTTCCGTAGTAAGAAGAGGTACTGCCTGACGCTGCATGTTGGAGCCCATCAACGCACGGTTTGCATCATCATTCTCCAAGAAAGGAATCAGGGCTGTTGCCACAGAGAACACCATCTTAGGAGATACGTCCATGTAATCAAACATTGTCTTGGGATACTCCTGAGTCTCCTCACGATAACGACCGGATACAGTGTTGCGCACAAAATGTCCTTCTGCATCTAAAGCCTCATTCGCCTGTGCCACATGATAATTATCCTCTTCATCAGCGGTCATGTAAACAACCTCATCGGTTACACGCGGATTGGCCGGATCTGTCTTGTCAATCTTACGATAGGGTGCCTCTACAAAGCCATATTCATTAATTCTTGCATAGCTTGCAAGAGAGTTAATCAAACCGATATTAGGACCTTCGGGAGTCTCAATAGGACACATTCTTCCATAGTGGGAATAATGTACATCTCGAACCTCAAAGCCCGCACGGTCTCTGGACAAACCACCGGGACCAAGTGCAGACAAACGTCTCTTATGAGTCAACTCACCCAAGGGATTATTCTGATCCATGAACTGTGACAGCTGGGAAGAACCGAAGAACTCCTTCACTGCTGCGGTTACAGGCTTAATGTTAATCAGACTCTGGGGAGAAATCTCCTCGGCATCATGGGTTGTCATACGCTCCCTTACCACTCTCTCCATTCTGGAAAGACCAATACGATACTGGTTCTGTAAAAGCTCACCAACCGCACGAATACGTCTGTTGCCCAAGTGGTCAATATCATCATCATTGCCCAACCCATATTCCAAATGCATATTGTAATTAATGGAAGCAATAATATCCTCCTTGGTAATATGCTTGGGAACTAATTCATGTACATTTTTCTTGATAGCCTCAGCCAGCTTCTCTGCATCGCTGCCGAACTCCTCTAAAATCTGTGCCAGCACAGGATAATAAACAAGCTCATGAATACCGAAATCTCTGGGATTACAGTCTACAAAATGAGTCAGGTCTACCATCATATTAGACAGCACCTTTACATTTCTCTCCTCTGTCTGAATGTAAACAAAGGGAACCGCTGCATTCTGAATCGCATCTGCAAGCTCTGCTGTCACCTTGTCTCCTGCTGCTGCAAGCACCTCTCCGGTGGATGGGTCTACAACATCAGCAGCTAAAATCTGATGTCTGATTCTGTTCCTGAGAGCTAATTTTTTATTAAACTTATATCTGCCAACCTTGGCCAAATCATATCTGCGGGGGTCAAAAAACATAGCGTTAATCAAGCTTTCAGCACTCTCAACGCTCAAGGGCTCGCCGGGACGAATCTTTTTATACAGCTCTAACAGACCCTCCTGATAATTCTCAGCAGTGTCCTTTCCAAAGCTTGCTTCAATCTTTGGTTCATCTCCGAATACTTCTCTAATTTCCTCGTTGGTTCCGATACCAAGTGCACGAATCAGCACGGTAATGGGAACCTTACGGGTTCTATCCACACGAACGTAAAAAACGTCATTGGAATCTGTCTCGTACTCTAGCCATGCACCACGGTTAGGAATTACGGTACAGGAAAACAATTTCTTGCCAATCTTATCATGGCTTATTGCATAATAGATGCCGGGAGAACGTACAAGCTGGCTAACAATAACACGCTCTGCACCATTAATAATGAAAGTACCCGTCTCGGTCATCAAAGGCAAATCACCCATGAAAATCTCATGCTCGCTGATTTCCTCTTTTTCCTTATTATAAAGACGAACCTTTACCTTTAAAGGTGCTGCATAGTTAGCGTCTCTCTCCTTACATTCTTCAATAGAATATTTCACGTCGTCCTTGCACAGTTCAAAGTCTACGAACTCCAAGCTCAAAGAGCCGCTGTAATCAGCGATGGGAGAGATATCGTCAAAGGCCTCTTTCAAGCCTTCGTCTAAAAACCACTGATAAGAGTCCTTCTGGACCTCAATCAGGTTGGGCATCTCTAAAACCTCTTTTTGTCTTGAATAACTCATACGCATAACCTTTGTATCGGCAATCGGACGTATTCTGTTTTTTTCCATTGACATTTCACCCCGTTCTTTCAGATTTAAAGCCTATTTACATCGTATATCCAACAAATAAGCATAGCTCCACACAATAGTGCACTATCCATATTAGCACAAAATGGGAATGGGGTCAAGAATTATTTTTGAAATGTTTAAGAATGCTAAAGAAACGAATAAATCTCAAGAAGTACAAAAACGGGCAGAAATCACGGTTGAATTTCTGCCCGTTGTAACTTCACATTTTTGGGGATATAATTACTTAAGAGTAACCTTAGCGCCAACTTCCTCAAGCTTCTTCTTGATATCCTCAGCCTCTTCCTTAGAAGCGCCTTCCTTAACTACCTTAGGAGCGCCATCAACAACGTCCTTTGCTTCCTTCAAGCCAAGACCGGTTACTTCACGAACAACCTTGATAACCTTAACCTTCTCAGCACCAACCTCAGTAAGCTCAACGTCAAACTCTGTCTTCTCCTCTGCTGCTTCTGCTGCACCGGCACCTGCTGCTGCAACTACAACGCCTGCTGCTGCGGATACACCGAACTCTTCTTCGCAAGCTTTTACAAGATCATTTAATTCTAATACGGTTAACTCTTTGATAGCATCAATAAGTTCCTGAGCTGTTAATTTAGCCATTTTAATTTCCTCCATTTTTAAATTTAATAAATTATTTCTCAACCTATGTTTCTAAAAATTATTCTGCTGCAGGTGCCTCTGCCTCGGCAGGAGCTTCTGCTGCGGGTGCCTCCTCTGCGGGTGCTGCTTCTGCTGCAGGTGCGTCACATGCTGCTGCGCCGCCTTTTTCTGCCAACTGATTCATAACACGAGCAAAATTGGTAATAGGGCTCTGTAAGCTTCCAAGCAGCTTGGAAATAAGAACCTCTCTGGAAGGAATGCTTGCGATTGCTGCGATTCCCTTAGCATCGTAAACAGTGCCTTCTACCACACCGGCCTTAATCTCCAGCTTGTCAGCTGTCTTAGCAAACTGTGCAAGCACTCTTGCAGGAGCAGTTGCATCCTCTGTGGAAAGAGCCAATGCGCTGGGTCCTTCCAAGTACTGGGACAAGCCTTCAAACTCTGTGCCCTTGAACGCAAAGTTCATCATGGTATTCTTGTAAACCTTGTAGGTAACTCCCGCTTCACGCAGGTTCTTACGAAGCTGAGTATCCTGCTCTACTGTAAGTCCACGGTAATCTACCAAAACTACAGACTGTGCATCCTTGATACTTGCGGAAATCTCTTCTACAATAGGCTTTTTCAATTCAACCTTTGCCATTTTTCTACCTCCTTATAGATTTTAAGCCGAAAAAATCCCTCTGAAGACTCAGAAGGATAGTGTAATCAAATGTGTACTCTTCTCCTCGGTAGGACTTACGCTCAGTCACCCTCGCACCTACTGTCTTCGGCTTGGTTTTAAACCTTATGAATAATAACACAAGGGGTTGGCTGCTGTCAACCCCTTATTTATTATTTTGTTAGAATTTTGCTACATTTACCTTTACGCCAGGACCCATAGTGCTGGTCAAGGTAATGCTTCTTAAGTACTGACCCTTAAGTGCGCTGGGCTTAGCCTTTACAATAGCGTCCATAAGTGCAGTAAAGTTCTCCTGCAATGCCTCTTCTGTGAAGGAAGCCTTTCCAACAGGAACATGAACAATATTTGTCTTGTCAAGTCTGTACTCAATCTTACCTGCCTTAATATCAGCAATCGCCTTTGCTACGTCCATGGTTACAGTACCTGCCTTAGGGTTAGGCATCAAGCCCTTAGGACCCAAAACCTTACCAAGACGACCAACCACGCCCATCATATCAGGGGTAGCTACTACTACGTCAAAATCAAGCCAGCCATCATTCTGAATCTTAGGAATCAGCTCCTCGCCGCCTACATAATCAGCTCCTGCAGCCTCAGCCTCGTTCACCTTATCGCCCTTTGCAAATACTAACACCTTAACAGTCTTACCGGTTCCGTTGGGCAGTACAACTGCACCACGAATCTGCTGTTCAGCGTGACGTCCGTCACAACCGGTTCTGATGTGTACTTCAATAGTCTCGTCAAATTTTGCAGTTGCAGTCTTCTTAACAAGTGCAATCGCATCGTTAGGCTCATAGAATGTTGCTCTATCTACAAGCTTAGCAGCCTCGGTATATTTCTTACCATGTTTCATTGTTTTACCTCCTAGGTTCCAGCGACAATTTTCATTGTCTCCCAATTAATTATAACTACAGTCTTAGTCTTCTACTACAATACCCATACTACGTGCAGTACCTGCAATCATGCTCATAGCTGCTTCCAAGCTTGCTGCATTCAGGTCAGGCATCTTCATCTCTGCAATTTCCTGAACCTTTGCCTTGGAAATAGTAGCAACCTTAGTCTTGTTAGGCGCACCTGAACCGGACTTAATGTTGCAAGCCTTCTTCAACAGTACAGCTGCAGGAGGAGTCTTTGTAACGAAACTAAAGCTTCTGTCTGCATATACAGTAATAACAACAGGAATGATAACGTCACCCTTATCTGCTGTTCTTGCGTTGAACTGCTTTGTAAATTCAACGATGTTTACACCATGCTGTCCAAGTGCGGGACCAACTGGTGGAGCCGGTGTTGCTTTGCCGGCAGGAATCTGTAACTTGATATATCCTTCTACTTTCTTTGCCATTGTGGCACCTCCTATAATGTGGTAAATCGGCGCAGGCACTGCGTTATTCACGCCCCTGCTCCCACCGGAATACTCCTTAAGTATTCCCTTTTGGTTACAAGCATATCGCAAGCAATATGCCGAGCCTTTGCTCATTTTATATTTTAGCAGAGCAGGAACAAATCACCGCTCCGAAAAATATCCTGATAAAACGAAATAATTTAAAGCTTTCTAACCTCTGCGAAGCTGATTTCAACAGGGGTCTCTCTGCCGAACAGTTCTACGTTAATGGTAGCTGTCTGCTTGCTGTAGTCAAGCTTCTGAACCACACCCACGGTGTCCTTCCAAACGCCAGCAACCACTGCGATACTGTCTCCCTCTGCAAAATCAATGGAGACATTCTCTGCCTTAATCCCCAAGGGCTTCATCTCAGCTTCCGTAAGCGGAACGGGCTTGCTTCCCGGTCCTACAAATCCGGTCACGCCACGGGTGTTGCGAACAACATACCATGTATCATCGTTCATCTCCATATTAAGAAGCACATATCCCGGAAACATCTTCTTTTGAACGGTCTTTTTGGCACCATTCTTCATTTCCACCACTTCCTGCAGCGGAACCCGCACCTCTAAAATCTGCTCTGCAAGGTGCTTGTTGTTCTCGATTGTCTTCTCAATATTGGCTTTGACCTTATTTTCATATCCTGAATAGGTATGAACTACATACCACTTTGCCTCTGCCATACAATCACCCTCGCTCTATATTGATGTTAAGAAATTAACTCCATACTGAATCACATAATCCAGAACGGCAATGATAATTCCCACAACGACTGATATTGCCACAACCGCAACTGATTGCTTTAATGTGGATTGTTTGTCCGGCCATGAAATTTTCTTAAATTCAGATTTAACGCCCTTAATAAAGCTGGGGCGTGCCTGCTTTTCTGCGGAATCTCCCATTTTGACCTCCTAAATATAGAACGGCTGATTATTTGGTTTCTTTGTGCATTGTATGTGTCTTACAGAATCTACAATATTTCTTGGTCTCCATTCTGTCAGGATGTGTCTTCTTATCCTTGGTAGTATTGTAGTTACGCTGCTTGCATTCGGTACATGCTAAAGTAATTTTTGTACGCATTTGTCTACCTCCACGTGTTTTATAATTCTCTAAAATTAAGCATAAAAAAAAGACCTAAATCTCATCTCGCTTGACTACTATAACATAGTTGCAGGCAGGCGTCAACTGTTTTTTAGCCTTACAGCCACATTTTTTCTCTCCCCCCTTGTTTCCTTACTGCTTTTGTGCTACACTATATGTATAAAAGTGGGTTATTGCGCACATTAATATGCTCATATATGCAACGGATTAGCATAGAGCCACAACCGGCAGTTGATTTGTCACCGGATTTCAAGGAAGAAAGGAGGCGTGACAATGGGTGCTGTTCTCAACACAGTTTACAACAATTATCTTTCTACCTACACACCAAAAAGCGTCACTCGCTATGATACTCATAAGAAGAGCGAGCTTCGCAGTGTCTATAATTCCATTGTCAAATTAAATAAAGAGTCTCCGTGGTATCTTCCTACCACCAGCAAGGATACACAGCGCTACGCCGTAGACATCAAGGAAAATGCCCGCAGCCTGCATAACACGCTGGCACAGCTGGGCGGGCTTGAGGAGGACGGACTTTTCAGCAAAAAGAGCGCTTATTCCTCTGACGAGGACATCGCCTCCGCTTCCTTTATCGGCACAAATACTCCGAGAAGCGTGACACCGGAATTCACCCTTGAGGTGCGCTCTCTCGCTTCCTCTCAGGAAAATATGGGGCTTTTTCTGAATAATGCCAAAGTTGGACTGAAGCCCGATACTTATTCCTTTGATGTTGCTATCAACGATATGAATTACGAATTCCAGTTCTCCATCGGTGAAGGAGAGACAAACCGTGATGTACAGGAGCGGCTCGTGCGGCTGATTAACAATGCCGCTGTCGGTATTAAGGCTTCTCTGACAGAGGCTGATTCCAAGACATCGCTCCGCATGGAATCCGAGGCAACGGGAATGCCCTTTGGGAAATCCCAGATATTTGCCATAAGCGACAACCACACCAGCAAGGCTGTCGGTGCCGTAGATTATTTTGGTCTGAATTACACGAGCCGCGAGGCCTCCGACGCTCATTTTCTTATTAATGGTGAGGAGCGCTCTGCCTCCTCCAATCGCTTTACGGTGGGCAAGCTATTTGAAGTGGAGCTAAAGGGGGTAAGCCCTGAGGACGAGCCCGTGCGGATTGGACTGAAAACAGACATTGAATCTCTCACAGACAATATCACTCATCTGATTGGAAGCTACAATGACTTCGTCACAGCAGCCTCTGCATATTTGGACTCTCAGTCAAAGAGCAGACAGCTTGTACACGAGATGCAGGGAATTGCCTCCCTCTATCAAAGCCCTATGGAGTCAATGGGTGTGCAGCCTGCCGAGGACGGCACTCTGAGTATTGATGCAGATATGCTGCGAAGGACAGCACTTCAGTCCGACAATGCCGCGGAGACCTTCGGCTATTTAAAGGATTTCTCCCGTTCTCTGCTTCGGAAGAGCAATCAGATATCGCTGAATCCTATGAATTATGTAGAAAAAACCGTCGTGGCTTACAAAAATCCGGGACACAACTTTGTGAGTCCCTACGCCACCAGCCCCTACACCGGAATGATGTTTAACGGATACTGTTAAAAAGCTTCTGCGAAACACTTTCATCGCAGAAGCTTTTTTATCTGTACTTATTATATTATAGTGGATTATATTATAGCGGAATATTTCCATGCTTCTTCTTCGGCATATCAATCTTCTTCGTTTTTAAAGCCTTCAGCGCCGTCAAAATCTTATCTCTCGATTCCTCAGGCTTAATCACCTCATTCACATATCCTCTTGCCGCCGCCACATAGGGATTTAAAAACCGTTCCTCATATTCCTTCTTGCACTGCTCTCTCATCGCCTCCGGGTCGGCAGCTGCCTTTATCTTTCGCTTAAAGGCAATATTCACCGCTCCATCTGCACCCATAACCGCAATCTCCGCAATGGGCCATGCAAACACCATATCTGCCCCCATTTCCTTGGAGTTCATGGCAATATAGGCACCGCCGTATGCCTTTCTCATAATCAGTGAAATCTTAGGCACTGTGGCTTCGGAATATGCGTAGAGCACCTTCGCTCCGTGGCGGATAATGCCGTTATGCTCCTGTGCCGTACCGGGCAAGAATGCAGGTACATCCACCAATGTTACAAGCGGAATATTAAAGCAGTCACAGAAGCGGATAAAACGCGCCATCTTATCGGATGCATGATAATCAAGGGAACCGCACATGCTGCTTGGCTGATTTGCCACAAATCCCACGCTCTCCCCTGCCATTCTGCCAAAGCCAACCACCACATTGGTGGCAAACTCCTTCTGTACCTCAAAAAAGCTTGCCGTGTCCGCGATACAGTCAATCACCCTTTTAACATCATAGGCATTGCGGGAATTGTCCGGCACAATATCCTTCAATTTGGCACAGGGATTTTCTGATTTTTTGTCCAATACATTTTTGCGCAGGGTCAGCTTACTCAGCATTCTATTTACGGAAAAGAGCAGTGATTCCTTTTCCTCTATAGTCTTTACCACCGGAGCTGTTTCCTCAAAGCTGCCGGGCAGATAGGATAAAAGCTTTCTGACCCCCATCAGGCACTCGCCCTCGCTATCATAGGTAAAGTGGGACACTCCGCTTTTCTTGGCATGTACCTCGGCGCCTCCAAGCTCCTCCACGCTGACCTCCTCATTAATTACCGTCTTTACTACATTCGGTCCGGTAATAAACATCTTGGAAATATCCTTTACCATAAAAATGAAATCGCAGATAGCAGGCGCATAGCAGGCTCCGCCGGAGCAGGGTCCCAAAATAACAGCTATCTGGGGAATCATGCCCGATGCCTTGGTATGTCTCAAAAACATACCGCTGTAGCCGCTCAGCGATGAGATTCCTTCTTCAATTCTGGCTCCGCCACTGTCATTGATACAGATAAAGGGTGCCTTCATCTCCATTGCCATATCCTGAATTTTTGTAAATTTCAGCGAATGAATCTCTCCCAAGGTTCCTCCGATTACGGTAAAGTCCTCGCTTGCCACAAACACAAGTCTTCCGTCAATCTCACCATAACCCGTAACAATTCCGTCACCCGGCACACGTCTCTTATCCAAATCAAAATCGTCAATTCGGGATTCCATGAAAGCGTCCACCTCCACGAAGGTACCCTTATCCAACAAAATGTCAATGCGCTCTCTGGCGGTGAGCTTACCCTGCTCGTGCTGCTTATCAATCCTAAGCTGCCCGCCGCCCAACGCAGCTCTCCCTCTTCTTTCATCTAAATCATGTAATGCTTCTTCCCAACTCATCTCTATTAAGCCTCCATCCAACTTTCCTTCTTACACGTCCAAGGCTGCATGGCAAATATCTCTTTGCAATGCTTTGCAAGTCATACTATTTGAATTTCAATTCATTTGATTTTCAAACTATTTTATATCATAACAGCATTGCACAAAAAAGGCAAGTAGATTTTTACAATCTACCTGCCTTACTTCATAGACTTACATTAATCAAGCTGTTCCTGCACCATATCGAGAGCCGCCTCAATCACCTTATCCATGTCATAATAGCGATACTGCCCCAGCCTGCCGCCAAACAGCACATTTTTTTCTTGTTTGGCAAGCTCCTGATAGCGTGCAAACAAGGCATTATTGCGCTCATCATTTATGGGATAGTAGGGTTCATCGCCCTTCTGCCAGCTTACAGGGTATTCTCTTGTGATAATCGTTCCCTTGCCGGTGCCGAATTCAAAATGCTTATGCTCAATGATTCGGGTATAGGGCACTTCTCTCTCCGTGTAATTTACCACAGCATTGCCCTGATAATTATCGCAGTCCGCAAGTATCTCCTCCTCAAAACGAAGGGAACGATACTGCAGTTCTCCCAGCTGATAGTCAAAATACTCATCTATCATTCCGGTATACAGCACCATACCAAATTCATCAGGCTCTTCCTTGGCAGCATTTGCCTTAAGAAAATCCCGATAGGAAATCCCAAGCCAAACCGGAACCCCCGCCAGAAGCCTCTCAATAATCTGAGTGTAACCACCGATGGGAATACCCTGATACCTGTCGGTAAAATAGTTGTTATCGTAAGTAAAACGCACAGGAAGCCTCTTAATAATAAATGCCGGCAGCTCCCTGCAAGCTCTTCCCCACTGCTTTTCTGTATAGCCCTTTACCAGCCTTTCATAAACATCACGCCCCACCAGAGAAAGAGCCTGTTCCTCCAGATTCTGCGGATTTTCTACCGCCTCCTTCTGACGCTGCTTCTCAATCTGTGCCTTTGCCTCGTCCGGCGTGCGAATTCCCCAAAGTCTGCTGAAGGTATTCATATTAAAGGGCATATTATAAAGCTCGTCCTTGTAAATGGCAATGGGAGAATTCACATAATTGTTAAACTCCGCAAATTGGTTGATATAATCCCAGACTCTGCGGTTGGAGGTATGGAAAATATGAGCTCCGTATTTATGAACCTGAATACCCATTTCCTCCCTGGTATAGATATTGCCACCCACATTTTCCCTCTTGTCAATGCAAAGGACAGCCTTTCCCGCCTTCTTCATCTCATGAGCAAATACCGCTCCAAAAAGACCTGTTCCTACTATTAAATAATCATATCTCATATTACTTGCTCTTCTTGCCCTTTGCCTTGTACTTGTCAATCTGAACAAAATCGTCCATAAGCTCTAAAATTTTATCCCGTCCGTTCTGGTTCAGTTTTACATAGTACTGCATAACACGATTCTCCAAAAGCTGTGCACCCAAAGAAGCATCTCTCTCCAACGAAGAAAAGTCTACCGGGTTCAGGCTTAATTTATCGCACATTCTGATAACCGTTCCGTAAGCCATACCCTCTATTCCACGCTCTAAAGCAGTTACCAGCGTACTATAAGGAATATTCATCTCCAATGCAAATTGACGCACACTGCGATACTGTCTTAAAATCTCTTTCTTTAAAATCTCTGCTTTTGTCATTGTTTTCTCCTCCAAACTGTCTATGAAAAATAGTGTACAAATTCAATATACGATATTTCGTGTGTTTTTTCAAGACCTATTATAAAAATTAAGATTGTTTATAAAACTTTAATTTTCCGGCTCCATACCATATATTTGCACAATCTCCAAGAGCGGGCTGTCAAAGATATCTTTGGGTGTTACAATCCTCCCTCCATCACTGTCCAAATCATAACCAAAGCGCTTATACACATACCAGACTAAATGTGCGCATTGTGTACCTGAGATTTCCTCTCCCACTTCCGCCTCAGCCGTCAACCGATAGGGCAGGGCATTCAGATTCGCTGCGGCATATTCTGCAATTTCCTGCCGCTGCTTCTTTGGCGCCTCCTTAAGACGAAGTACTGCGAAGGAGGGATAGCTTTGCCAATGCGCAAGGGGCAGAACCGCTGAATCACTTCCAAGCACCCTTGCCTCCAGTGTCAATCTCTCCTTGGCACTAACCACAAGCCCCGCGTGCCCCACTCTCCACCCAAACACATGGCAGTTAAAGGTAATCAGTATATCTCCCTCCTCCACTACCGGAATCCTCACAGGAGAATTTTCCGGTGTGCAAAGTAAAAGCTCCTCTCTGCTTATTATGGTGTTGGGAGTGCAGCAAAGCTCCACCTCTCTAAACAATGCCTGCTGCAGCTCCTTTATTTTGTCAGTCTCCCCTCTTTTTCGCAGTTCATCCACCGCCGGCTTTCCCAAGCCTGTCTGACGAAGAAGGAGTGTATATTCCTCCTCCGTAAGCTCCTCCTTTTCCAGATATGCCTGCAGATTTTCCATGGGATAATCAGGTGTATAATGTGCCTCTCCTTCTGCTGCCGCTGTCCAAAGAAAAAGAAATGCCCCTAATAGCCCCACACTCAGACAAATTCCGAATGCCGCCTTATTCCATTTATGCTTCATTTTCCTGTTCCAAGCCTTGTTTTTTATAAGCCATTCCCAAAAGCAGGAAAAATATACAAAAATGCCGTCCCTCGTTAAGAGACGGCATTCCCATGATACTTCACTTGTATTCTATTGCTTACTGTCCATAAACTGGGGAGGCACATAGCCGGAGCGGCTCATGCTCTTATAATAGTCATAGGCTGCCTTTGAGGACTTTCGCCCATCGCGAATACCCGCACGCTCCTTGGCAAAATAATCCTCCACCAGCTTTTTATTGCGCTGCTCCTGTGCCTGCACAGAGATGCTAAGCTCTGTCACCTCAGTAATTTTTTGCTTCAATAGCTTAATCTGCTCCGTATATTTCTCTCTGTTCTCCTTTAATTCCTCAGAAAGCCCGGCATACAGAGTTTCAAAGCCCGCGTCCAGCCTAAGAAGCTTATCAATCAACTGCCCCTTTCTTTCCACGGCAGCATCAAAGCCATCCAAATCTGCCTGTCCGCTCTGAAAGCTTTTTTCCTGTTCCTCGTTATATTTCTGAATTTCCTTCAATACCTCCAGCTTTTTATCCAAGCTTTCGGCGAGAATACTTAACTGACTCTCCATTATGCAGTTCCTTTCTCTCTGTTGAGACGCATAACTTCCTTCCATGTATCACGCATGGAACGCAGATGAGTGGTCACTTCCTCTAAAATTTCCTTATCCTTCTTTATGTTTGCTTCTATTAAGCGTTGCTCCAAATAAGTATATACCCGCTCAAAATCCTTTGCCACCTCATATTTCATATCTAAGGTCTGGCGGAAATAATCCACAATTTTCTGAGCCTTTACAATATTGGTATGAGCCTTTTCAATATCCTTCTGCTCCACTGCCACCGTTGCAATATTGCAAAACTTAATAGCGCCCTCATAAAGCATCAGGGTAAGCTCTGCAGGAGAAGCTGTCAATATTTTACTGTTGTTATACTGTGCATAAGCATTAGGCACTGCCATATCATTACCTCCGTGTTATCAACCGCCAAGCAGACTAGTTACAGCGCTGGCATTACTTTGAAGCTTTGCCAAGGCTGTCTCCATAGAAGCAAACTTGGCATACCACTTATCCTCATAATCATTCAGTTTGTCTTCAAGCTCGGCAATCTTATTGGTATAATCATCATAGTCTTCCTTCATCTTCTTATCTTCATAAAGCGTGTAAGAAGAACTATACTCTGTTCCCTTCATCAGGTCGCTCATTTTAGAGTAGAGACTTTTCGACAGGGATGTAAAAAACGATACTACTGTTTCCGGGTCGCTGGCAATCATGCTCTTTAGCTTGTCTGCATTTCCGGAGGTGGCGGCATCATCAGTGTCACCGTCAATGTGGTAAGCATTTTTCTCATTCTCAGCAGCAGTGAAATAGCTCAGGGTCTCAATGCCGAAGTCTGAAAGATACATTGTTCTGCCATTCACATTTACCCCCGACATCATAATTTCCTTCATGGCACTTGACACGGTACTCAGAGTAGAATCCTTTCTGAGAATGGCGTCCTTAATTTTCGTCTCCCATTCCTCCACTGCAGATTCTGACATAGATTCTTTTTCCTCATCGGTTAAAGGCTCATAGCCCTTTGCTGAATCCGCATTATACAGCTTATCCATCTGATTGATGATTGCATTATATTCCTTGATGAAATCCTTTACCATATTGTAGATACCCTGTGTATCATCTTCTGTGGTAATGGTAATTGTTTCATTTTCTGCGGTAGTTGCATTTACTGTCAAGGTTAAGCCGTTGACTTCAAAGGTGTTGCTGTCGGATACAAATTTTACACCGTTCAGAGAAATCACAGCGTCCTGACCTTCGATTTTATTTTCTACCGTTGACTTCAGTTCACCATTTGTAAATTTCTCCTTAATCTGAGAAGCAGCTTCAATCTCCCTTTCCACCTGTTCCCTGACTGTCTCCGTATAAGAAGCCCTAAGCTGATAGATATCCTTGCCATCAGCGTCCTGACCTGATACCTCCAGCTTGTTATTCATTATATCGTCTAGTTCCTGTGCCGTCTTTTCATAGTTGGACGACCAGCTCTTTAATTCCTTGTAGGCTGCCTGCTCGGTGGAATTCTTAGAATCCTTAAGGCTTTCAATCTTCTTTTGTACTGCAACCCTGTCTTCCTCACTTAAGGGCTTCGTAGTATCAATACCCGCAAACAATGATTTGTAAGAGTTCAACTGCTTTAACTGACTCTCCTGTTTTTTCGCAAGGCTCTCCCTACTGGCAATCAGATTTTTCTCTTCACTCTCAAGCCTGTCTGTAACCGTCTCTTCAGGATTACTGATAAGCTTGTCATAATACTCCTGCTCTACCGTTCCGTAGTTGCTAAGCCCTAAGGACTGCAACACCTTACTGCCGTTCATATCAGCACCCAGAAGAGTAAAATTCTGGTCTGCCCCCGTGGATTTGGAGCTGATAAAGAATCTTTGGTTCTTCTCATCAAAGGACGCGTTGACACCGGCATCGCGTAAAGCACTGACAAAGCTGTTGACTGTCATATCCTTATCAATGGTAATGGTCTTTGTCTCACCATTTACAATCAGATTGATTCTTCCGGAGTTTTCTCCCTCATCTAATGTAATTTCACTGTTGTCCAATATATCCGTCAGCTTAGTGCTGCCCTTATAAGCCTCTGTGCCACCTGTAAGTCTGCCTCCGGTCATGTAGGCAGACTTTGCCAGTTCACTGACTTTAAGGCTCTGCACGCTGTTCATGGCGCCTTCACCTGTAATAACCGATACCGCATTCGGATTGGAAACCTTAGTAGTCTTCTTAATAAAGGAAGATTCAAAACGCATATTACTCAGAGCGCCGTTATAAAGCTTAAGCACCTGTGCATTTAAGCTTTTCCAAGCCTCCTGCTTCCACTGATGCTTTGTCTGTGCTTTTTTCGCATCATCTACCTTAGTGCGCCTTGCAGATACCAGCTCCTGAATAATACTTTCCGTATCCATACCGGACATAAGTCCCGATAACCTCATTGCCATAATAATGTCCTCCTGCTTATCGCTTCTCGTCCACCATAATGCCGGCAAGCTCCCAAACCTTGGCAATCATGTCTAAGGTCTTCTCAGGAGGAAGCTCCTTAATAACCTCCTTGGTGTTGCGATCCACGATTTTAATTGTCACGCGGTTAGTATCCTCATGTATCCCAAATACAGCCTCCGAATGAGACATATTTTTGTTCAGCTTCTCAACCGCCTTACGAATCTGTTCATTGTTAGTCTGCTCCTGCCCCTGCTCAGATGAGTTCTTTGCCTCACCCTTGCCCTGTGCATTCTCCACCACACTCACAGTCTTATCATAGCTGTCAACCGCCTGTGCAGCTTGAGAAACCGGGGCTTCCGTCTTTTCTAAGGACGCAGCCTTAGGTGTAGCCACTCCCTGCGCCTGTACGCTCATAACTCCTGTTAATGCTTCCATTGCCATTTCTGTCACCTCCATGTGAAAAAACATTCCAAAATCAAGCTTCTATTCCATTTATCGGTACGCAGCATAAAAAAATTAAGAGGAAAGCACAAAAAAATATGCTTTCCTCCTGTCTTAGCCCAATAAATTTTTAAGTGCCTCTATTCCGTCTGCATTGACAGCCTCTTTATTTGCCTCCTGAATCTGTAAATAGACCTCCTTGCGGTATACAGGCACCTCTCTCGGTGCAGTAATGCCGATTTTTACCTGATCGCCCTTAACCTCCAAAATAGTCACTTCCACATTATTATTAATGATAATTGCCTCATTTTTTTTACGCGATAATGCCAGCATTCTACTCACCTGCCTTTCTTTCCTGCAGGATTTCATAAATAGGGAATTTCACCGGATACAGGCTTCCGTCCACAATAATCTGACACGCCTTATGCTCGTCCACATTGATAACAATAGGTCCCTGCAGATTCACACTCATTTTTGTCAAATCAGCCGGAATGCTTGCCGTTACCAGCACCAGAATATTATCTTCATTGAGATTTCCCGCGCTTAACAGAAGTTCATCGTCCACCTCCGGGTCATAATCCGGCTTCACAATAAGAGGATCCATCACCGGCATGGCAAAAGCAGGCTCCTCGATAGATTGCAGGAAACGGATTCCGGCGCCCGTTCCCTTTTCCTCATCATGTAAAAGAGTAAAGTGCTTCATATCCGGAAACCCTATGATTCCGTTTTCAAAGGTAATAATTTTCTCGTCCGCGATTTCAATTTCCCCAAAAATTTTTGTATTAATCCTCATAAACGCTCCTATCTGCCCGTTTTAACGGACTCTTAAATAAAATTCAGCAGGGAAGTCTGCATTACCTTTCCCGTTGCCATAAGTGCTGCTTCATAGGTCAGCTCCGCACTGCTCAACTGAATGGCTACCTCCGTGATATCCACATCCTCATTCTCACTTTTCAGCGTCTCAAAAGTAGTCTTCTGATTCTGCATACGATTCTTAATCAATGTCAGCTTACTGCTTCTTGTACCGCAATTAGTAATACAAAGATTAGCATCGTCCAGATATCCCTGAAAGGTGGTAATTCCCTGTTCAAACAGCTTCTGACACTTATCCTTGGCAAGAGTAAGCGCCTTGTTTGCAGCGTCCAGCTGAGTCTGCAATGTCGCTGCATCAGTTCCGGAGGCTGTCTTTAACAGCTGCTCCAAATTTTCCTTTACTTCCTCTAAATCAAGCACTGACTGCATGGAGCTTACCAAATCGTCCACCGTTCTACCGATACCGTGCTGAAAGCATTCGTCCGCCGTAGAATTCACGCGGATTGTCTGATTAAAGCCCACATCATATTCAATATCCTGCCTTTCAGCATTGCCGGTGGTATAGCCCTCATTATAGACAACCCCATCTGCCTCGCACCTGAAATAATGCTCAGGTCTTAAGTCTCCCTTTGTCCAATGCTCCTTCTGATAGGTCACTCTGATTTCCGCCTCGTTGGAAACGGTTGACACATCATCCTTTAAAGCCATAAGTGTCTCGTAGCGGTTCTTACCTAAAAGCAGCTCTCCTGTCTCCGGTACATAAATCAGGGCATCGTCATCTGCGGAAGCCGCTGCATAAGGATTCTCATAGGAATGCATCAGCTGAATCTCATCGCTAACGGTTGCGTCTGCGTTAACGGTAGGCCATGTCACCCACTCATAACCGCTTCCGTCTGCCTTTTTCTGCTGAAAGCTTATGGAAGGATTCCCTCCCGCAGTGCAGTCATCATATGCCAGACGAATACGATATGCCTCCACTGATGAGATTTTTTCCTCATTGATATCTGCCATTCCAGAAGCCGCATCATTAAAATTGCCTGAATTCAAATCCAAAAGCTTATCTGTGTTTACCTTTGTCACTGTATCTATGACGCTGCTGTCTATCTGCTCAGTGATACTATAGCTCTTTGTCTCCTCCTTACTAAAGCTTAAGGAGGTATCAGTACGATAGCCCGTAAAAACATATCTTCCCGCATAATCCGCATCGCCTGTGCTGTAAACCTCTTCGCCAAGCGCCTTTAGCTGCTCTAAAATAATCTCACGGTCCGTAGTTTTTAAATCTCCGTTAGCACCTTTTGTACACTGTCCTATCATGTTAGTCATAATCTGTGACAGATTTTTAAGTGCGTCCTCGGTAACGCTCAGCCAGCTCTCCGCATCAGGAATATTCTTGCTGTAATACTGCGTCACCTCTGTCACGCTGCTCCTTAGACGAAGGGCTCTAATCGCCACCACCGGGTCATCTGACGGACGATTTACCTTCTTCTGTGTGGACATTTGATTGCTTAGCTTGTCCTGATATAGCTTATTGGTATTAATGTTCGCCAGATTATTTTTCTGCATGATTTTATTTGTAATTCTCACAGGTCATTCCACCTTTCCTAGACTCCCGTCTCCAAAATCAATCTGTCATAAATTTCCGTCAGTGTCTGAATCATTTTGGACGCCAGATTATACCCATTCTGATATTTTACCAAATTCACTGCTTCCTCGTCCTCGTCCACACCGGAAATAGATATTCTCTGCATATCAATAGTTCCTGCAATATCATGAAAGCTCTGATAAAAAATATTGGCGCGCTCCGCATTTAATGCCACATCAGACAGAACACACTGTAAAAACTCGGAAGCCGAACAGCCCCTGAAGCTCATCTTGTTCTTGTCATTTACCATATCCTTTAAGGCATGCAGCAAATCGCTCTGCTCTACACCATCTCCCTGACTGAACTTATTGGCTAGCAGTCCCGGATCCAGCTCCATGGCAGCCAGTACACTAAAATTCCTTGCTGTCATTCGATAGTAGCTGTCATCACCCGTAGCTACCGTCATCGACGCTTCCTTTTTAGCCTTCTCTAAGGCAGCCGCCTCAGACATGGCAGGGTCTGCAGCCATATATTCCGTCTTAAGCTCCTCCACCCTCCGGCTGTATTCCTCATAGGTGAAGGTATCATAGCGTGTACCCTCCGGAAAATCAAACTGCTCATCGGCAGTTGCCCAATCTCCGGTAAACATCATGGCACCGGGATTATTATTGGAATCATACCCTGAGGTCAAAATATCGTTAAACTTCTGTGAAAAGGTTCTCAGCCATTCATTCATCTGATTCATATAATAGGGAATTCCCTGATAGCTTAAGCTGTCTCCAATGCTTGCCGCCTTTCCCACCCTGTCATTTGTCAGTCTCAGCGCATTCTTGCTTTTATCCGAAAGGATAAAGGTATAACTGTAAACAGGATTACCGTCATCATCATAGGTACAGTTGTATTCCCATGAATCATAGTAAAATTCCTGATTTCCCAGATTAATAATTCCCCCCTGATCTGACAGATTACACTTATTTAAATCCTTCAAATAATGCTTTGTCACCTGAATGGTTACTGTATCCTGTGTATCGCCGTTAATGGTTCCTACCGCTGTCACCTGCCCGGTAAAATTCTCCCCATTATTGCCATCGCGCATCTGTACAAGACCCCGGAGCGCTCCGCCCATGGAGGCATTATATAAATTGAAGCGTTGACCGTCCTCCCAATATATCTCATAAAGGCCGTCAATATCCGTCTGATTCACCTTTTCATAGGAGGTTCTTGCCACACATTCAAGTCCTCGGTACTCGCTGCCGTCCACAAGAATCTGTCCTCCGGCAATCTTTACCATAAAGCGGTTACCGCCCGTCTCCCTGTCCGGATTATTGGAATCCGTAATAGGCGTCTCCTTCACCTCGACATCCACTATCTGCGACAGCTGATCTATCAAAAGTGTTCTCCTGTCTCGCAGCTCATTGGCATTTACACCGGAAAGCTCAATGGTGTTAATCTGCTTATTCAGAGTTGCAATCTCACCTGCCAGGGAATTAAGCTCGTCTACCTTTAGCTTAATCTCCTGATTCACATCCTTCTGCAGCGATTCCATGTTGCCTGCAAGCCCGTTAAAATATTCTGCCAAGGCCCCCGCGTAGCCCACAAACTGTGATTTGGCAGTGGCACTGTCAGGAGTCTTTAAAAGCTCCTCCATGCCCGTAATCATAAACTGGTCAAATATGGTCTTGAAGCCCGCATTCTTACCATTATCGTCAAAGTAGGTCTCTACCTGCTTCATATAATACTGTTTAATACTGTACTCCCCTACTTTTGCATTGTTATCCCAATACCTTCCATCGTAGAACTCATCTCTGACACGCTCTATGGCAAGGGTATCAACACCGGCACCGGCACAGCCGTAGGTTTGGAAAATCTGCAGGGCATTTGCTGCCTGCTGTACCACCTGCTGCCTGCTGTAGCCTTCCGTCTGCACATTGGCAATATTGTTGGAGGTGGTATTCAGTGCGGCATTACTTGCCAGCAAACCCGTATATGCAATATTCAGTCCGAAAAATTGTGACGGCATGTTACTTCTCCTCCTTTAGCGTTGTTCATTACATACCCAGCGTATTGATAATATGCTCTATCATTTCACTGACTACATTGATATATCGGCTGGACGCATTATATGCATTCTGAAACTTTATCATATTGGACAGTTCCTCGTCCGTGGATACTCCCACCACCTGCTCTCTTGCACTATAGGTGGCCTCCACCGTGCCCAGCTGGTTCTCATAAATGTTGCGGAACACATAACCCGAATTGGCCACCTGCGCCACCAAATCCCCATAATAATCTACAAAGGTCGTCCTTTTCTGTACATTGGGATTCAGGGTGTACGCTTCCTCCGTAAAGGCATTTTTTAGAGCTTCTGCGGTGGCGATATCCTCAGAGCCGTCCGGCAGCCTGAAGCCCAGCTTTGAAGGCTTCTGCAACAGTTCAGGGTCAATCTGCAAATTGTTAATAGAATACAGACTGTCCTGATTGGCAGAATCCTCCTCATTGTAAACCCAGTATTCTGTCGTATTGCCGTCTGCATCTGTCGCCTGCACCTTCCTATAAGCATCTGTGGTGATTTTGGCAAAAATCTGAATGGGGCTTCCATCGTCATTGCGAAGATATCCTCCCTCGTCCACCTGACAGTATCTTACGCCCTCCAGCCTCGTGCCGTCTGACAGTACCAAATCTCCCTTGGTCACGCCGGAAGCCTCCGCCAAAATATCGTTGATTTTACTCACCACATTGTGAATCATCTGGTCGAATTCTGCCTGTACATTCATGATAACCGATTGGGATACTGCATCATAATCCCCTGTAATATCAGTGTAATCCGCTCTATGGTCGCCTCGTGCCAAAAGCATGGCCTTAAGACCGCCTACGTCCGTTCCCAAGTCAGAGGATATTTCTATAGATAAATCAAATACCTCAGCGCCATCGATATTATAGCTTTTTGTACCGTCGTTCCTAATCACATAGGAGGCGTTCTGCGGCCAGTAGGGTGTATAAAAGCCTGTAGTCTCGTCCACCTGAAGACCGATTTCATAGCAGGTACTGCCCTTTACAAAATCCACGCCCTCAATCTTAACGGACACATTTCCGTACATATCCTCTTCCCAGCTCATATTGGTAAGCTCGGCAAGCTCATCCAAAATCTGATTTCTTGTATCCCTTAAGTCGTTGGCATGCTCAATACCGCCGCTTTCAATAGCTCTTATCTGGTCATTTAACACCAAAAGCTGATTCCCGTATTTATTAATCTTATCTACCTGATTCTTAATCTGTATATTTAAATTATTCTGATAGGAGGAGAGACCCGAATACACCGCATGGGCGCGCTCTACAAACTCAGAGGCACGCTGTACCAAAAGCCCCTGGGTCACGGAGCTTGCCGGGTCCTTGGTAAGCTCCTGTACCGCAGTCCAAAAATCCGTCATAGTAGTCTGGAATGCCTCACCGTTCAGCTCACCCAGCTGACTTTCCACCTCTTCCATAACCTCTGTGGATACCTCATAAAACATACTGCGCCCCGATTCCTTGCGGTATGTCTTATCAAGAAAAAAATCTCTCACTTGTTTTACTCTGGAATAAACGACACCCAAGCCTGTCTGCTGATAAGAAATCGCAGAATTCATCTTGGACAAAGTTATGTAACGCTTATCCGACTGCTGTACCTGTTGTCTGGTATAGCCCTTCGTATCCACGTTAGAAAGATTATGCGCTGTTGTATTCAGCGCATTCTGACCTGTCTGTAATCCTGATGCTCCTATATATAAACTACCCATAAGTGGCATAATATTCACCTCTACATTTCACAAGGAAGTGCGCTCGGCGTTTGTTCCTACAGGCTACTGCTTTGTATCAAAGCCCCTGCTTACCACACCCATGGTATCACCGACATTGTAGGCACCCCTGTTGTAATTTGCAGTCTCAGGTGCCGCCTTTGTCGCCTGAAGAAGATTCATCTCAAACTCCACCATTTCAAGCGCGTTGTTCAGTAATTCTCTATTCTGCTCATTCGATCTTTTCAATCCATGCACTGCTGCATGCAGCCTGTCGTGAGCCTTGGCTAATGCCTGCTGCTCCGCAGGTCTTCCGTTTAGCATTGCAATCAGATTTGCGAGCTTCAGCGTTTCAACATCCTTGTTCAACACATTGGCTATATCAGCAGTAATCTCAATTCTCTGCTTCTCCAGATGACTGATTCTGCTTACCAGTACCTGCTCCTCATCCGTGATTTTCTGCAGGTTTTCCAAACTGCCGCTTACGATAATCGGCGTCTTCTCCTGAGATAAGCCTAGTAGCACCTCATATTCACTGCTTTCCTTATCCAGTATCTCTATCAGGTTCTCCATTAAGCTTGCCACTTAGCTTACCTCATTTCCTCATACTTCTTTAATAATTTATCCGCAAAGCTCTCGTTGTCCACCGTGTAGGTACCGTCCTGAATCCTTGTCTTGATGGGAGCCGTCAGCTCTTCCCGGATATCAGGGCTTCCTGCCACAGCTGCCTTTGCCGTCTGTATGTCCTTGCCAAAGCTGCTAATCTGCAGTTTATCTGTCTGAGATGCCTTTCCTGCCTTCTGGCTTCGGTTCACCTTCTGAGATTGATAAAGCTGCTGTACCTGTGTATAAGCTTCAATACGCATTGTGACTCCTCCTTTCTCATCACTGTCTACTATGTTTATCGGCGGGTTCCCCGAATACTTTAGACCAAAATTCAAAAAAGTTGCGGCAAACGCCGCAACTTTAACCATTGCCTCTCATTGCATAATCTGAAATTCATCAAACTTCTCACAGGTCATAAGCCCCGACATCACACAGGCACCGGCGGCACCCGTCCTTAGTATCTCCGGATATTTATCCGCAGTGATTCCTCCCACCCCAAAGACCGGTAAGGCTGTTGCCTTGCAAACCTGCCGTAAAAACTCAAGTCCCTTGGGAGGAAGTCCCGCCTTGCAGTCTGTGGCGAAGATATGTCCTGCCTGTATATAGGTAGCACAGGTACCGGTAAGCTCCAATGCCTCCTTGGGGGAATGTAAGGACACTCCCACACGTTCAAAGCCACCAAGCGCCTCCTTGTGCTGCATAAAGCCTGCAAAGGACAGATGAACTCCCTTGCAGCCAATGCTTTCCGCCACCTCTATAGTGCCTTCTCCTCTATTCAGATTTAATGGCGTACCGTATTTTTCACAGATTTTCAGGGATTCCCTTGCCAATGCCTCGTACTCCGAATAGGACAAATCCTTTTCCCTTAAAACAATGGCATACGGGTGCAGGGCAGCAAGCCTTTCAATTCTTTCAAGGAAATCTCCCTCACACAGCAATCTGTTTGTCACACAAATTAGCATGCCGCGCCTTCCTTTCTAGCCTGCATAAATATAATCGGAAAATACAGGCTGCAAGCCCTGATTGATAATCGCCTGACGCACCTGCTCCACACTGCGTCCGTCATCAATAATAAACTGAGGGTCTCCCTTTGATTGCTCGTTTTCAATATGCTCTCCGATTCCCGTGGACACGCCCGCGGAGATTTTTGTGGCGGCAATTTTGATAATGCCGTCTCGAAAGCCCGCCCGCTCTCTGGTGGAAATGGTAATGCTGGCAAAGGGCATAAACAGACGATAGGCACATACTATCTGCAAAAGCTGCGTCTCATGCACGTCCTTAGGATTAATTTTATCATTGTTAATAATGGGCCGCAGTCTAGGACAGGAAAAGGCAATCTCCGCATGAGGGTATTTTTTCTGCAGCAAATAAGCATGCATTCCCGTGGCAAAGGCATCCTTTCTGAAATCGTCCAAGCCAAGCAGCGCTCCGAAGCCCACGCCCCGCATGCCGCCCAAAATAGCCCGCTCCTGCGCATTAAGCCGATAGGGAAAGATACGCTTATGACCGCCCAGATGCAGCGTTTCGTATTTGTCAGGGTTATAGGTCTCCTGAAACACTGTCACATAGTCTACGCCGCATTCATGCAGATAGCTATATTCATCAGAATTTAAGGGATAAATCTCCACGCCTATGACTGTGAAATATCTGCGGGCAATTTTACATGCCTCACCGATATATTCCACCGGTGACATTAACCTGCTTTCCCCCGTGAGAATCAATATCTCCTTTAAGCCTGATGCAGCAATAGCCGCCATCTCCTGCTCTACCTCGGAGAGCTCAAGCTTCCCCCTGCGTATTTGATTATGGCAGTTAAAGCCACAGTAAACACAGTAATTTTCACAGTAATTGGCAATATAACAGGGAGTAAACATCATAACGGAATTCCCAAAATGCTTTTCCTTTTCCTCTTTGGCACGGACAGCCATCTGCTCTACATAAGGCTGCGCCGCCGGAGAAAGCAGCGCTGCAAAATCCTCCGGAAGGAGATTATCCTTCGCAAGAGCACGCTCTACATGAGCCGCCGTATACTTATGCTCATCATAGCTGCGGAAGCATTCCAGAACCCGCTCCATAATATCACCGGAGACAATCTCCATTCCCTCCTGATATTCCATGTGATTTGTTTCCCTTGTTATGTACTTTGCATTGATTACATCAGACATAATCTTCCTCCCTAGTCTGCCAAAAAGCCTGTAAGCGGTGAGGACGCACTGGCCTGCTCCAGCACCCGGCCCATACCGGACAGATAAGCGCTGCGCCCGGCTTCAATGGCTTTACGAAAGGCGCCTGCCATAGCAGGAATATCCCCTGCGGTAGCAATCGCTGTATTTGCCATAACAGCTGCACAGCCAAGCTCCATAGCCTCACATGCCTGACTGGGCTTTCCGATGCCTGCGTCCACAATAACAGGCAAATCAATCTCTTCTATCAGGATTTTGATAAATTCCCGAGTGAGAAGTCCTTTATTGGTGCCGATAGGCGCACCAAGAGGCATGATTGCCGCAGCTCCTGCCTCTGCCAAGGCTCTTGCGGCATTTAAATCAGGATACATATAGGGAAGCACCACAAAGCCCTCCCCTGCAAGAATCTCCGTTGCCTTTATGGTCTCGTAATTGTCCGGCAATAAATACTTGGAGTCATGAATGCACTCAATCTTTATGAAGTCTCCGCACCCTACCTCCCTCGCCAGTCTGGCAATACGGACAGCCTCCTCAGCATTGCGGGCACCGGAGGTATTGGGAAGAAGGGTAACCCCCTCCGGTATGTAATCCAAAATATTGTCAATGCTTCCCAGCGTTGCACGGCGCAGCGCCAAGGTTACTATCTGCGCACCGGCATGCTCAACAGCAGCCCTGATAAGGTCAAGGGAATATTTCCCCGAGCCTAAAATAAATCTTGAGGTAAATTCATGTCCTCCTAAAACAAATTTATCTTTCATTTTCCTTCCTCCATTCAAAAACACGCCCTCTCCGCAGCCCATCACATTTCGTCACTGCAAATCCGTTATTTAACCTTAAGCCTCCTCCATACCCATAAGCAGCCGCACCGCCATATTTGCCTGATGTCCGGCACAGATTATCACCCGGGGCGCCATAATACCTGTGGCAGCCTCCGAAAGCCCGTCACCGCACACATAGAGTCTCGACATTCTGCGTCTCGTAAGGATTTCATTGGAAGAGCCTATGCCTGCCATGCCGGAGCCACACACAAGCTTCACTCCGGCGCACTCACCAAGCAACGTGGACACAAGCATTGCCTTGCTTTCCGGATTGTCAAAGGCTTCACAAACCACGTCACACCCGCCAAACAGGCTGGCAGCGTTCTGCTCGTCTACACGGACAGTGTGAAATTCCACTGTAATAAAGGGATTTATCTGCAAAAGCTGCTCTGCCGTTGCCTCAGTCTTGTATTTCCCAAGCTGTGAAACAAAATAATTCTGCCTATTGAGATTACCGGGCTCTACCACATCAAAATCTGCCAACACCAAATGCCCTACTCCCATGCGCGCCAGCATTGCTGCAATATTGGAGCCAAGCCCGCCAAGTCCGGCAATGCCCACTGTTGACCTTTTCATTCTCTCATGTACACCGGGAGAATGGCGCACTGCCATCTTCTGCTGTAGCATTTCTTCATATTCCTGCATATCAGCCTCCCCCCACAAAGCATACGATTTCTACCCTATCACAATCCGACAGCATAAAGGTTTCATATTGCGCCTTAGGTACAATGACTTCATTGACCTCCACCGCAATTCGGTTAGGCTGATAATTTTGCTGCTCCAGCAAAGCCATTACCGTCAAGGGCGCTTCCACCCTTATCTGTTCACCATTTACCTGCATTTCCACATCTCCCTCGTTAAAGTAATTATTATCCATCATGCTTTCCTGTCAGACAAAAAAAGACCACGACATAGAAGTCATGGTCGCATACTATCCTCTGTTATCCATTGGGGATTGTAAACGCCTCGAAGCTCCCTACGTCGGCACTAACCGGACAGGTTCAATGAGTAAGGAGGCATTCACTCCACTCTCAGCCGCTTGCCGCGGCTCCCCAGTTCAAGAACAAGATATTTTATTGTCTTTCGGGTGTATTATACGGCGGCTGCAGTCAGGTTGTCAATTCTTTTTAGCAATTTCCCTCTCGTGCATTCTTCGTGCCAGATAAACCGCCGGTGTATCCAACAAACTGGTAAATACATATATCACATAGCTCGACAGGAAAATGGAACACAGCGTGGACGCATCATAGGTTCCCCAAAATGCAAACAGTGTAAACAGCAGCGTATTCACAATCTGACTAATCAGGGTAGAACCGTTATTGCGCAGCCATAGAAAGCTTCGCCTGTCTCCAAAGCGCTTTTCCGTAAAAGCCCACCATTTATGATAAAGCCATACATCAAACAGCTGACTGACGGCATACACCACCAGTGAAGCACTAATCATTCTCGGTGTATTGGAAAAGACTGCTGAAACTGCCCCCATCATAGTATCATTCTCACTGGGAATATACAAAAGCCAGCTCTGAGTAAGCAAAAGGAAAAACAAAGAGGTAAACACTCCCAGAAATACTGCCCTATTTGCCGCCTGCTTTCCTTCACACTCCGACAGAATATCGGTAATCAAAAAAGTCGCCGCAAAGAGAACATTGCCCAGCGTCTGCTCCATACCAAAGGCATTGATTAGAAGCACCACCTCTATGTTTGCCAAAATAGTTGCCACCGCCGACATGCAGTAAAGTCCTGTTTTCCCAAAAAATCTATAGCTGACAAGCACCATTCCGAAAATGAACAATACCGAGCCTGCCAATAGCATTTCATTTATCATAATTATCACGTTCCTTTCTCAATCACCCACACCAAAATCCGTATTATGCATTAGGATATCCACCCTCTCATTCTCCCGATAAAGAGGATAAAGACCTTCTGCAAAGGTCCTGATAACCTCTCTGTCCGGCGAAACGAAGGAGGTGTTTTCACACATGATATTAATGCAGATACGCTGAAAATATTTCAGCCCCAGCTCAATATCCCGTTTCATGCTCTCTAAGCTCTGTCCGGCAATGCCAAACAGAAAATTCGCCTCGTCAAAATGCCTGCTTATAAGGGCAGGGTTTTGCTCTCCAATGCCCTTTTTCAGTACCTTCTCCCGAAAATCATAATCAAAGGTTTCCAACCCCAGCTTCAGCTTTAAATCAAGGTCTGAGAATCTCTCACGCAGCGCCGGTATTTTATCCCGATAGAGATAATGGGCTTCAAAATGGAGCGTTCTAATGTTCTTTTCGTGACAGACAGCTTGAATAAATGCAAGGGTATCCTGATCCAGTTCAAACACCGAGCCTGAATTAATCACCTCCAAATCACCATACTTACCTGTCACCTTCTTAAGCACGGTCTTATTTAACGCAAAATTCTCCTGAGGGTTCTTGCAGCTGTCGCTATAATAATCACAAAAGGTACACCTCTTGTATACGCAGCCACTGCCCCGCAGGAGAACAATCTCACGTTTATTCTTTTCTTCAATAACACTGTATCTTTCCATACTCAATTTCAGCATAGTATGCCCATGCCTTTACTCCCTAGTTTTGATTGGGCACCGCCCTGTTACAGGTCTGCCCCGGCAGGATGGTTTCGAACTGCCGTTACTTTACTGTTATATATAAACACATATTTCTACACCTGTCAACATTTAGCAATACATCAAATATTCAGTACAATAAATCATTTTCCTTGTTCAGAAATAAGAGTAAAATCGGTTATACGGTAGAAAAATAAAGGAGATGACAAATATGGCATTCTTATTAAATTACACCCGCGAGCCCATTGACGAGGTGATTTATGACCCTAAATTAGCATATAGTATGCACTTGGCTATCAGTGAAACAAACGATAATTTTCAGGCGCTGAACCATAACTCAGGCGTATTGTTTGCAAAGGCAACCGAAAATGAAGACGGCTCTCTGAATCCCAAGAGCATAAAAAATCCTTGTATCTTTCCCTTAAAGGATGGTTCCTTCGGTGTTGCCGCCGTCCGCATATGCGGTGACGGGGAAGATGATGAAGAGAGCAAAGGAAGCATTCTGATTTTTACCACATCAGATTTCTTAGTGTATACAGAGGAAGGCCTGTTACCTTTGGATAAGGAATATGTGGAAGAGGTATTCTGCTCTTACTCTGAGGAGAAGAACAGCTGCCTCATTACATGGAAAAACAGGGCAGATAAATGGTTCCGTACAGAGGTCAGCGATATTACCTCCCTGACAGTCTCTTCTCAACCTGTAGAAGCAGCCCCTGCCAAAGCACCCACAATCACAACGGATATTGAAGGAGCCATTCCCCACAATATTATAGAAATACCTGCCCAGACGGCTGAGCGGCTTCGGAAAAAGCTTCTGACTCCCGTTAATGTAGGGGTAAGCTTCCCCTCGCAGATAAAGGCTTCCAATGCCAAGGAGCTTAAGCAGTATAAGGTAGTGGCAGCATACAGCGACGGCACCACCGCAGAGAAATCCGTGGATTGGGATTTGACACAGGTGGATTTTGACAACAAGGGAACCTATCAGCTAAAAGGTAAGGTACACCAGCCGCATTTTGCATTCCCCGTAGCCTTTAACAGAGCAGACCCCTGCGTGGCAAGATGGAACAATAAATACTACTTTATTGCAACCAACGATGCCGACGGCAATCATACCTTATACATAAGAGAGGCAGACACACTGACCGGACTTACCGATGCAGAGGAAATTCTTCTTTTGGATTCCCAGACCTATGAGGGAATCGGCGGTCTGCTGTGGGCGCCTGAATTTCATGAAATTAACGGCAGACTGTATATCTTCCATGCCGCAACACCCGGTGAATTTTTCTGGGAGGAAAGCCACATAATGGAGCTTAAGGAGGGGGGAAATCCTGCCAACCGGGCAGACTGGTCTGCGCCAAAAAGAGTTGTCAGAAAGGATGGCAGTGATATCTGCGAAGCAGGTAAGGAGATTACCCTTGACATGACCTGCTTTGAATGGGAGAACGAGTACTATGTTGTCTGGTCTCAGAGACAATTCCTTCCCAAGGACTTAGGAGCATGGCTATATATTGCCAAGCTGAATCCCAACGAGCCTTGGAAGCTCTTAACCGACCCCGTTGTTTTGTCCAAGCCGGACTACGGTTGGGCAAATAACCACACCTTTGTGGACGAAGGACCCTACGCATTAATCCGCGGAAACACCTTATACCTTACCTTCTCCAGTGCAGCAGTGGATACCTCCTATGTGGTAGGCTATCTTTGCATTGAAAAGGGCATGGATTTGTTAAAGCGTGAGAATTGGAGAAAGAATAATTATCCGATTTTGACTGCCAGAAGCGTTTCGGGAGAATTCGGTACCGGTCACAATGCCTATGTGATAGATGAGGACGGAACTGTTTGGAATACCTATCATGCAAGACCCGGCGTGAAGGGTGTTCGAAGCAGCGGTATCCGAAGAGTACATTTCGATATAGATGGTGCTCCTATACTGGATTTAACGGAGGATTTGGACTTAGCAGAGCAATATAAGGATTTACAGACTACATTAATTGTTGAATAGCCCGAACAAGCAGCCCGTGCAATGCCTATAAGAAAATCGGCATTGCATGGGCTGCTTTACGGTCATCAGGCTTTCCACTTTTCTAATGTGTCCCTCAAAACGCTGACATCTACCGGCTTCGAGATATGGTCGTTCATCCCCGCCTCTAATGCATTCTTCACGTCCTCGGCAAAAGCGTTGGCTGTCATGGCTATAATGGGAATCTTCTCAGCATCCTGATGCCCACAGCTTCGGATTGACTTTGTCGCCTCATATCCATTCATCACGGGCATCTGTATATCCATCAAAATCATGGAATAATGCCCTGCCTCCGACTCCTTAAAAAGCTCCAGCGCTTCCATGCCGTTTATCGCCCTCTCACATTTTGCCCCCAGCATAATAAGCATCTCGGAAACAATTTCTGCATTCAAATCATTATCCTCCGCTGCTAAAATCAGCATTCCCTCTAAGGGTCTGTCCGAAAATGAGGGACATACCTTTTCTTCCTCAGCAGCCTCCTCGCCATGAGCTGCCCTCACAGATTCGGGCTGACCGTCGCTGCTCTGCTTAGGTACTGCCAGCTCCAGCTCAACGATAAACGTACTTCCCCTTCCGGGCTGACTCTTCACCGTAATCGTACCGCCCATTAAATCTACAATATTCTTGGTAATAGCCATACCAAGGCCTGTTCCCTGAATTGTATTAGTCACAGAATTAATCTCTCTGGCAAAGGGGTCAAATATTGTTTTCAGAAATTCTTCGCTTATACCGATGCCGTTATCCTTAACCACAAAGCGTAAACACACAGGACTGACCGATGCCCGCTCCAGCCTTTGAACCAAAAACTCAATCTTCCCACCCTTTGGCGTATACTTAACAGCATTGGACAACAAATTCAACAGCATTTGATTAATGCGCAGCTTATCCCCCAAAAGCATCTCCGGAATCTCGCCTTGAACTCGAATCTCCATGGTATGCTCCTTAGCTCTTGCCTCCGGCTGTATAATGTCCTCCAGCTCCTCTAACAGCTCTGCCATACTAAATTCCGCAATATTGAGAGTCGTCTTTCCGCTTTCAATTTTGCTCATGTCCAACACATCATTAATTAAATTCATTAGATGATGCCCTGAGGCAACAATCTTTTGAGTATATAAGCGTACCTTGTCCGGCTTATCAGCCTCTTTTTCAAGTAGCATTGCAAAGCCCACAATGGCATTCATGGGCGTACGAATATCATGAGACATATTGGACAAAAAATTACTTTTTGCCTGATTGGCAATGTTTGCCGCCTCCAACGCATTATTTAGGGCCTCATTCATCTGCCGCTCCACAGTGCGGTCAGAGAGTGTAAGAAGAAATCTCTCCTCTCCCTGAATGTTTACATGATAAAGATGCTCTTTGTACCAGCGCCGCTCCCCGGTCTTACAATGCCTTACCTCTCTATCAGTCTGCCATGTACTGTTCTCTTTTACCGAAGCGAAATTTTCCTGCGTAAAAGTGGCCTTGTTATCTCCCGATGCAAGCAGCATTTTTCGTGCGTCCGCAGCAATCACTTCTCTGTCAACACCCAAAATACGCTCCAGATTAGGACTGATATAATCTGCCCTGAAGGTTTTGGGTGAGAACAATATAAAAACATCATCAGTGTTCTGCGTCAGGACACTGAACAGCCATTCCATATAGCCTAGCTCCTTTGTCTTTTCCGACAGGAGCCTCATGCGCTGCTTTCTGCTTCTGAGCATCAGAAAAACAACACAGACAACAAACAGAAGTATCAGCTCAACCTCCAGCTGGATTCCCGCTGCACTGGCGTTACTGAGCATCTTGCTCGTTACTGCGGCCGGAAAGGTCTGCACCAGCATCCAATCATTCCCAGGCAGCTTTGTGACGCATGTGATACAGTAGCCATTCTTGCCCTGATAGATAAAGCTATTGGATTCTTTATTCTGAATTGCTTCTGAAAATGCGTTATATGTCTCCTCGCTAATATACTCTGTGCACTGTAATGACTCCAAAAGATTTTCAGGTTCTCCAAAGGGAGTGGAGCCGGAAACCACTCTGCCGTCAGACAGGCATAAAAAGGTACTCGCCTGCTCGCCGAAATAAACGGTAGTTATAATATCCTTCATCTGCTTCTCTCTGTAATGTCCTGTCAGCAGCCCGATAACCTTCCCTTTATATCGCAGTGGTTGGTAAAATACCACAAAATTTTCATCTGCAATTCGGGAATCAAACACGATATTCATGCCCGAATTGCCCTGTATACCATCCCTAAAATAGGCTCTATCCAAGACATCAATTCTTCTGCCGTCTCCATTGATATCCCAACCCTCTGCATTTACAAAATCTATATAATCAAATGGTGCCTTCTCTGCCAGCTGATTCAGCATTTCAAAGTCTATTTCGGAATTGTCCATAATATCACCGTACAGACTGGCTATCACCTCCAGGCTATTCTGTGCAGATAACAGCACATCATCAATTCGTTTTGCCTTCTGTAATGCAGCCTCCTCCACATACTCTGTATTCTGCGTAATAATTCTTTGCTTGTTGGTATTTACAAAAACACCAAATGCTATAAAAATAATTGCCAGCAGTATACCGGCAGGAATAACATTGATGAAAAGGTTTTTATTACTCCCCATAGCTTTCCCCCCTTTTATCCTCAAAATACCAGCTTCCGATATCGGTTAATACATGCCAAGAGCTCCTGCTTCCGCGGTCTTGCCAGTGAGGTACGCACATCTCCATGCTCAAAAAGGCTTTCCAGCCCACCCTTATCCAGCTGCTGCTCCAGCAATTCCGCAATCTGCCCCATACTTCTGCGTCCGTCCATTAATCTGCATTCTGCCTCTTTCAAAAGCTGTGCCAAGGCTGCTGACTGCTCCGAATCCTTAAGCTGCTCCAGATAACGCAGCTCTACCATATCCTTCCCAACCAAAATTTCACTAACTCCCGTATGCTTCAGCTTCAAGCGCTCGTCCTTAACCAAAGAAATATTCTGCTTGGGAAAACGGCTGGTGCAATACGCCGGAAAAGCCTCTTTCGTCTCCCCGGCTGACGCCGCAAATTCTGCTGCAGCCTCCTTCGCCCTCTTTGTAATATCCACAGGTACATACTCCTTCATCTGCACTACCCTGTCTGCCACATAGAAATAAGAGCCTGAGCTTCCCGCCACAATGACAGACGAGATTCCCAAATCCTCATACAGGCTTCTCACCCGTCGGATAAAGGGAGTAATTGGCTCCTCCCCCGGTGAAATCACTCTCTGCATAAGCTCGTCCCGCACCATAAAATTAGTAGCTGAGGTATCCTCATCAATCAAAAACAGCCTGCTGCCGCTCTCAATGCTTTCCATCAGATTCGCCGCCTGAGAAGTACTGCCGCTGGCATCCTGCGTGGAAAAATGCTTTGTGTCCTTTCCGTTGGGCAAATTCCCGATAAAGGGAGAAATATCCACATTGGAGATACTCCTTCCGTCCTCCGCCCTAAGCTTAAAGGCGCTCTCATCGGTAATCACCAGTTCTCTTCCGTCTCCTGTGATATGATTATAGACCCCGTCCTGCAGTGCCTGTAACACGGTGGATTTGCCGTGATAGCCTCCTCCCACAAACAATGTAATTCCTCTCTCCACTCCCATACCGGACACATTCCCTCTGTGAGGCAGATTCATAGTTACCTCCATAGATGCAGGCGACTGAAATGCTACTGCCCCTTTCATAGGCTTTTCGGATATGCCGCTTTGTCTGGGAAGCACGGAGCCGTTTGCGATAAAGGCACACAGACCCATTTCTGTCAGCCTGCCCCGAATGTATTGCTGATCCTCGCAAAGCTCTATGGCAGCCTGAAGCCCCTTCCTGTCAATATTTTTGTAAAACAGGCTCCTTTGAACGCAGTTCGGCAGAATCCGAAACAGCATTTTCTCCAACTCTCCGGCATTAATTGTTCTGCCGTTGGCAGGAAATCCCGCCTCAAAGCGCATGATAACCGCTCCCTTGTCTACTCTGCAGGCTGTCCTCTCAAGTACCTCCTGTCCGCATCGGGACACAGAAAGCAGGCCGCTCTTGCCCGAACCTTTCGCCAAAAACGCGCCCTCCTCTATCTGTTGGCCAAAAAGCCTTGTAAGATGGTCCTGCAATGTAACCCTCTTATGATAGGAGTCATAATATGCCTCAGGAAATCCCGCCTTAAGCTTGCTCACCTTTACAGAAACACGGGATGGTGCCGCAAAGGGGTCACCCTGCACATGGTCAATTGACAATACATATTCGCCAAAGTCATACTCTCCCCTTAAGTCCTTGTATGCAGGATATCCCCTATGGTCTATTTCCTTTAATTTTTGTCTCAAATCGTTTGATGATTTCATAATCCTCCTCCAATGCCAAAACCCATTTCTTCTGCTTATAGCATACTCCATGACTGTCCGTTAAGTAAATAAAAATTTTTACAGCTGTTCAAATTTCACCCCTTTTATGCTATGATAATCACAACAACACTGATAAGGAGTCCTACCATACCCTATGAATGAAAATATCCTAATTGTAGATGATGAAAAGGAAATAGCAGACCTTGTTGAGGTTTATCTGAATAATGAGGGCTACCGGGTCTTCAAATTCTATAATGCCACCGAGGCACTTAGCTGTGTAAGCAGTCAAAAGCTAAGTATGGCAATACTTGACGTTATGCTGCCGGATATGGACGGCTTTACTCTCTGCCAGAAAATCCGTGCAAATCACCTGTTTCCCATTATTATGCTGACAGCAAGAGTTGAGGATATGGATAAGATTACCGGACTTACGCTGGGTGCAGATGATTACATTACCAAGCCCTTTAACCCCTTGGAATTAATTGCCCGGGTAAAAACACAGCTGCGACGCTATACCCGCTATAATACACCTGATGCTTCCCCGCAGGAAACAGATGCCTTTGATATCCGAGGGCTTCACATTTCCCGAAGCAGCCACAAATGTATGCTCAATGGAAGAGAGCTTATGCTCACTCCCATTGAATTTAACATTCTGTGGTATCTGTGCGAGCATAAGGGCAGTGTCGTTTCCTCTGAGGAGCTTTTTGAAGCAATTTGGGGAGAAAAATATCTGGATAACAACAATACCGTAATGGCTCATATCGCAAGGCTCCGCAAGGAAATGAAGGAACCGCCGCGTCAGCCGAAATTCATAAAAACAGTCTGGGGGGTAGGCTATACCATTGAATAACAGCAGCAAAAAACACTATAGAAGTCAAATGACAAAACAAATTTTAATTCAGTATTTCTTTTCCCTGATAGGCTTCTTTTCAGGTATTGTAATATTGTTTCTTGCGGGCTATAGAATATCCTCCCTTTTTATCTGGCAGCCCTATGACCCACTGTATCAGCTGCTTCACTGGGTAAAGGAATCTATCGTTCCTGTGGGAGGAGCCATATTCCTTGTGGGCTGGTTTCTTATTACATATCACTTCATTTCAAAGCTTCTAGGCTATTTGGACGATGTTGTCACAGCCTCCAAGCAGCTGGCAGTACCCGGCTCTGATGCTATTGTCTTACCGAAAGCCATGAAAAATGTACAGGACGAGCTGAATCTTTTCAGAGAACAGGCATTTCGTAATGCTGTTCTCGCCAAGGAAGCGGAACAGCGTAAAAATGACTTAATTGTGTACCTTGCCCATGACTTAAAGACTCCATTAACCAGTGTCATAGGATATTTGTCACTGCTTAAGGACGAACCGCAGATTTCCCCTGAGCTTCGTGCCAAATACACAGGCATTGCACTGGACAAGGCTGAAAGACTGGAATACCTTATCAATGAATTCTTTGATATTACCCGATTCAATCTGACAACGCTTACCTTGGAGCCGGAGCACACCAACCTAAGCCGTATGTTAGAACAAATCGTAAGCGAATTTGAACCGATTTTAGATGAAAAGGGGTTGTACTGGCATACAGAAATCACTCCCAATGTGGAAATTCTCTGCGATAGGGATAAGATGGAGCGTGTGTTTGACAACCTTATTCGAAATGCCGTGAACTACAGCTACACTCAGAGCGAAATATCGGTTACCATGAAACCAATGGGCAACCGGGTGGAAATCTGTTTTCAAAATCACGGCAAAACTATCCCTCCCGAAAAGCTGGAGCACATTTTTGAACAATTTTTCCGTGTTGATTCCTCCCGTTCCTCTTCCACCGGAGGCTCCGGTCTGGGGCTGGCTATATCCAAAGAAATTGTTGAACTGCACGGAGGAAGTATTTATGCTGAAAGCGCCAATGAAACAAATACCTTCACCGTCAGCCTTACCCGTGCAATCCCGTAACCTGTTATGCTCGCTGTCACTCCTCCCTCTTGCCAAAACCACCTCCGTAAACATGGATATTTTTCAACTGTTCTTCAATCACTTGGAAGAACGTCCTTACAACAATTTTTATCAAAATGTCAAACAGGATGACGATTATTTGGAAGCCACAATGCAATAAACAGATGTCTTCCAAGCACAGTAATCTGCCTACACGGCGGTATTTCTGACTATTTCAAGTCGTAGAAATACCGCTGATACTGTGTTTTTATTTATGTTTAAAAGAACTTTTTCCCCGTATACCCCCTGGTGAGTGCCATTGTAACATGGACGTTTTGGGAATCGTCAAGGGAAATGTTACAAAATTGTTACAAAATGTTTTAACTATTAATTCTCTTCTTCAGTTAACTCTTATACCTTACACATTTTCTATAACAACTCCCAAACAAGAATATTTTTTTAAAACCAAGCGTTTTTGCCCTTCCATTTCCACTAGTAGAACATCTTCGCTTTTTCTGATTTCGAGCACATTATCAAACTCTCCTGCAAAAATGGTGTTGTCACTATATCTAACAGAAATACTAATTTTTTTTGCATAAGTATCAACCGTCAATGTCATTGAGAATTGGTGACTGTCCTTCATAGAGTATATAAATTTTGCTTCACCCTCTTCGCCAATGGATATTGGCTCATTTTCAAAAAATTCCAACATATCTAAATCATCAAATTTAATAAACATTACTTCGTCCTCCTACTTCGGTATAACCGTGATTACCTTACCCGTTTCATTTACTATAACAGTAACATCCGCTGTTTGATGAACAAATGTCCCTGCTGTATGTCCTGATACGGCGGTGGTATTTCTAATAGCATCCTCTATAACAGATGGAGATATGTTTCTCGGGTCTACATACTTCTGACAGAATTGATAATACTCAGGAGTTCCAACTTGTAACCCCTTTGATTCTGCAAGTGCCTCTGCTCTTCTGCTCAATTCTGCTCAATTCTGCTCTAACTGATGGCGTATCTGGTGCCATTCTTTCCATGGCATGCTGGGAATATTCTCTACCATTTATAATTCCACCACCTTCTGTCATATCCCATACATCTGTACCACCCTTGACATCGAGTCTGAACCCTCATGTTTTTTCAGGCAGTTCCATTCCCTAAAAAAAATCAACACTCTCCAAAGCAATGGTTTTCACTGCCTAAAATTTTACCATGTTTTCTCTGTCTTTACTACAAAAAATTATCATTAATCCCA